>Ga0100380_10003362_pt1 | contig 16974 bp, 12 predicted proteins | sample CryGeymeta201504_FD_80417 | JGI IMG/M metagenome (GOLD analysis project Ga0100380, IMG submission 80417) | Groundwater microbial communities from Crystal Geyser aquifers in Utah, USA - Crystal Geyser metaG 2015-04 | ecosystem: Environmental > Aquatic > Deep subsurface > Groundwater | place... | reverse complement strand
TATGTAGGCATTGACGATCGATGGCATGATAATCTGGATGAGATTGTCAGATAATTTTGCAGAACTGCTGTAGTACTGGTTCACTATGACTGTACGATTAGCAGCATTGAGCGTACACCCTAGATCATTGCCTGAGGTGTCAGTGCATGTAACTGAGGTAGTGCTGCTGATTGTGCTGAATTGCGAGGGAAAGGTGATAGCTATAAGCGAGTTAAGGGTAACTGGTAAGGGACTGCTGATGAAATTAAAATTGACAGGGTCGTATTGTCGATTGAGGGTGAAGGTGTACTTGGCTACCTGGTTAATTTCAGTGTTGTTGCTGACTGCCGTCATGCCGATGAATGCCTGATGGCTGAGGGTCAGCAGAAGCATCAGCAGGACGGTTGCATTCCAAAATTTAAGCAGGGGATTGTGTAACATTATATATTTATGCACCACTCCGAGCCCCAAGGCTCACCCAATAAAAATGAAGACCTTTCTTTCTTGACTGTCCTAGATTTAAATATGATGTTTGCAGATATTTTTGCTTAATTTTATTCAACATCCAAGAGCAATGAACATGGTGGATAGTCGGGCTTTCTCCCCTGCCAAAAATATGAGAAGCACTCGTGGCTCCTTCTTCACCAAATATACAGGTAGAGAGGTCAAAGCTAGCTGGGGGAATAGAGTTGTCAAGGATTTCAATGACCTTCAGTATGAGGTCTCTACCAATCGCTTCTCCAAGCCAAATAGCTTCAAAAATGCAGATGTACTCAAAAGAAGAAAATTGCAGGATGCTATCAACAACCGAAGAGTGAGTAGGAGAAAAATATCAATCGGAGGAGGGTCGCCTTCTTCTCTTCCTCAGAGCAGAAACAGATCTAGAATGTCAGATTCTTTGCCTTTACCCAATCCTGAGCGTATTTTTGTGAGCAGCATCGAATCTCCTGAAGATAATCATTACGGCCTATGCTCCTACGAATACATGAACACCATCCAGGGAAAGATGTAAAAAACATCAAGCCATCACCTTTCCTTCTAAAAGAACAAGATCAACCGTATAGCCAACGAAAATCCAATTCATTACAACAGGCATATCGACATCGATTACTCTTACAGTAAACTCATGAGGTAGTCCTTTGTTTATGCAGCGATCGGAAAATAAGCAAGAAGTACCATCCTTTCGCTAGTTACACAGATCGAAAGGCTTTTGAGCCAAGATAAGAGCTTGACAAGTTTTATGATAAGGAGAGGGCAAGGAAGATAACATCTCCTCTTCCTAAAAACAGACAAGCAGTCAGAAGGTTTGATAGGATATCTGGAAGGATGCCGGAAAGGCTGAGCTAGAGTGTCACTTTATGTTATGACACCATTCCTTGTCTGGAAAAAATAGCAACAAGCAGTTAAAACTACAGTATTCCGCATTCTGCAAGGGAAACATAATTTTCAAGGCAGGTGATCAACCCTGCAAGAGGTTGCTACAGATGATCTTAATAATTTCTATTTGCTTACTATCTAAGCTTTTACTTCAGGTCGAGGCAGCTATGATCATAGAGCTGTTTGATGGAATAAACGATTCATAAGTATAAATAAATATCTGCCGAGTTCGATGCTCACCAAAACCAAAGGTCTGATCATGTCCAAACCTCTCCAACACCATAAAAACAACTCGATTCCTCAGCCATAATAAACTCGATAAGATCCACGTCCGGTTCGTGAGCCTATCAAACAGACGAAACGTTAGCCTTCCCTAAAATCAAACGTCCTCCAACATAACATTTTCTGCATCGTCAACAAAAAGCAAGAAGCTTCTGTATCGAGTGAAGAGCTCAAAAAGTTGTAGGTGGAAAAACTGAGGCTGTTGGAGGATAAAGTATTGTTAACAGAATGGACGCATGAACTGATGAATAAATTGAGGGAAGGAATCATGAGGGCCATCAGAGCGATAGGTACTTCTGGATGCATTTAGAGGAGTTTCGATATCTGGAAGGAGTCAACTTTCTTCATGGCTTTTTGGCAGAAATGGCGTAGTACGACCCTGTTGCTCCTAAACTACCCAAGAGGATACCTGCCATTGAGGAGAGCAGGTTTATGATGGAGCAGGCCAACCCAGAATCAAAAAATACTTTACTGTATCCTCCTTTCAAACTTGAACTGTGTCGGTTGACTATCTAAACGGGGCACTTTCCCAAAAAAGAAGAGTCTCATCCGAAAGAGCAGCCTACTTTAATCATGGTAAACCAGAGACAACAGTCTCCTCCAAAGACACAGGGAAAGGCCACAGATGACGACTATCATAGAATGTTGCTAGCTCAGAGCATGTCTTTGGAGTACATGATAAGGAATCAAGGAGGAGAGTGAGTCTCTTAGTTATATTTTTTGATGAGCAATGATTGATTTAACTGTTAGAAATCATTCGAATTATATAATTTCTTACATAACGAAATGATGAATTTCGAAACAATTTCCAAGGTTGGAGAAGGTGCCTTTGCCTCGGTCTACAAGGTCAAGCGCAAAGAAGATGGACAGATCTATGCCATGAAAAAAATAAAAATCTCTGGCAGCAACTAAAAAGAAATCCAGAATACCCTCAACTAAGTCAGGATCCTGGCCTCCATCACCAACCCCTACATCATCGGATACAAAGATGCCATCTATGACTAGGCCTCAGGATCCCTCCTGTTGATCACTTAGTTCGCTTCTGGGGGAGATCTCAGCAGATTCATCAAGAGCTACCAGAAGAGGAAGGAATACATTCCTTAGAGTGAGATCTGGAGAATGGTCATTCAGATGCTTCATGGGCTGAAGACCCTGCACAAGATGAACATTTTCCACAGAGATATCAAGAGCGCTAACATTCTGCTCACCAAAAATTATGAAGAAATCAAATTAGGTGACCTTAATGTCAGCAAAATTAGCAAGAGCGGACTCGCTAGTACCCAAACTGGAACTCCATACTATGCCAGTCCTGAAGTGTGGTCTGATTTGCCTTACAACGGTAAGTGTGACATTTGGTCCATGGGCTGCGTACTTTATGAAATGACAACCTTCCGGCCTCCCTTCATGGCTCCTGACATCCACACCCTCAAAAAAAGGATCATCGCAGGTCATTACGATAGGATTTCTTCATTTTATTCTTAAGAGCTAGAAAGCTTCATTAGATTGTGTCTCACCAAAAGCAGTCGAGAACGTCCCAGTGCTTAAGCTTTACTTCACAACCAGCTTATCCGCAAGAGACTGTATCTCTATCCCAACGAAAAGTTCAGCAGTGCTGGACATGAGTAGTTAAACAAGGAGAACAAATTGATGCAGACAATCAAGGTACCTGGCAGGTTCAATTTTGGGGGGGAGCTTAAGTGCCGCCTTCCAAAGAGCAACTACTAGAACAGTTCTCAGCTGCTAAAATCCGAGACGGCTAGGAACCACTCATCCGTGATGAGGAAGAACAGTAGCGAGGAGAGGCTGCCTTCCCTTTCGAAGAGGAACAGCAGTCGCGATGCAAGATAGAAATGCAATATACCAAAGCACAGATTGGTGTATTTGCGTTGATAATATGTAGCTTAGATAAGGGTCAATTATTTATTTTTTCCTGACGGGTCTGACTTCTTGATGGCTATGATGTCGTTATTTAGAAGAAATAGCAGTCTTTGGAAAAATAAGTAGATAGCTTAATATGGAGCATAGGAATAGTATAGCTGTAGTTTAGGACACTAGTTAACGCTTGGACTTTTGTACTACTCATATTATGCTATTCATTTCTGAAATTCCACAAAAAGTCGGGGAATTAAATGCAGTCTAGCATCAACAAGTCCACCCCTCAACCTACAGCCACACGCCCAAGTCAATTGAAAAGAAAGCCTTTCTTTTTGTTTAGAGGTGTTGAAAAAAATATGATGTTGTGAAATGACAATGTAAAAAATAAGGAGTAGTTTGTTGATGGAGGGATGGCTGATCGGATGTGGGCAGTAGTTTACAGGGGGGGCTATCTGGGACCAATCGGTATTTTTATTGGAGCTTAAAAGGCTCGACGTTATTTTATTCCGTATAATAATATTGACTCTGATGGAAAACCAGTTCCCAAATTACTCAAGGGATCATGCTTATTATCCATACTTCCCATTGGTGCAATTTTACAGCCCAAAAATGTATAACGTACTCAACATCGGGCATCATCTTGATGAATCAACTCATCACGTGCCTCACACCCCCTAAGCTCCCGCCAATAACGCCTCTCCAGGGACTCCCAACCTACAGCCTCTTAATGAAAGCTAATCCAACCAAGAGGATGAGGAAAAGTCATCTTCGAAAGCTCTCAAACCGGCCAAAACCAATCGAAGAAAATCTGTCGATGAATACAAGCCCTATTAGCGTCAGAGCAAGAAGAAGAGCAACTTTCTCAAGGAGAACCGCAATGTGCTTCCCATCAAGATACGGCAAATGCTGAGCTTCCTGACGCGATAACGCAAGAGCCACGAGATCATAGAGAGGTTTGTGGAACAATCTGGACTTACAGCCAAATTTAATTAAAAGAGGTTTTATGCGTTTCTTAAAATGAAAAAATAGAAAGTTGGTAATTACGTCACTCTAAGCATTTTGAAGAATTTCCTTGGAGTTTAGCCAGAAAAAGCTGATCTGTACTCCGTCAACGAACAAACGCTCTTCCTGAGAATTGTGAGGGTCTTGTTCAGATACTACCTCCACCACATCTCCTGCCTCTGCTCACTCACCTCCAACAGAATCCAGAGTTAACAGAAGATAGAACATGTTAGGGTTCAACGTTAACTGATGGAATTTCTATCGAAGGAAGCAGACTATTGAGGTTACTGATTTTGTCTACACTATTCATCATATTTCACTGCATATGCAACACCCCAAGACCGGCTTAAGCTGATTTATTGTTGTTTTCGATTAACTATTTAATACACTCACTGCCCCTGGAGTTACCTTTGTCAGTAATATAATCAAATGAGCTTCAGATTTAACTTGTCTCAGAATATAAGTGATCGTTCCATCATCTCCCAGGGAAATTAGCTTATCGCCACCTCAATTGGAAGAACAGGAAACGGAACTACTCTTAGCTGTTGCCTCAACACTGATAGCAGATAATATCGGTACTGCAAGACTGATGAATAAATACTAGGAGCCTTGTGTTTGGTGTAAAGAAAGCTAAAGAGATAGGCTTTTCGAAGTATGCAGAAGTATACGCATTACCATAAGGAAATGAGTCACTCGGTGTTTGTTCCTGAAGCTTTATCGCAAGGAAATTATGAAGCAATGACTAAATTTTTAGGTAGTCTCAGGACGAATCGAGTCAATGCCTACATCAAGCTTAATCTGGAATAGAGCAAAGGACACTTTCATAAAGCCTCCACTCTATTGAAACCATTAACATTGATCGTCAATAAAAGAGTTCAGGACTGTTTTGGGAAAATGAAAAGGAACATGCTCAAGAAGAGGAAGATGGAGAAAGACAAGATTCTTCTTGATATTGAGAAGTTGAGCAGTATTTAGAATAAAAATAGCGATTGTTCAGAGAAAAACCCAAGCCCGAAGGCCAAACTAATCAACGTTACTTTTGTTCCCATTCGGGTAAATTCCTCCAAAATGAATGAGATCAGTCACAGAAAGTCGTCCTATACTTGCAGATAGTTTTCAACAACAAGAAAGAGTAGTTACAGTAAAAATAGTATATCGACGTATGTTGATATCAATGATCTTATTGAGGACGCCAAAATCAGGTAGTATCAGTTCAAGCATGTCACAACTGTCAAGTCAGGAACCATGTATAGTCGACATTTATGATAGATTTTTATTGAATTTTATATCATAGATGTCTACCTATGAACATCACAATCTCACGCCTTTCAGTACCTTCCTGACCGCCTTCTTGATATCCTCAGGGCCAGGAGTTACATTTTCCTCAAGCAACTGGGCGTAAGGCATAGGAACATCTACAGCTGATACTCTCTCAACAGGAGCATCAAGATAGTTAAATGCAACAGTTTAGTTGATCAGAGCTGCAATTTATGCTCCCACTCCGCTCTGAGGGAAGCCATCCTCAACGGTGATGAGTCTGTTAGTCTTGATGACGCTTTCGACGATGGTGTCTCTATCAAGAGGTTTGATGGTGCGAAGATTGATGACTTCACAAGAAATACCTTCTTTTGCCAGTTCTTCAGCAGCTATCAAAGAGAATTTGACATTTCGGGAGTAGCCGACGATTGTGACATGCTTTCCTTACCTCATGATCTTGGCCTTTCCAATGGGAACGATATAATTTTCTCCTAAGGCTTCCTCGCTGATCTCGTAAGATTCACCATAAAGGTTTTCATTCTCTAGGAACATCACTACTTCCTTTGATCTGATGGCAGCTTTCAGAAGACCTTTGTTATCTTCAGCATCGTAAGGTGCGATTGTGATTAAACCTGGAATATTCGAAAACCAAGAGGCAAAACATTGAGAATGCTGGGCTGCCACAGCAGCTGCAGGACCATTGAGGCCTCTAAAAACTATGCCACCGCTTAACTAACCCCCACTCATGTAGTGAAGCTTTGCCGAACTATTGATGATATGATCAATCGACTGCAGAGCAAAGTTAATGGTCATGAACTCAACTACTGGTGTAAGACCCATGAGGGCAGCTCCACAACTAATTCCAGTGAAACCACTCTCAGTGATAGGAGTGTCCCAGAGTCGATGGGGACCGTGCTTATCGATGAGTCCTTTTGTGATTTTGTAGGCACCATGATAATAGGCAACTTCTTCTCCAATGATGAAGACATTGGGGTCTCTGGTAAGTTACTAGTCCAGGGCTTTGTTGAGAGCTTCTCTATTGGTGATTTTTGCGAAATTTCTCACAAGAGACTTGGTGAGGTTGCTGAGCATAACTCAAATAAATAACTTTGTGATTGTAGCTTTGATATCTTTAACATAGAAGTAGGGGTATTCAGATCAAAAAATCTATCATCGATTTTGGGTCACTTGTAGCTGGAATAAGGAACTAGCTCCTTCCAGGTTTTGATCGGTCTTTCACTGCTGATGTACAGGTCCCGCATCGAACTGGCCAGGCTTTCATGAAGAATCTTGTCATTTATGTAGAACAACCACATCACGATTCCCCAAACTGCACCAGCCAATATTTGAAAACTATACTTCTCCAGGAAGGGCTTCTACCTTACTATTTGCTCTTCTTCAGCATTTTCTTCCTCTCCAGCTGGATTTATGTATTTTATGTATAAAAACTCAACCAAGGCTATGGTAATTCGACTGAAGAGATAGAGGTTGATCTGATAATTGATTGGAGTCTTTTTACCAAAAACGAGGCCTCCGACGATGAATCCTGCAATGAAGCTGTTGAAGGGTCGATAGCCGAAGACCTTCTTAAGAAGGAGAAAGCACAGCTTGTACAAAAAGACATATGTTCCTAATTTTCTCCCATGTTCCCATGCATTCCTGAATATGCTTTTGACAGTTTTGGCAGTGAAACTTTTAAAGAGGAAGGTCATGACAAGTGAATGGACAAACCGAACTCTACTTCCGTATTCGAGGCCGTTTCTAAGTCCTTTGAAGATGCCGAGTATTTAATAGAGTATGGATGACATCATTAATTATCAAACTGGGACTTATCATACAAGCGAGGTCCAAAATAATAAAAGGGATGATTTAACTCTATTTAGTAGTGATTAATATTTAATGAAAATAATAAGAACACTCGGTCGCAAAATCATTTTTGCTTTCTCGGAAGACAACAAACCCAAAAGAGGGTTCAGAAATTTTATGAAGGCTAAGCAAATTTAAGAAAAGATGAGCCCTGAAACGATGACAACTTAGTAACTGGAAGCCTATAACTATTCTCATCGTATGCTCTATGTTCCTTTCATGCCTGCTGTCCTGCTCTCTCTGCCAGCAATGTACTTCTTTTCGACTCCCGTCGACCCGATGCTGCTCAAGAGTTGCAATTTGTTACAATACTATTCTTCAGGGCTTCTTTGCTTCAATGCCTTCTTTACTCAGGGTACATTATTAATAACAAAGAACATATGGCAAAGTATCTCCCTTTTCTACTGGGAGTCGGTTTGGCCAACTGCTTCACAGGGTATTTGTCGCTAGCGTCGCCCATAATTCTGGCTTGTCTGAGCATTTACGTTCCCTTTACGGACGATAAATGGCATAAAATTGAGACAGAATAGCATGCTCAAAAATACAAAGCTTTTTTGTTCGTTCGAGCTCTATTCAACTTTATGCTGTCTATCATTCTGACACTAAAGTTCTATCACTTCATGTCGATCAGAGAGATAGAGAAGAAGATTGAGGGCTACGAAAAGTAAAATTCATCTCACTTTTAAAAATAAACTCAGGAATCTTGATGTGTCTGTACTAAGTTTCATAAGAAAAATTTATTACAAAATCTCACATAACACTACAGCAGGTATCTGGTTGGGTTTTCTGCTTGGTTCGAGTTGAACTATTCTGATTTTTTGATATACGATCCTGTCTTACGCAGTACTAGAAGACGTCGGTCAGTCCTTGCTTGGAGATGGCGCTGCACTCGAGATACTTGCACTTGAGCTATTTTTATACTTTATCTTTTGCTTCTTTGGTCGTAACGACCCCTCCCGTTGATGCCATGTTTCTTTGGTCGATTTTGTTCCCTACGAAAAAGATGAAAGCTTTGTTGTTGGCTTCCTTGACATCTCGATACCACTACATTATATTCAGCTGTACCTTATCAGTCGCATTTTTGAAGGTAGCGGGGTCAATAACTGAGAAAAAGATCAAGAAGACTTGTGCATCCTTGTAGCAAGATTTGATTAGATCTTTGTACAATTAATTTCCTGTTGTATCCCTGCCTTAAGATATATGTACCATATTGAGAGACTGTAGGTTGAGCCGTCGACTCTGATATCGCAACTTGAGCTGTCAAATACTGTTGACTGTCGTTAGACAGGAGAATTAGAGGTCACGAAACTAGCTGATAGGAGTCGTACGTGGTGATGGCACAGCTTTTTCCCACAAGGTGATCTCCAACTGCTACAATTTTAATTGCACGATTCGCTGTCGGATCGATTTCCATTTATTATTATGAATGTGATTATTGAGCTACACACAGCCAGTATGATCATGTTAATGAAATAAATTACTAAAGAATAAATGAAGAAACACCAACTAACGAAATTTTAATCATTTTTACAGTGTTTTAACATCAATTAGTGAATTGGAAGAACATCATCCAAGGCTTCCTTTGTATCAGGAAAAGCCTCGGACTGGTAAGATTGACCATGTTTGTTGGAATAGGGCTGACAGGTTGATGATTAGGGTTCCAAGTCAGCTGGAGGAGGTTATATGATTAGCTGACTTTACTGATTGCAAATCAAGATTATAATCTTACTTTAATGAGGTCAGAAGATAAGCAAAACGAATATTTCGAGGATTATGGTTTCTTGTCCAACGAAAGTCATCAAAGCGAGGACCATAATTTCTTCCTATCAGAAAACTCTGTTATGGTTGACTTCAAAGAACCTCTCAGCCTTTGCATTTCAGAAAACTAGGCAATGATACAGGAGGAGATGAATGTCAAGTTACAACCCACAGGAATACCTACCAAAAACAGCCCTAAGAGAGTTCTTCCGACTGTTCCAGCTCTGAAACCAGATCAAAGTTAAATATTGTTTCATCAGGAAACAATTGGCAAGTACAAGGAGGCCTACCAGGGGAAAAAAGATGACACAGTTGAGCTCAATATAAACTTTAAGACCATTTTGGCCAACTATTTCAAAGAGATGATCCAGGCAAACGAGCTTAATCAACAAGAAGTACAGCATATCAGTTAATTTATCAAAAGACTGCCTTCATTCCAATCATTAAAGAAGCTATTCGAAAAAAAGCCAGAAACCTCGGCTATTCGCTAGATATGTATGATTTTTTTGGGTTCTTCGGAGTGCATGAAAAGGGTCTTAGCTTGTTGCTGCAAAATGAAGACAAAAATGCAAATGATAAAATTTATCGAAAAGGTCCGTCTCAATCTCAAGCACCCGGATGTTGTCATAAAATGGAAAGATGTTTATCGTCCAGAAAAACATCAAAACTATTGATATTCATAGCTGTTATTCTTTAACAATAATATTAAATGCAGCATCAAGGCTGAGTCCAAATGCCTACAATCATGAAGCTGGCCACTAGCTGGTTTCATAGACATAAAACACCTCATACTGACTTATAACAGTTTTGGATCCGAATAATAATGAACAAAGATATTGGAAAAAAGGCACTGCAATAAGATCAATAAGATATCCGCAGAGCATGAGGATTAAATCAGGTATTGGTTGGTTTATCAGCATATAAAAAAATCAAATGAATTCAGTATTAAGTTTAAAGCTTTGGTAATTTTTTAACAAAATCCATGATGAGTTTTCTCTTTTCTTGAAACTAAACGTTGATCCTTTTGTTCAGCCAGATAAAAGAGATAAACAGAGTCAGTATCTCATCACAGCTCAACCTTTCAAATATTTCATACGATATTTTTTATTCTTTCGAGCCGATCGCATGACAAGTTCTCAAAAATTCCTATCTATTTCCTATCAACTTGGCTTGAAGCTGGCTGACTGATTTTTGGACAGAATTTTTTTTGACTTCAAAACATTAATGAAAGAGTGATTACGTGTTATTGAATTGTGTGATTCTTTGTCTTATTAAATGCATTTTTTTTCGTTGCTAGTTGACTTCCTATTTATTTTAGTTCCTTGGATCTTATTTAATGATGCTTTTTTACAGACTAGGAAGGATGTCTTCTTAGGTGGCTCTAAATCTTCTGAATTTTTGTATTTTTTTGCTGATGTCAACAATTTTATTGGAATGGGTTGTCACTTTGGAAGAAGAGATGCTACTGTCAGTATCCAGTCGTTTATGAATATTGGGAAGTATGAAAGATTTGCTGATATTGGTTCTATTTTCACTTCGGTTATGTGTGCTTCTGACGCTATTTCTCTCAATCATGGACATATACATCTATCCCTCTTCCTGTTGGTTTTTATACTATTTTTTCATTATTAGGACTTGCTTTTTGAGTTCATTGTTGTACTGTTGCAACTCGATTGACTTTTTCTCGTACTAGCTCAACTTGTCATTGAAGTACTTGTTTGTATGAGTATAGTCATTGATCTCCTCTTTTAGGCGGGCAATATCAGGCTATCTCTCAATGACCTATTCCTGAGTGTCTCTCATTGTTTTATATCGATTGACCTCCGACTCGATGTGCCTGATCTTCTACTGGATTGGTTAGCAGAACTATTTAAGAAATTATATTCTGTAGTGAATGAACTTATCTTTTCTTTAATCGAATCGAGATATATTTTTGTGGATGTGGTTATGGTAGAAGATAGCCGTCCCTTTTTACATTTTATTTGCAAGGTATTAATATATTTATAGTGAGGCAATATCACTTGATCCTCATTCTTTCAAATATTTGTAAGATGTAGAAAGATCAAGGTGAATTAACTTTTGCTTTGTCAGTTTTTGAATTATATTAATAATGAAAAAAATAAGAAATTTTGATATTCAGCACAAACTTGGCTCAGGCAGCTACGGAGTCATTTACAAAGCTCTAAACAAAGCAACCAAATAGATATGCGTGCTCAAGCAAATTAGTTTGGGAAGGCTCAGCGAAAAGGCTAAAAAAAGTGTACCGAATATTGTATTCAGGCCATCAATGAAGCCACCATCATGGGGAAATTAGTGCACCCCTTCATTGTCAGATACCGATAATCATTCATCGAAGATAACACCCTGAACATCATCATGTAGTACTGCGATAACGGTGATCTCAATCATTTTCTCAAAATGCAGAACAAACGTCCTCTAAAGGAAGATAAAATTTGGAAAATATTCATTTCCATCTGCTTCGGCTTGTAGTACATTCATAAAAATAAAATATTGCACAGAGATATCAAGAGTCTCAACATTTTCTTGAACAAACAGGAAGATGTTAAAATCGGTGATCTAGGAGTAGCAAAAATGCTTACAAGTAACGAGTTTGCTCAGACCATGGTTGGAACTCCTTTCTATCTCTCGCCTTAGCTCTGTTAAGAAAAGCCTTATAATGAAAAAAGCGATATTTGGGCTTTAGGTTGCCTGCTGTATGAATTGTGCACATTTCGGCATCCTTTTGAAGCGCAGAACCAGGCTTCGTTAATTCTCAAAATCATCCGAGGAAAGTATAAACATTGTTACCTTGCTTAGATATTCTCCCATTCCCGAAATGTACTCCAAAGACCTCAAATAAATGATTGATCTTTGTCTGGAGAGAGACTACAAGAGAAGGCCGACCACCAGCAATCTGTTAGCACGACCAAGTACCTATCTTTTCATTCAGAAATTCTCCTGAAAATCGAAGAGCTCGGCATCAACACACTTCTTGAGGACTAACTGAAAAAAATCACAAGGTAAAAATAAAATATAGTGGTTAAACCCCAAGTAGTTCAGGAGAAGCCAGCAACAGTTAAGCAGTACAAAGTGGTCAAAGCTATGGATGTCGATTCAAGAAAAGTCATCAAAGCTGTTGATAATGAGCCCAAAAATGAGCCGATCAAAAAATAGGTTGTCAAATAGCAATCAAAAAAAGAGTAAATTTAAAAAAAGAATGAACCTATCAGCAAAAGAGAGCCGATTATTATTCTTCCCAAGCCAATTACTCACAGCGAAAGAAAAATATAACCTGTTGATGCCAAAAAAGAGAAGGAGGCCAGACCTCCTAAATAAAGTAAGAATGACTTCGTCAACAACCTAGAAAAGATGATTGACGCTGAGTAAAAAGATAAAAATAATCGAAAATATAGCCAGGGGTATATATAAAGTCCCATAATAAGCTCAGACATCAAAAAAGATAATAGGATACAAAAAGTTGCAGAAAGAGTCGAGGAGATAAAAAACAAAAATGACAAAAATATATAGCTTTTCAAGAGTCCGAGCCTTAACGAAGCAAAAAGGTAGACTCCATCAATCTCCAACAAGAAAAGTAGTAGCAACTCTCATGAAAATAATGCGATCAAGAAACAATAAGCTGTGAAAATTCCAGTGATGCCAAACAAGCCTCCTATTGCTCCGAGTTCTCAAAATAAAGAACCTCTTATCACTAAGGTCAAAAATTAGAAGGTTATTCAGCCTAAAGTATTTGAGTCGCATAAGAATCTGAACAAACCTTCAGGAATAATCAAATCAGGAGGTTTTAGTAGTAACTTTGAATTCGAAAAAGCTGAAAAGGAAAAGTATATATCCAATTCCAGAGATAAGCTTACTTCAGCTAAAAGAAGTTCGATCCCTAATATAAAAGTCGATAAAGATAAATAACCTCCAAAAGTACTTTTTGGGCCTTCTCCCGTTCCAACTCCATCTGTTCAGAATAAATCCTAAAAAATGATCAAGCACTCAGGATATTCGGCTCTCTATGAGGACCGCAAAAAATAAGAATTTAACAAAAATTCAAGAGTAAGAAAAGGAGGTCGAAACGAACTTGCTCGTAATGCCAAAAATCCATCTCGTTACAACTAAATTTCAAAGGAATAGGAAGCAGAAGTCATGAACTTGCCAACCAATCCCAAGAGTAATGGAGTTGAGAGTTCGGATTCCTAAGAAGAACCTGGTACTCATAAACAGTCTCACATTATTGAAGACTTGAAAAGGAAGTCTAATCAGAATAAATTCAAGCTCAAATAGATCAATCATGACCTGGTCTTGCAAAAATATTAGGATATGCTGAAGAGTGCAGACGAAGAGACTTCAAGAGAGAAATAGGAAAGTTAACCATTTAGAGAAAAAGGTAGTTCTGAAGAAGAGATGGATTAATAACTAGAAAGATAGATCAAAGAAGGGATGAGTAGTCAAAATTAAGAGGAAGTCGTAATGTCAGATGAAGAAAATATAGCTGAGGATTTAGAAGTGGTCAAGAAGAACAGTCGAAACAGCAATGACCCAATTTAAGAGCAACTTTAAAATGAAGTGCTTTAATAAGATTTTTAAAGAGTGTAGGAATATGACAGATAGGACGAAGAGCAACAGCCTATGTATGAAAGTTAGAGAAATTAATAATGGTCTTTTGACTAGGAACCTTAGCTTCCCTTGATGGAGGATAAAGAGTCGCCTTACTTCGAGGCCCCTAATCCTTATCTGGTCGAGTAGCAAGAGGAGACCACTGAGAACAAGATCAACTATCTCCAGACCAAGCTAGAGGAGAACATGAAACGATAGGACGAGATAAACAAGCTGATGCAGATCAAACTTGAAGAATGTAGAAAATATGTAGGAAACGAGAAGACTCTCACCTAAATTTTGGTCTTTTTCAGGAACAAGCTCCATGTACTCATGCTTTTATTAAGATGCAGGACGATTTCAATGAGGCTGACGAGAAGGAGGTAGAAGGCTTTCTGGCAAGGAAAGGCTTGACGGATCACTACAAATTCCAAAACATATATAAGATCATGCACTTCGAAATGTAGCTGTAAAATACTCGCAAAATAATCCAGAGAATTTGCAAAAGATTGAGCGAGTTTGAGGCCTCATGAATTTGTATTCTTTTATTCACTATATTTTATTATATATATCCTATCAACAAGCGATGCCTAAGGATAAAAAAAAATTGAAGGAAAAGAATCTCTAAGTTGAGGAGGAGGTCATTGAATAAGAGTTCGTTATTCAGCCTTCTGATAAGCCTGCCAGCATCAAGTCCAAGGATTGGCCTCTGCTGTTGAAAAACTATCACAAGATGAATGTACTCACCAACCACTACACTCCCATCCCTGCTGGATCTACTCCCCTCAAAAGACCTCTTAAGGACTATCTTAAATACGGTGTCATCAATCTTGATAAGCCTTCCAATCCCAGCTCCCATGAGGTGGTGTCTTGGGTCAAGAGAATCTTGAATGTTGAAAAGACAGGCCACTCGGGAACCCTTGATCCTAAGGTTACTGGCTGCCTGATTGTCTGCCTGGAGAGGTATTTGTCATTTTATGCAGAGCAACCCGATTGGCGAAGTCTCAGCAGACCGCGGGAAAGTAGTATATTGGTATCGTGAGATTGCACGGAAATATAGAGAGTGAAAATAAATTGAAAAGTGTTTTGAAAACTCTCACTGGCAGCCTTTTCCAAAAGCCTCCTGAAATTTCAGCTGTCAAGAGAGAACTCAGAGTTAGAACCATCTATGAATCTGAGCTCATTGATTGGGATGCTGAAAAAAGACTAGGAGTCTTCAGAGTTTCTTGCGAGGCAGGTACCTACGTGAGGACTCTTTGTGTTCATATGGGCCTTCTATTGGGTGTTGGAGGACACATGGAGGAGCTCAGAAGAAGTAGAAGTGGCTGCGTGTCTGAAAACGACTGTTTGGTGACCATGCACGACGTTTTGGACGCCCAGTGGAGATACGACAACTACAAAGATGAGACCTACTTGAGAAGAGTGGTTCTTCCTTTGGAATTTTTGCTCCTTAAACTGCCAAGAATTGTCATCAAGGATTCATCGATCAACGCTATTTGTTATGGAGCCAAGCTCATGATTCCTGGTATTCTGAGATACGACGACGGCATCAACACTGGAACTGAAATTGTCATCATGTCCACCAAGGGTGAGGCTATTGCTGTTGCCATCGCTCAGATGTCTACTGCCGAGATCGGCACTTGCGATCATGGAATTGTGGCTAAGACCAAGCGAGTGATTATGGATAGAGAGACTTATCCTAGAAAGTGGAAGGAGGGTCCTCATGCCAAGAGAAAACAAGAGTTGATAAAGACTGGCCTGTTGGAGAAGAACGGCAAACCAAACCAGCACACTCCTCAGGACTGGATAAAATACTACAACAACGAAGAGGACAACAATATTGTTGCTCAGTGAACTGATTCTTAGCATATCAATATATTCATATATTGAGTGTTAAACATAATCAAATAGCACTTCTGGTCTACAGGATCAGAGAACACTTCAAACACATGTTTATATTGCATTCCCTGTCGTGGTAGTAGGAGGTCGCGGCTGTCGAGCAGAAGTGGCAAAGAACGATGTTCTTGGTGCAAACTGTGCTTGAAGAAAAGAAGTCCATCTTGTGCTTTTTTGTCGTACAGAAATAGGTGCCGTTTTCATTGGCGATTGAATAAACAAATAGGCAGGGGAAGCAGTATTGGTTTACAGCTCGACTCACGCATTTTTAGTTCAGACATTTGTAGCCAATAATACAATTTTTCTTGAGACATTTGGAGCATTCTCCAAGTTCGAATTATTCTGATTTTCCATCGCCAACTGTAGCTAGTTAATTGTGAGCTCTCTAGAGAGGATGGACACATCCCTTGCAATGGAGCCCATCGTTTTTGAAGACAACTTTTGTTTTTATCAGCAAGTAAGCTAAACCTGGGCTATGGTGCTTTTCACTTTAGCTTTTCGGGTCCGCACTGCTTTAGTATACTGTCTGCTGTATATCTGAGCTTCTGAGACCATTAGGGCCGATAGACACTTGCTTCTTCTTGGCTCGGCATTTTAGTTTGATCATTTTCGGTTGAACATATAAAGTGATGGCTGAATCTTCGATCTTTGGCTCAGTTATCAGAGCTTTGCTGTTGGGAATGACCCTAGTCTTGAGTCTTTGCGAGATCAAGGGCACAGGCAGGAGGTATCTTTTATCAAGGTCTTCATAGTTGAACTTGAAGAATACCACCTCTTCAAGGTGCTTTATTTTTTCGAAGTTCAAAATCATTTCATGGGTCTTTCTGTTGACCTCCACAAGATCTGGGTAATCAAACTTGATGAACATTTAATCGATCGAGGCAGGAACGATTATTTCCTTTTCATCATAAGGAATGTATTTGTCAGATTCATTCACTTTCCAAAATATCTTATACATTGTTGCTAACTTACGATTCCACTTAGATTTAGATATAAATTACAGTCGAATGTGCTCTTAGTTGATCTAGTACTGAATATAGGTTGATTTTTTAGCAAGGTAGTAAAAGTCTGTTTGATCTT
>Ga0100380_10003357_pt1 | contig 16987 bp, 8 predicted proteins | sample CryGeymeta201504_FD_80417 | JGI IMG/M metagenome (GOLD analysis project Ga0100380, IMG submission 80417) | Groundwater microbial communities from Crystal Geyser aquifers in Utah, USA - Crystal Geyser metaG 2015-04 | ecosystem: Environmental > Aquatic > Deep subsurface > Groundwater | place: USA... | reverse complement strand
TCGGAGGCAGCCAACAAGATTCTGGGCAAAAAGAACTAAGTTTTTAAGCAACTGTGTTGCTGCAATTTCTTAAACACTGAAGTGCTTCTGTATTTCTCGTTCATACTAGTAGGAGGAATACAAAATAGAAGGGAAAGCCAAGCGTAGGGGTAGTCGAGTCTAGAGTAGTACCAGTAGTCTAGTAATTACCGTATCGCTCTGTTAGCTACTGCTACTGTACTAGTCTACTAATAGTACTCTAGTAGAAGTTATTAGGAGGAAGTGGTAGGCCTTGCTCCCTCATCCTAAAATTGCTAGCTCAAGTTCGAGTCACGACGATTCGTGATCGTGTTCCAGTACTAGAGCATGGTAGCTACTCCTATTACTACTAGCTAGTACTCTAGCTAGACAGTACAAACGAACTGTTTGGAATTACGTATCGTATCGCTATTATTTAAACATCCATCCCAACACAATAAAGAATAGAAGAACAATCATACAGCCGTCCAATTGATTCCACTTCCGTTACTTTTTGTCACATGCTGCTTCATCAAGAGTAATATCTATTTCACCGAGATTTCAGAGACTATCATCCGCCCCGTTTCTGCCTGCATTGGTTTTTAGAGATTCAACAGCATCTGTAACATATCTCAAAGATCTGAACCTGTTAAAGTAGTACTTAAAGCTTCAAGGGTAGAGGCACAGCCAATATTGAATAATAAGAACATGTCGCAGCAAGTTCACACTCCCATGGGCTATGTGGCTTGCGATCTCCGCCAGCCCCTGCATTCTCAAATTCAGAACAACTCGTGGGGCATGTGGATCTCCCTCCACGGCGAAAACAAGAATATTCTCGTTCTAGCCAATATTCAACATCACATCTTTGATGCTCGCCTCCAATGGTCTTGGACGACAACTTCACCCCCTGATATCAATATAATCTGGAACAGATCGTATGGTGGCGACTTATGGAAGCAATATTTTGCCATGCTGCCACCTGTCCACGACCAGAAGATGTCATCGCGGGCCTTGTTGTCAGGAGATGTCATCTTGTCTATCAATGGACTCCCAATTTCAGCCTTCGGGGGTTCCATGGCAAATGTTACCAATTATCTGCGACAATGTCCTCGCATCTTCATCATTGCTGCACGGAGCCTTTCTCCGATGGTCCAAGCCCTTCATGACGCGAGGAAACAGGTCCAATTCCAAGAACAGGTAAGCTTCCACAAACACGCGTTGAAAAAAAAATGAGAACATCTTCACAAATCTAACTTTCCGTATTTCCTCTTTTCTAATTTCAACTAGCTTCAATCCATTTTAAAGCAAATATCCATATTACCATTGCAATCTGTGCCTCATCCGATACAAAATTCTACTTCGTGCGTATTTACGCAACCTCAACCACATCAACCCAGCAGAGTTGTGACACCCATGACCTCTGATGCCGGACCATGGGGTAAGTACCTGCCCCATCATGTGCCTATTGCGGCTGTGACCCCAGAAAATTACCTCAATGCCAAAGTTGCGACTCAATCAGTCTACAAAGCACATTGTACCAAACCAAAAAAAGCCAAACAAGCGCTGACATATACTTCTCATTGGAGAAACCCCATGTTTCGATATTCTGATGCAGGAGATCCAACAAATGCAGCAACTGCTCTTCATCGCATTCTGTATGACGACAATATTGAACTAGACCCGGAGGATGGTACGCGAAGTCATCTGTTCATTAGTAAAATATCATCATCCACCTTTTCCGCGTGGCTCAAGAGACGCAAACAATCATGGCGATGTCAATGGGACGTACCGGCAGCTGTAGCGGCAAGCGCAAGTCGCACTTGCTTTGCACCAACGATATCTACTTGTTACATGCCTGTGATCTGGACCAATCCAATGTTTACGGTAAAAGCTGCACATAAGCCTTCTACTTTCCCCGGCAATGAAATTACAAATGCCGAGACGGAAAGTGCAAAGAACCAACCTCTTCCCTTCAGTGACAATTTTGATTTTGATCCCTTTGATGGAAGCCGCGCTAAAGATTTCATTGTTCCAGTCGATTATTCCAACTGGAAGCGTTGGCTCATCAGTCGTAAGCGATCCTGGAGGTCCAAATGGAACGTCTACGAAGTCGAATCAGCCGAATCACAGTTTGACTCTGACCAATGCCAACAGGACCGTTTGGAGAGTTCGGTTCGTTGCGACTTTTGGGCAGATCGATACTCCTCCTTTGATGTTTGGTTGGCAGTATCCACTATCAAATGGAAGAAGTCCTACAGTTGGAACACGAAAAAGCGAAAGCGTATTCAACAAGAATGCGAAGCGGTGGTACACTTTCCATCGTCGGACGAGCCTCACACGGCAAACTTAGAGCTTGCCAATTGGCTTCACGTGCGAAAGAATCAGTGGCGCCTCTTGAGACGCCGCCGCCAGAGACAAATAGATGATGCTGGAGCATCTGCTACTGCGGCGCTTGATAACATGAAAGTAGCGCCTCCATCATCTTTTCTTGCATCTGCTGATACGCCTTCACCAGACAGTCAGAAGGCTCTCGTGCATCTATCGGGTGATCTTTTGCACATTGACGCCTTATTGGAGGAAGAGGAGAGGAAGAAAAAAATGCAGACGAAGATGCGACTAGAGCGTGCACCGATTGATATTTCGTTCCTTTTTCTGCCGTCGTCGGGATGCCCTGATGATGTTGTTGCCCACTGCATTCAGTATTTGGAACCCTTTGAGCACGGAAAGCTACTTTGCATCAACAAGAAACTAGCTACAGGTCTGAAATCTCGAAGTGGTACTTGGCAACAGCTATGTCCAAGTCGCTGGAGCTTGCCGCGGCGACCACGAAAGCCATGGCATGAAATGTATCTATACAAGCTTCGCCTCGAAGCAACATCTTCTCGAAAGCAATGGGACGACCTTGTGAGCAGAATATCGGAAGTACTTTTGAAGGGGGATCAGCTGAAAGTTGTCCAAAAGTTGATTCATCAGGCCGAGAACAAGTTCTCGTTTACCGTTGATTACTGTTCTGGTACGCAGATGCTCGCTTAATGTACTACAACGTTGTTTGAACATTGCCGTGGTGGATCTATCTTACATTTCTGTCTAAAATCCCTGTTTCCCCGCAGGTGTTGTGTGTGAGCGGAATTCTATTTTGAATTTGGCTGTGATTCATGAGCGTCAGAAAGTAGTGCACTGGCTAGTCGAGGAGAAGAATGCCGACATTGAAACTAGCGATCGCGGGCATTTCACTCCATTGATTAATGCTGCCTGGGCTGGTAATCGTCCTTTGGTTCGCTTTTTATTGTCTCATGGAGCTGACAGAACCACGGTTGGTACCGGGCATTACACAGAGGCACTTGCACCCGTTGATTTTGAGGGCCTGACGGCAGAGGGATGGGCGAGGAGGAAAGGTTTCCACGACATTGCCGAGCTGATACGTGTTGGATTGTAAACATTACTAGTCATTGCTAATACTCTATTGGCATATTCCTTAGCACAAGGATTGTAAACTGTTACGCTGGGACTCGTGAGCGGTTGACTGACCAATCATCGCTGGAAGCCGCAGTGAAGTACGATTGCACTATTAAATTTTGGTTTCTGTCATTCGATTTAATACAGAGTGAGGGGGGCATAGAGAAACATGTTCTCTGGTTATAAAACTTAGCGTACGCTTTATTGTCCTTAAAGCGTAAGCGTCGTCCTTTTGTTTTCTCCGAGGGGCGTGGGACGAAAAGCACAGTCCATCTCTGTTGCCGACAAACGATCTCAATTTCTCAAGTACTGTACCCAATAACACTCGCTCATCGAAAATGCTCTGTATTCTCTCAACTCGAGCAGAACTCTATTCGTTTTGGTATCGTTGAAGTAAAAGAAATCTATCTTACTATTCATAGGACCAGCCATTGCTCAAATTCGATGTTTGGCAATCGGCGTGTTCCGTGCCACGCTGACACGATTGTACGAGCCGCGAAGGAGCTCTACTGTCGATCACCAAGGCCGCTCTAACGATCAATTAGCTACCGTCAGTTAAGATTCCATGTTAGTAACTTCATGCCTGTCATCATGTGTAGCTCCACGGTAACGAAGGTGTGAGAAAGCGGCTCTTGGCAGCATCACGAACACGCTGCGTTTTAGTGTCCACGCGATGAAAAATCGCACTGCCAACGCCACCATCCTTTCGAGTCGATCGACCGCATCCCAGGTCGCAGCACTGCAAGAACACAGCTTCAGTACAGCCACTTGACGCGGGAGAGATGCGTCAAGAGACAAAAGCGTGACTGCACGTGCGCTGTGCAGCACCACTTACTCTACGACGCACCGAAACCATCGACAAATTCCATGTTCGTCACGATGGCCCATGCACTAGTCTATTACACTATTATCATACTATAAAAGAAGTCAAAGGCAATGGGAGTTTATTTGAAACAAAATTTCTACTAATTCTTAAAGGTATTATGTGTACACGAGGTTAAGTAATATATATCCCGATAGCCCCCGATCCTGAATGTGTATCAATTAGACAATTTCCAGACTGATCTCTTCGAATTCTTCGACGCTCTCGCCGTCGCAATCCTTGCCCGACATGATGGAAACATCAGTGTCATACTCGGCTCCAAAGCCGGTTTCATCGTCAAGAATAAGGGTACCACCGCACTTTTCAAAGTCGGCCCATATCTTTTCCCATACTAATTGCTCGGCATCGAACGTCAAATACTCTTCGTCGAAAGGGTCAGGCGAACTGCTCTGTTCCACGTCGGGATCATCGCTCGGCAAGCGATAAATTGGAATCTTACTAAATATGTCATACTCGGGCGTGCAATAAATGTCGTCGTTTTCCAACCAATCAATGTAGTGTTCAAGGGTCTCTCCGTTCGCTTCGATGATTGTGGCCGCAAGGTCGTGGCAGGCAGCCACCAAGAGGCCACAGCAAACCACGAAAAGACACCCAAGGAAAAATTGCAAGAGACCCGCACGGCGAAAGTCGGCGAAGGGATCTTCGTCTTTGGCGATGAAGTCGAGAACCGTGCTCTGCTTGATGGTGATCAACCCATCCGCAGCTTTTTCGAGAAATGAATGATAACCCTCGGATCCGTCGATCGCGGGAATCATATATTTTAACCACACCTTCGAGATAAAGATGTTGAGGAGTATGGATGGCAAGGAGGACTTGTAAAAGAAAGACAAGCTCATTGTTTCTATGAAAGTATTCAAATATGTACGATGGAAACGTTTTATTGTGTGTGAAATGCAAATAATGAGCTCAACGAAATGATGAAGATGGATTTGTTGCCGTGGAATACAACACGATCAGATCGTTTCGCTAGCGTTTCAACACGCTTATTACTATTATTACCAGTACCATCACTACACCGGCTGACGCGCTACAGTAGTCTACTACTATTAATTTGCTTGTTAGTAGTAGTAGTATGGTGTACTACAGTAGGTCTAGTAGAGTAGCACTCTAGCTACTAGTAGCTACTCTAGTAGTCGTCTACTACTAGCTAGTAGTAGTTAACTAGTCTCTAGCTAGCTAGTAGTCTAGCTAGTAGATAAAAGCTTCATGTTGGCCACGATTAAATGGTGAATGTGTGCGTCCCATCTACGCGAGTATCAATTTCTGTAACAACGAAAACAAACGACGTCGAAGGCGAACTAGGATCAGCAACATCACCATGGGATTCCTTAGTTTCCTTACGATCCCCATTACCGCCAAACAGAGACTTTATGTCGCTGTTGAGAAGAAGCCAGGAACCGACCGACCCGCCACCGGGCCGGAGCAAACCACACAAAAGAAGGCGTGTAACAAGTGGAGCCGTCGTAACAAAAACAAGAACAAGATCGCCGCCGCCAACAAGAACGCCGCCAACAATATCTCGATAGACTCTATCAAAGCCATCAAATTCAACCAAGACGACTTGAGTGTTGCCGCTGACGTTTTCGACGCGGCGGACGCCTCTCCGTTTCTTAGCGGAGTGATCGATAAAGACGTCAATATGGCTCGAAACGTGCTTCACTTCGGTGCACGAACATCCACGAAACCAGCGACTTTGGGTAGCAAGGAACGTTCCTTTTGGAAGCAACTAGTCCATACACCGGATGGCGGTAATTTGCCTGGAATTCTCGCAAGCTTGGCCCTACTTACATCAGCGGTCTACACCATCATTTTTGCGATTCCTCTGGCACTATCGTACTCTGGTTGGAAGGAAAATTTTGGTTTTCTGCTGTTCCATCTCACCTACTACGAACTCTTGTCATGGTTCTCTTGGCTTGGAACGGTCAAGTTTATTCAACCCAACTACCGTCTCACGGGGGAAAAACGCATTTTTGCACTATTTTGTGCGCTTATCACACAAAAGCACAAAGACTTCAGCTGGATTGGCAAGTTCTCGCACTTGATTGCAGCGTTTCCGATCCCATTCTGCTTTGCTTTCACCGGCGTCCTTCCCTTTGGTTGTATGCTTATTATGATCATGGTCCTCTTGTGGGGTTACCATATCGTTCAGAGACTTAAAGGGAAGGCCATCAGTCGGGGTGCAAAAGAAAAAGCCAAGGAAACAGTATTGCTGCTCATCAACATTGCAACGACATTGGCAATTGCCTTTATTTGGGGAATGTACCTATACCACTACAGAGATCAACCGCGATATCAATTGTTGGTTTCATTGACCCAGCCCTTGCTTCGTTTCTTTTGCAAGCATGTCATGGTCTCGCGACGTACGGTTTTTTTGTCGCCCCAACGCTTTATGATTCTCAATCTGATTCCTGATCTGTTCTTCATTCGCGCTCAAGTCCTCACTACGCCTTTTATTCGCAATCGGTGGCATTTTGCTGTGATTGTATTGGGAGAGTTCTTGAATTTTGTCCAAGCCACCTTCTTTGTCGGTGAGCGCTTAGGTCTTCTTGCCACCATTATCTTCTTGAACAATAGAAAAATGGCCAAGCATGTCAAGATGGAGTTTCCCGGAGGGATTATCGACCGAATCAAGGGACTCTTTCAGGCGCCGATTGCCAAGATTTCGCATATTTATGTCCGAGGTCAAAACAACAAGATACAGGCTGCGTGTTATTGGACAGACCGCGCGCTCTACATCTTCGCAGACGCTATCGCTGTAAGTTCTCTGTCCATTATTGTGAGAATTAACCACCTCGTCACTATCATGGTCCTTCGGGAGCACGTAGAAGGCCACCTCACTGAGCCGTTTAAGCTCAGTGACAAGGAATGGCGCCAAGCTATCATCTTCGGCTGGTCTGCAGTACTGTTCCTTGCGATAGGAGTATGGAAGGTAGCAGTGAAGCGAATTCACGTCTGCAATATTCTCGATTCGAAAAAGAAAACAATCTTTGCAGTACCCGTCGAGAACGTCATTCGCTACGTCTTCCAGGAGCACTACTGGTTCTGGTTCTCGTGGATTGTCACCACAGGTGCGTACTCGGTAGCCGGCATGATTCAACATTTTGGGTTTGACTTTACGATGGAGTTCGAGTGGCTCCATGACCGTCGCATGATGTATTAGATTTGGCCATTGGTTCTCTGTTCAGTCGCCCAGTTGCAACCAAACGTAATGCATAGCTTAGCACATCGTTAACGAAGGGATTATTGAACTCTTGGGCTCTCGCGCTTGTAACACTATTTTTACCAAGAGGAAAAAGCTTGCGTATCGCGAAAGGACAAAATCTATTGCGCACGGATGTCTACTAGTACTAGTACGCTAGAGAGCCTCGAACGGATTATAGGAAGGATACATTACTAGTACTGAAATATTAGCTTTCGTTGATCATGCCGCGATTGTACATGGCACGTATTGGCGCCATAAGAAAATATCGTGAAAACTAAAATCACATTCAAATCTCGGCGACGGAGGACGGCGAGGATATGAAAGACCCTTTAACATGGTGCTTCCTTCCCGTCGCATTAAGTGGCGCGGTGGCTCTGTTCTGTGGGCCCCAATTCGTATAGTTGGTAGGAAACGAAGTAGGCGAGAAGTGCTCCCATTGCTCTGTTGCTGCATCAGCGGCTTCCGAAAAGTCCCAAGGATCCTTCTTTTGGTGACATTCAACCTTGGCGTGGAAGGATGGAGGAGCGGGTAGAATTGAGTCCAAAAATGAAGCTTCCAGGTCAATGTTAGGCAAGCGGTCCCGAGACGGAGTGGCACTTTGCGACTGTTTGACGTTGCCGTTGGCTTGGAAACTAGTGAACGTCGACTGCTCAAACTGTTCCCAATGAGACGAAGGAGGCGTCGACGGCTCCAGAATAATGGCGGCGCTCTTCTTCTTCGAACTTCCGGCACGCTTCGTTTTAATATCCCATTTCGCTTTTGGCAGAGCTTTGAAAAGTTTTGATTGAGAGTAATTCGAGGAGCGCGGGGTTCCTGTGTGTTTTTGAGAAGTTGGTTTTCCGCTTCTATTCGATGACAGCGGCGTTTTAGAACGCTGCGCCATTTCATCCTTCTTCTGCTCTGAGGACCCTTCGACTCTCATCTGGATTTTCTTGTCAGCAGCGTCATGAACCGAGCCAGAATTGCTGCGCTGCTGAGGCTGAGAAATCGTGACTTGCTTTGATTGTAGCGATGAGTTTTTTTTTTCAGGCTGCTCTCCGTCGGTCTTCAACATGGATTGCGACGCTACCGCCGTTAGCTTGTTGTTGCCACATTTTTCTTTCAAAGGTGAATCGAAAGGTACATCCAAGGTATTATCTCCAGTGATGCTTTGCAACTCATCGCCACGTTTTTCGCTGACCGCATATTCTTGAGAGTAGACGGCCGGCGTGACTTCTTCTCGTCGTTGTTGCAAAGGCATCTTCAGGCGAGTCTGCACCTTTGAAGACTGAGTTGGTTGAGAGTCCCGAGTTTGAGACCGCGAAAGGGCTGCACGTATTCGATTCGGCTGGTCTTTGGTTTGCCCAAAAATAGAGGCCTTGGAAGCAACATTACCTTTTCTACCTGTTGGAATTGGAGCGTCTGCCTGTGGCTTGGTGCTCTTGGCAAAGAATTTAACTTTTTCCATAAAACCAATTTTGATGTCTTTTTCTGTTTCAGCATGTCCAGCGTTTTGACGAAATAGTCGACAGTCATCATGAGCCACGCCTCCACTTACGGCATCGCTGACAACAGGATCATCCCTCGTCTTTTCCCTTTCAGAGATTATTTTGATTTCCGGCAGCTTTTCACCAGACAAAGACTCTTTCTCCAAACCTTTGTCCTGCTCGCTCATCTTGACCACAGTACTCTCGAGAGGATCTTCTGGTTTCGATGACGGGGGGAAGCTTGGAAATGCGGAGATCGTAGGAGCATCTACCGTAGAAACGTCGTCTTGGGACTTTGCAATGAATGATGTCTTTAAGTCCATTGCCTTGGCTTCCGCCCCACTTAGGCTAGAGTTTATTACCTCGGAGATGACTGTCAGGCTAGGCATTGTATTTTTGGCAGAAGATCTTTTTGAACGAGTCTCTTCGATCCAGGCCTTCTTAATGCTTTTTTCAATTTCCTTGGGTCCGATTGTGGACGAGCCATCTGAAGCAGCGTCGTTGAAAGACGTGGTCGACCACTCTTGTTCTGCCATTCTTTTCACGAGACTGCGATAAAATTGCGGGTTTCTTCTGGTATACTTGGATAACTTTTCTTTCAATGGTTTCGTCATTTCTTTTGATTCGCCAATGAAACTTTCCATCTTAGTGGCAATGCTATCTTTCGCAGAGCCTAACCATTTGAGGTCATCAAGAAAGCTGGCAACGCTGATATCGTCATCTGGAGAGTCGGCAATCAAAGAAACCCCACCGGTCTTAGTTTCCTTGAACGGCGATCCGTCAAATGACTCCCACTTGGATAAATTCTTGCGTGCGTCTTCTTCTCGTCGGCTTCCCACAGTTTCATTATTTGAAGTTTGAGTTAAGAGTTCATCAGAACTTGGTTCAGAGGGGTTCTGATCCGGACTAGCCGCCGCGCTTGCCGATGCTGTTTTGGGAAATGGTTTCTTAGCGCTTAATTCTTTGCCCTTGGAAGGTAACTTCCGGCCTGACTTCTCTGCTGCTGCCATCTTAGCAAGAAAGACTTTGTAGACTTGAGGTTGGGTTTTCTTGATGTGTTGCAATTTTGCTGTTATCCTGCTGTGAATTTTTGACTTGACTGCGACAGTGGGATCAACCACACTCTTCACGTCATTTGCTGTTTGCTCAACATTTTCGGGAGCATCACCGGCTGGCGTTGGACTCTCGTTAGCAGCAGAAGTACTGCGAGAAATGAGGGAGAACGAATGAAAGGACAGGGATTGCTTTGTCTTGGCATTCACAGATTTTGCTCCAGTTTCAACAGCGCTAGCAGCCATTCTTGCCATTTCTTTCATATCAGCAAATGTCAATAAGCCCCATTCATCGGGTTCCTGAGAAAATACCGATCCCGCCTGGGCACCTTTCTGACTAGCGGTGGCCTTCGACATCACGCTTGTTTGGTTATTCGATGCGACCGAAACGGTATTTTCCTTTTCATCGTGATTGCTCTCCTTTTCGGGTTCCCCAGTATCACCCGCAAGGGGTTCTTCGTTCTCAAGTTCGTCGACAAATTCGCTCAAAGCCTTTTGATCTGAGTTATGTGGGCGCTCGGTTACTTTCTTCTTCTTGTCGAGCATAATATCAGCTAAGAAATCCTCGAGCTGATACACGGAGGGTAGAACCATGGCATCACACCACTTAGGAACGACGTCATCCTTGCTTGTGTCGGCCTCAGTGTAGCAAGACACGGACATATTTGTAGACCTGTCGTCGAAGGTAGCATACGTGTATTCTGATTCCGACCCGCAAGTCGATTCGCCGTCACTCTCTTCCTCGTACGTCGGTTTATATGACCGACGCATTAAGTTGATTGCGGATTGGTTAGTGCTGGTATCGTCATCTGCTCTCGAGACCAATGTCGTGAATGATGACTCCACAGAAGCACACGTAGGATCCAAAATTCTTGGAATATCGCCTTGGTTGGGATTTTGATACGATTGTGTGTTTTGGAGGGGTGCAATGACGTCGTCGTCGACGACGTTGTCATCAATTTCTTCCTCATCCGTTCCGTGGTCAATCATTCGTCGTCTCAGATACTCTGCAAAACGTTGTCGTCTAGAGTCGTCCAAAGAAAGCGAAGAGCGATCTTTGACGATATCAAAATGGATCTCCTCTTTTTCAAGCCTGGTATTTCCTGCACTAGTGTGCATGGCAGCAAAGCTGACTCTGGGCCTTGCTCGAGAGGAGCCTTGAATGGACCCCCCAAGCAGTGAAGGATCTTCCTGCTTGTCAACGACGATACCTTCAGGGTCCGCCGGGAACTTGCGGGCGCGCGCAATGGGCACACTGCTTCCAAGCTTCTTCTCTTCTTTCCGGGGCTGCTGAGACTTGGAGAGTGTTAGCTCGGTAGAAAATTCATCAATGCTAATCTTTAAAGCGTGCCGCTGAACTGGGGAAAGGTCGAATGAATCTCGCTGAGGCGAAGATGATTGTCCACGAACTAAAATATTTCCCTCCCAACTCTCTTCAGCAGAAATGTAGGGTAAGTTCGAGTCATTGAACAGTTTCGGCTCAGCCTCGGAGGAGTTTCGGGTGTTTCCCTCCCAACTCTCTTCAGCAGAAACATAAGCTGAGTTCGAGTCATTGCACTCTTTCAGTTCAGCCTCGAAGGAGTTTCGGGTATCCATAAATTCGAAACCCTGTGTGGAATCCCGTTTGTATGATCGGTTTGAACTTGTTGCCGTATGGACATGGTCAGCCGAACTCGGGTCTTCTTGATAAAATTCAGTGATTTCGAGACACCTCGACGAGTCAACACTGGTGGTCATGACATTTCCGGGTGCGTCCCCTTCCTTGAGCTCATTCAATGAGCTATTTACACAATTGTTTTCGTCGATTCCGGCCATGATCAATGAATGAAGACCCGAACATGTACTTGCATTGATGCCTTTGGTGTTTGTGTCCACCGCTGACATGTTTAAAGTGCGGTCCAAAAATTCGCAGTCACCATCTGGGTCCCGCTGGCCCTGAAAAGACAGGGAAGTATATGAAATACAAGAGTGGCTATCCGAAGGTGTTCTGGCTGAGACAGGAGCAGTGGCTGGTGGATCAGTTTCCATTACTGCTTGGTCTTCATCCTTGCTGACTTGCAAAGAATCTAGCTCGTTCGTTTCCAGAACGGAAGAGATCGTAGAATCGTGGCTCATATTTGCCGAAAGATCTTTCGATTTCGTTAAGTCTATTTCCGTCGCGAGGTTGGTGCATTCGCCGGTTTGATTATTTGGTTGCAGGGAAGTAACGCTCTTTCTATCTTCCCAAGACTGGGAAGCTGATAACAAAGGAGTCTCCGTCATAAACACCGGTAAAGCTTCCTTCAAAGTTGCAACCTCGTTCTCGTCTTTGCCTTCTTCTGCTGTACTCTCGACGCTAGCAACAGCCCAGGCTTTCTGGTTTTTGGTAGTCTCCAGCAAAGCCTTTGCCTTGTCGGTATAGTCTTCCATTGTACCGGTACTTAGAACGTCACCGGTATTTTCTAGTTTTGGAGACCCATCATCACTGACATTACCAATAAGCTCGGCTGTCGAGGGTTCCTTATCGATTGCATCCGCTTTTTGTGGAGCATCTGGAGCAGGAGCAGCCTTTTTGTCGATTTCATCCGTGTTGTTAGCTTCCGACACAATCACCATTTCTTGAATATCGACTGTCCCTTTGTTTTTCTTTGCGTCTTTCATAGACTCTCCATTGATTTCGTCGTAGTCGATTACCGCTGCGTTGGCACTTTCCTGAAGTTTTTCTGGTGATATAGTTTTTTGGTCGCGCCGACAGCGCTCATTTGCATCCTCCACAGACTCTTCATCGATACCATCACAATCACTTTCTAACACATTGGTGTCTTCCTGAAGAGATACCTTTGCGTCACTTTCTTCGTCTTTCTTTTCGTCTCCATTATTGATCTCGGCGCTCTCGTCTCTTTCGGAATTGTTCTGGACTCTGAGAAGCGCTTCAAGTTTTACGTGGGGATGGGCAGCAGCCTCTTGATTATCATTGCTGCTCTCTCTCTCAATACTTGATTTAGCAGCTCTACCACTCTCTATAAATTCATCTTTGTATAAGGTGTCAGTAGCTTCTGTATGTCTTTCTCCAGCATTTGCAACAGGTTCAAGTTCAGTATGGAAATTTTCCTCAAGTTTTTTAGACGCCACCTTGACAGAATTCTCGATAGTGGCAACAGAAAGCAAATCAGTATCAGATGCCACATCGGCATCATCATCGAAACAGGTGATAGATAAAAGCTTTGTAGCTGGAGGAACAACTTCTTTAAATTCAGCAATAGCAGGTGGAGGAGCAGCTGTCTTATCGCAATCAGCATGAACTGAAGGAGCAGCCTGATCAAATTTGGCATCCTTTGCACCTCCTTCGAGTATTACCTCGAATGAGATATCGTCACAGGTGAGAATTATCTCGTCACGAGTCAGAGCATCAGGCTTCGTTAACGACGGAAAAGGAGCATTCACGTGCGCTTGTTCCGATTCAGATACCTCTTCTGCTATTGCTGCTACTTCTGCTGCTGCTGTTTCATCGTCCTTGCATTCCGAGACAGAAGCGAATTCAGTGACAGAAGCGAGCGGATCATTAACCTGCGCTCCTTCCAAATCAGAGTTACAATCTGTCTTCCCATCAGGTGCTACTACGGACTCATCACTAGCTGTAGCTGTCGACTCGTTCATATTGTGTTTCGAAACAGTAAAGTCATCAGTGTCAGAGGGGAACGGTTCCTCAACTTGCAGTTTCTCCCTTGTAGATGTAGCTGCCTTGTTCAGTGATGTGGGCTCCTCCTGGCTCTTCATGGTAGCCCGAGCTTCGTTATCAGGAATGGAAGATGCTTTAACTTGGCCATCTTCCACTTGAGAGGTATTCTCCCGCTTTTCAATCTGTGCTGCTGTTGGCTCAATTGTATCATCCGTACTGGGTATTTCGATGAGGATGGACTCACTCTCCTCGGTGTCTGCGTCTGCGTCGGATACAATAATATCATCAGTGTTGGTGGCACAAGCAGCAACAGAAGGAATGCTATCATTGTTCGCGGCAGCGGCTGGTGTAACTGTTACATCAATGTCAGATTCTGGGGGGATGGTTGGATCTCGTTGTTCAACATCGGTTGTTTTTTCCTCGATTTCTGAGGAATCATCTTCTTTCATTATTTCTTCATCAAGACTGCTCACTGTAGAGGCCAGTGATATGAACGCCTTCAGGCCGTCCGGATCAGCCATCTTGCTTGATGGATTGTAGAGTAGGTACAGCTATTGAATTCCTATTAACTTGGAATGCAAATGTACTAGACTACTAAATACTGCAGCAATGAATTGGCTTGATGGACTACAGCAGTACAGCTATTTTGGATTCCTTTATTAACTTGGAAATCGAATAATAATGTACTAGTCTACTAGTATCTGCTACTACAAGTAGAAGTGTAAACAAATAATAATAATGGCGTGTGCTTTATTATTATTCATTTATTACGGATGGTCGTTGAGAAGAAGGTTAAAAGTTTGTCATGTTGTTTTTTTGCTCTTTGCAGCATTTTTTCGCATCGTCCGAAAAACCTTGGATGTCAAAGCAAAATTTTTGTTCGCGCTAATTTCCCCCCCAACGAGTCTGCATTTGCACGCGTTCTCCTACTGGCACGCTTTTTAAAGTGTCGCACATTTCCTCACTAATATGATTCACTGAATGAAACCGACGAAATGCAAGGCCGCCGGAAACTGCAGCTAGCTACTGTACCTGGTACTACTACTAGACTAGTAGTCTAGATCATTACTAGCTACGTAGCTACAGTTAAGTAGAGGTCCTTTCAACTTCTCGTTGCGGTAGGTGGTAGTAGTAGTCGGAGCCAAGCCCCTGCTGTACATGCAACAACAACATAGTGAAACCGTGCCAGCTGCTAGTTTCGCTGTAGTAAATATTCTATAGATTTATCCAGAACTACTGGGCTGCGAACAATATGTATCTGTAGATGCTGTCATTAGCTTCTCGCTAACGGCAGTGTATCATGCTTTTCTTGTGGATAATGTTGAGTCAAGATAATATTCTAAGCTGTGATGTAAATGTTGTGTGCGTGTGCGTTTGCGTGTGTGCGGTGAATGTGTGACGGGGGGGGCTGCGAACGATGAATCTGCAGGAACAGAGCAACACCAAGGAGGAGGAGGAGGAGGAGGAGGAGGAGAGGGAAGAAGAATAGCATTGTCATGTTCAAAGCAACACCAAGGAGGAGGAGGAAGAGAGGGAAGAGGAAAAGGGCACGGTGGTGTTCCGTAAGTAGTCTAGTTGCTTGTTCGTTCGATCACAAAGGGGGAAACGCCTTCTCGGACGAGCTGTTCCAGCTCAAAATCCAAAAGCTCGGCCAGTTCATCCGAGGTCAATTTTTCCAATTCCTTGTCAAAGTTGAGAGCCTCGAGTGATGCCGAATACGCGCTGTCATTGGGACCCGACGAAAGAAATTCTTCAATCGAAGCAAGACTGGGCAAGCTGTCATTGTGAGGATCACCACGGGCCGGAGACGAACGCATTTCTTCAAAGGAAGTACTGGAGACACCATTCTTTTTCTTGTGGTTTCCGTTTCGAGGATGAAAGTCGCCTCTGGAGTTGCTCTGAGTACCACTGCTGCGACTCGTGTCTCGGCTTGCAGAGAGCGACCTGCTCAGGGATCTGGAACGAAGGCGTTCTTGGAGACAGATGAATCCTTCTTCCAGAAAAGCGTTCTGATCGCATTCTTTTACCAGACGGTCAATCAGTTCTGTCTCACTCATAGAAACTGTTTGACGCTCCTCTCGTTCCAAAGACAGGCCGTCGCGCGCAACATCTTGATCGCTGGGTTGTTGGAACGATAATGGCTGTGCCTGATTCGATATTTTGCGGGATGCCTTTCTGCGTCTGCGCAAAAAGCGACCCAACGAGAACTTTTTCTTTTTGGGGGCGTCATGACTGCTGCTGTCCCCCTTGGAGGACACGGTGGTAGGAGGAACAACAACAGAAGAATCGGTCGAGTCCATGGTTTTGTTCTCTTCGATCCCAATGGTGTGGTTACCACCATCCCACTCATCATTATTTGCCAAGAACCAATCTTCATGGCTCTTGTTTGGAAGTAGTAGTTTCCGATCGCTGGCTCTTTTCTTGTTCTTCCTGGAAAAGAGATCCCAGGTCCTTGTCTTGTCGAAACGAAGGGCAGGAGATGATCTACTAGGGGTAGAGGCACCTTGCTTCATTTTTCGCACAGGAGTCCGCAAGAGTTTGACCTTGCCATCATCATCATCATCATCATTTGTTTTCTGACGACGAGATGGCGTTTTAGGCCCCCCCTTGTTGCCAATCCTTCCATTCTCGACAACACGAGTCTTGATCGTTTCTTTGGAAGTTTCCCTCCTACCAAATAATAATAACTTGGAAATGGTTCGCTTCGGGGAGATACCACTGCCCGTCGAAACGGTGATGGGCGTGGCAAGGTTTGGCGGAAGTATTTCCGTGGTTGGAAGATTATCATCTTCTTTGCTTTTCTCGTCGCTCATGCTGTCATTGACAGCATCTTGCAATTGATCAATAGCTGCCAATAGTACCTTGTTGGGCATGCGACGACGACTGGATGAGAGGATGCTGCTGCTGCTGTTGGAAGACGAAAAGGAGGCACAAGAAGGAGGTGTAATACCAGTAGTAGCAGAAGGATTGATAGCAGCAACACGAATTATCGGGGGATCTTCTTTGTTCGACCGAGTCGTAGTCGCAGTGCTTCGATTGGTATCATTACAATGAATTCGCTCACTATTATTATTGTCTAGCATAATCTTGAGGGGCTGGGAATGAATGAGTCGTATCATTGCCCCCTCCTTGCGATTCCGAGCCAGGTTTTCTGGGCGGACACAAACGTCATCATCGGTAGTACTTAGCCGTTCCTCCTGGCTGACAAGCTTCTCGGGTGGGGAGATCTCAATTTCATTTCGACCATCTTGGTGCCCAAAGCAAATCAAAGTT
>Ga0100380_10003351_pt1 | contig 16996 bp, 13 predicted proteins | sample CryGeymeta201504_FD_80417 | JGI IMG/M metagenome (GOLD analysis project Ga0100380, IMG submission 80417) | Groundwater microbial communities from Crystal Geyser aquifers in Utah, USA - Crystal Geyser metaG 2015-04 | ecosystem: Environmental > Aquatic > Deep subsurface > Groundwater | place... | reverse complement strand
CGCCTGCGCCAGCTCGGCCGCCGTCTGGTGGCGTTTCACGCGCCCGAGCTGCTGTCGGCCGATGAGCGCGGGCAGTACGAAGCCTGGTTGCGGGGGCGCTGGTCAGCGCCGGATGTGCCGGAGACCGAGTGGACAAGCAGGGATCGCGCCCGTGCTGCACTGGAGCAGATGCGGGCCGATGGGGGGCTTGATCAGGGATTGGCCGCCGAAATCGAGGCGTACCTCCAGCGGTTCGAGTGAACCTCAGAAGAGGAGAGAACAGGACAGCGTCGGGCGCCAGGACCTACTCGTTGGCAACGGCAGAGGTAATTTCGCTGTAATCTACATACTGCAAAAAACTCATATTGACTCGAGTGTCCCGCTCGCCTATTCCTCTGTAATGGGCTTTACAGAGGATTGCACTATGCGGCTCGCTGAGCTTTGCAACATTCACTCGGGCTACACTGCGCGCGGCAGGCTCGAGCCGCTACCGAAAGGCGGTGTGCCGGCGATGCAGCTGCGCGACGTCAGCGCGGACGGCCAGGTGCCTGGCCCTGGGCTTCAGAGGTACGATCTGGGCGCCCTGTCTGATCGCTACTTCGTCCGTGGGGGAGAGGTGGTCTTTCGCTCTCGCGGGGAGCCGAATACGGCGGTGGCCGTCAGCGACGCGTTGGCAGAGCCGACCGCAGTCATTGTCCCCCTTGTGATCGTTCGCCCTGACAAGGAACGGGTGCTGCCGGAATACCTGGCCTGGGCCATCAACCACCCAGAGGCGCAGCGCCGGCTCACTGCAGAAGCACAGGGTACGAGCCTCAGGATGATCCCAATGGCGGCTCTTGAAAATCTCCAAATCCCCGTTCCCGACCTGCCTACCCAGAAACGTATCGTCGAACTCAATGCGCTGGTGAGGCAAGAGTCGCGCCTGCTACGCCAGCTCGCAGACCGGCGGGAAGAACTTGTCGTCGCCATTCTCGGCGAGGCCGCAAAGGCCGCCGACCAGAAGGAAGTTGCCTGATGACCGATCAGATTACCCAACAGCAGATCAACCAGACCGCTTGGGCAGCCTGCGACACCTTCCGGGGCGCTGTCGATGCCGGCCAGTACAAGGACTACATCCTCGTGATGTTGTTCCTGAAGTACATTTCGGACCTCTGGAACGACCATCTCGACAACTACCGCAAGCAGTATGGCGACGATGAGGCCCGTATTCGCCGGCGCCTGGAGCGTGAGCGCTTCATCCTTCCCGAGGGTGCGAGCTTCTATGACCTCCACGCCCAGCGGAACGAGCCCAATATCGGCGAGCTGATCAACATCGCGCTCGAGAGGATCGAGGACGCGAATCGCGCCAAACTGGAAGGGGTTTTCCGGAACGTCGATTTCAACAACGAGGCCAATCTCGGCCGCCCGAAGGATCGCAACCGCCGCCTCAAGAACATGCTTGAGGACTTCGCCAAGCCCGCCCTCGACCTGCGCCCGTCGCGCGTGACCGAAGACATCATCGGCGAGTGTTACATCTACCTGATTTCCCGCTTCGCCTCGGACGCCGGGAAGAAGGCGGGTGAGTTCTACACGCCCACGGCCGTGTCACGGCTGCTGGCGAAGCTGGCCGCGCCCGAGCCCGGCAACACGATCTGCGACCCCGCCTGCGGGTCCGGCTCGCTGCTGATCCAGGCCTCACAGGAGGTTGGATCCGAGAACTTCGCCCTCTACGGACAGGAAGTTAACGGGGCCACCTGGGCACTGGCCCGGATGAACATGTTTCTGCACGCAAAGGACGCCGCCCGAATCGAATGGTGCGACACGCTCAACAGCCCTGCGCTGGTTGAGGGCGATCATCTGATGCGCTTCGACGTGGTTCTCGCCAATCCGCCCTTCTCACTCGACAAGTGGGGCGCGGAGGACGCAGGTTCCGACCAGTACAAGCGCTTTTGGCGCGGCGTGCCGCCCAAGTCGAAGGGGGACTACGCATTCATTACGCACATGATCGAGATCGCCAGGCGCCAGTCCGGCCGTGTCGCGGTGATCGTGCCCCATGGCGTGCTGTTCCGGGCCGGCGCCGAGGGGCGCATCCGACAGCAGCTGATCGAGGAGAATCTGCTCGACGCCGTGGTAGGGCTGCCAGCCAACCTGTTCACCACCACGGGGATCCCGGTCGCCATTCTGATCTTCGACCGCTCGCGCGAGGAGGGCGGCGCGAACGCGGACCGGCGCGATGTGCTGTTCATCGACGCCAGCAAGGAGTTCACGCCGGGCAAGACCCAGAACGTGATGGACGAGGCGCATGTCGGCAAAGTGCTGGAGACCTACGCCATCCGCGCCGAGGTCGAGCGGTATTCGCATCGGGCCAGCCTCGAGGAGATCGCCGAGAACGGCTACAACCTCAACATCCCTCGCTACGTCGACACCTTCGAGCCTGAGGAGGAGATCGACGTCGCCACCGTGCAGAAGGACATCGTACGGATCGAGGCCGAGCTGGCCGAGGTGCGGGCGAAGATGGCCGGGTATCTGAAGGAGCTCGGCGTCGATGTCTGATGGCGAAATCATCCTCTACGGCACCGAGGACGGACAGGCCGAGATTCAGCTTAGGGCCGTCGACGGGACCGTCTGGCTGACGCAATCGCAGATGGCCGACCTGTTCGACACGACGAAGCAGAACATCAGCTTGCACCTCAACAACATCATCTCGGACGGGGAGCTTGCGCCTGAGTCAGTTGTCAAGGAATCCTTGATACCTGCCGCGGACGGGAAGGCCTACCGGACGAAGACCTACAACCTGGATGCGATCCTTGCGGTCGGGTACCGCGTGCGCAGCTCCCGCGGCGTGCAGTTCCGCCGCTGGGCCACCACCACGCTGAAGGAGTATCTCGTCAAGGGCTTCGTCATGAATGACGAGCGCCTGAAGGATCCCGCATGGGATTACTTCGACGAGCTGCTCGAGCGGATCCGCGACATTCGCGCGTCCGAGGCGCGGTTTTATCAGAAGGTGCGCGACATCCTCGCGCTCAGCGAGGACTACGACGCTAGGTCGCCCGTCGTGAACACCTTCTATGCGACGATCCAGAACAAGATGCTCTACGCGGTCACCAGCCACACGGCGGGCGAACTGATCCGTGCCCGGGCTAATCCCGATCAGCCGAACATGGGGCTGACGACCTGGAAGAACGCCGACAAAGGGCGCCCCCTGCGCAAGTCCGACGTCGGCACGGCCAAGAACTATCTCGGGGAAGCCGAGATCCGGGAGCTCAACCTTATCGTCGAGACCTTCCTGAACACGGCCGAGCTGCGGGCGACACGGCGGCAGACCATGCGACTGGCAGAGTGGGAGGGGGTGCTGGACACCTTCCTGACCTCCAACGAGATGCCGAAGCTGCAGGGTGCCGGAACCGTGTCGGCGGAAGCTGCGAAGCGCATTGCCCACGATCGCTATGAAGCGTTCGACGCCAAACGGAAGGAAGCCGCGCGGCAGGCGGCGGCAGAGGTGGACGACCTCGATGAACTGAAGCGCATCGCCGATGCGACGGAAGCAGAGAAGAAGGGGCGGCGTGATGCGTGAGGGGTGGAAGAGCCTTCGCGTGGCCGACTTCGGCACGCTTCATAAGGGAAAGGGAATCTCGCGCGCGGATTTGGCCCCCGATGGGGTTCCATGTCTCCGCTATGGCGAAATTTACTCAACTTACGGCAGTATTGCGGAACACCTCATCTCGCGCGTTGCGAGCGACCGTGCGAATGAGGGGCTCGAATTTCTGCCAGGCGATATCGTGTTTGCAGCATCCGGGGAAACGGCAGAAGAGATTGGTAAGGCACTGGCATACATCGGCCAAACAGAAGGCCGCGTAGGCGGCGATACCATCGTTCTCAGGGGCCACGGCCAAGATCCTGTATTCTTAGGCTACTTGCTCAATTCAGAACCCGTGGTGAGACAGAAGTCGCGTCTGGGGAAAGGTCAATCCGTTGTTCATATTCATGCCCCAGACATTGCGACCATTGAGGTTTGCCTTCCCCCAATCCCCGAACAGCGCAAGATCGCCAAGGTCTTGCGGACGTGGGACGAGACGCTCGAAAAGCTCACCGCCCTCCACGCTTTGAAGGAACAACGCCTTGTCGGATTGCGCGCGGCGCTCCTGTTCGGAGACCTCCGCCTGAACGGCCAGCGGCGCAACTGGGCGCCGACGCGCCTTGGGTCAGTGACCCATGAACTGACCATGCGGAACGGGGCCAAGGGGCTCGGACGGGACTTCGTCATGGGCGTCACCAAGGCCGAGGGGGTCGTACCGATGCGCGAGCAGACAATCGCCGGCGATATCAGCCGGTACAAGCGCCTGCCGCCCCGCGCCTTCGCCTACAACCCGATGCGCATCAATGTCGGCTCCATCGCGATGAACGAAAGGGAGGACGAGGTGCTTGTCAGCCCCGACTATGTCGTCTTCGCCTGCAACGCGGACGGGCTCGACCCCGACTACCTGGACCACCTGCGCAAGACCTCCTGGTGGGCCCACTACATCAACAGCGGCGGTTCGGGCAGCGTGCGGCAGCGGACCTACTACGACGATCTGGCCGCGCTGAAACTGCCTTTGCCGGAATTGGACGAGCAGAAGGCAATCGCCGCAGTCCTGAACACGGCGCGGGCCGACCTGGCGGCGACAGAGCGCGAGATCGAAGCCGTCGCGCTGCAGAAGCGCGGCCTGATGCAGAAGCTGCTGACGGGCGAGTGGCGGGTTTCATGCTGAGTTGGGTCGCCAAACTCCTTTTGACCAGCACGGCGATCGCACCGGTGCTGGTCACTTATGCATGGGTCGCTTGGCGCGCTGGCGAGACACGGACGAGCGTCGTCTTACTCATGCTATGCGCCTTGCTCATCATCGTTTGCAGATGGGTGCTCGGCTACGCAAAACGACATTTGGAGCGGCTTAAGTTTCGGCCAACCACGGTCGAAGCGGCGGACCGGGAAAACATGGGCTTTCTGCTGATCTACCTTCTGCCCCTCTTCACTGCAGAGTTCACAACACTGAACTGGCAAATTTGGGCCCCCGCCATCGCGATTTTTGCAGCCGTGGTCGCAACTGGCTACAGCTACCACTTCAACCCTCTGCTGGGGCTTCTTGGCTGGCACTTCTACAGGGTCGGTACCGAGCAGGGTGTCACATTCGTCCTGATCACTCGAAAGCACCTGCGAAACGCTCAGGAGACGCTGAAGGTCGGGCAGTTGACAGAATATATCGTGATTGATCTGGGAGACTAATAATCATGCCACAGAACCTTTTCGCTGCCTGTGCTTCCGACGGTGGCATTGTCGCAAAACGTGTTCAACTTACCAATGATGTCCAAGCGCAAGTCATCGGCCTGTTTGCGGAACAGGAAGTCCAGTTCCGCAACGGCGTAGTCGAAGAAATTCCCTTTAATGGGACGTGGAAGCCCGACGATAATGAGCTGCTCACGATCCCGGTCCCGGCAGATACGCAGGTGCTTGTTGAGGCCATTGAGCGCGATCCTTTGGCCTTGCCCGTCATCCAGACAGGCGCCTTTAGTGACGAGGGTATCAAGGCTCTGTTCACGGGTGTCGCAGGTGACGGAGAAACAAAGGTCTTTGTGCAGCGTTTTACTGCGCAGCAGCTCCTTGAACGGCGCTTTTCACTGCTCGGCGACGGCAACACGTTCCGCCGCTTGACCGAGCCAGCTTTCGCGCTCGACACGGCCCTGATGTGCATTATCGAGGGTGGCCATCTGAAATTCAAGAGCCAGCAAAAGCTGCGAACGCTCGTCAACATGGTTGACATATACCGAGCCGCTACCGAGCCTGAGGTGCGTCAGTTCGCGGCTCACGCAGCGCTGGCGATTGCCGACGTTGACGCCTTCGTGGCTGTGACCAATCAAACTTCCCGAAAACTGATTGCAGCGATCGCCAGCGCCGGCACTCTCGATGAGTATGACGTCGTGCAAATCCAAGCTGCGGCAGCTGCCACCGACTTGGACATCGTGGTCGACAATGACCGCATCGTTATGCCGATCGAACATCGTGAGATCAAAGCGCTTCTCCAGTTCCTCGATGAAAGCCGGTATTCCGGCCCTCTTTCAGGGCAGGCCTACGTAACAAACTCTCGGAGGACTGTGTGACCAAACGGCAGTCGTCAGTCGGTTTCAAGCCAGCGGAAAAGCACCAGTCGCAGATCCCCGCACTTCAGCTTCTGGTGGCGCTCGGGTTTACCCCGCTCTCGCAGAACGAAGCGCTTCGTCTGCGCGGCGGGCGCCTGCGGAACGTGGTGCTGGACGATGTGCTCGCCGAGCAGCTGATGCGCATCAACCGCTTCACGCATCGGGGCCGCGGGTATGCCTTCGACCTCGAGGACGCGCATGAGGCGATGCGACGGCTGAAGCCCACGCCTGATCGGTTGAAGGGGCTCCGGGGCACGAACCAGGACATCTACGACACGCTTGTCCTCGGCACGACGATCACGAAGTCCATCGACGGCGACTCGAAGAGCTACTCGTTCCGCTACATCGATTGGGAGCGGCCGGAGAACAACGTCTTCCACGTCACTGCCGAGTTCTCGGTCGAGAGGACGGCATCGAGCCAGACCAAGCGCTGCGACATCGTCGCCTTCGTGAATGGCATCCCGATCCTGGTGATAGAGAACAAGCGGCCGACCGAGAGCCTGAAGAAGGCAGACAGCCAGCTGATTGGCTACCAGAACGAGGACAACATCCCGCAGCTCTTCCACTTCGCCCAGCTGCTGATCGGCATGAACCGGAACGAGGCACGCTACGCGACCGTCGGTACGCCGCGGAAGTTCTGGCAGAACTGGCGCGACGAGGAAGACACCGACGAGGCCATCGCGCCCTTTGCCAACCGTGTCCTCACTGCCGCCGAGAAAGATGCCATCTTCTCCGGCGACTTCGCGAGCGCGCGCGGCTATTTCGACGCAATGGACGCCGAGAGCGACCGCGCGGTCACCGTTCAGGACCGGACGGTGTACGCGCTTTGCCGCCCCGAGCGGCTGCTCGACCTCATCCGCCGCTTCACCGTGTTCGATGGCGGTGTCCGCAAGGTCGCGCGCCATCAGCAGTTCTTCGGGATCCGGCGCGCGGTCGAGACGGTCAAGCAGCACGATGTCAGCGGCGCCCGCAAGGGCGGCGTGATCTGGCACACGCAGGGCTCAGGCAAGTCGCTGACGATGGTGATGCTGGGGCGCTCGCTCGCTCTCGAGCGCAGCATCGAGAACCCACGGATCATCATCGTCACGGACCGCGATGATCTGGACAAGCAGATCAAGGACACCTTCAAGTCCTGTGATCTGGAGCCGGTTCGCGCGACGAGCGGGGCTCACCTTCTAGATCTCGTCCACAACAAGGCTCCGCTGGTCACCACGATCATCAACAAGTTCGACACGGCGCTGAAGAACAGCAAGCTGGCGGACGACGATCCGAACATCTTCGTGCTGGTCGACGAGAGCCACAGGACGCAGACGGGTCGCTACGGCGGCCATAGCCAGTTCGCCGCCAAGATGCGGCGCCTCCTGCCCAAGGCCTGCTACCTCGGCTTCACCGGCACGCCCCTGCTCAAGAAGGAGAAGAACACGCTGTCGACCTTCGGGCGGCTGATCCACCGCTACGCCATCGACGAGGCGGTCGCCGACGGTGCCGTCGTGCCGCTGCTCTACGAGGGACGGCTTGTCGAGCAGCAGGTCTCGGGCGCCGTGATCGACCGCTGGTTCGAAAAGATCAGCGAGGGGCTGACCGAGAACCAGAAGCGCGATCTGAAGCGGAAATTCTCCCGGATGGACGCGCTGGCCAAGACCGACCAGGCCATCCGAGCCAAGGCGTTCGACATCTCCGAGCACTATCGCCAGCACTGGCAGGGCACTGGCTTCAAGGCACAGCTCGTTGCCCCCTCGAAGGCCGCGGCCGTCCGCTTCAAGGAGGTCCTTGACGAGATCGGCCACGTCTCGAGCGCGATCGTCATCTCGCCGCCGGATGAGAACGAGGGCAACGAGGAAGTCGACCAGGAGTCCAAGGACCTCGTGCGCCGCTTCTGGTCGAAGATGATGGCGCAATACAAGACGGAGGAGGAGTACAGCCGTCAGATCATTGATGCCTTCAAGGGCTCCGGCGGTCCGGAGATCCTCATCGTCGTCTCCAAGCTCCTCACCGGCTTCGACGCACCCCGGAACACGGTGCTTTATGTCTGCAAGTCCCTGAAGGAACACAATCTCCTGCAGGCGATTGCGCGGGTGAACCGGCTCTACGAGGACGGCGGAACGGAGAAGCAGTTCGGCTTCATCGTCGACTACGAGGGGCTTCTGGGCGAGCTGGACAGCGCCCTGACGAATTACAGCGCCTTTGAGGGTTACGAGGCGGCCGACCTCGCCGGGACGGTGCATGATGTCCGCGAGGAAATCCGCAAGCTGCCCCAGCTGCACGATCAGCTCTGGGACCTCTTCAAGCCGGTCCGGAACAAGAAGGACATGGAGCAGTTCGAGCAGCACCTCGCTGACGAGGCGCTGCGCCACGAGTTCTACGCGCGCCTCAAGGCATTCAGCCGGTGCCTGCACATCTCGCTCTCGTCAGACAAGCTGTTCGATGTCTTCGACGAGGCCAGGGTCGATACCCTGAAACGGGACTGGAAGCAGTTCTCTGAACTCAAGCGCTCGGTCCAGCTCCGCTACCAGGAGACGGTCGACGTCCGCGAATTCGAGCCGAAGATCCAGAAATTGCTCGATGACCATGTCGTGGCGATGCCGGCGGAGACCATCATTGAGGTGGTCAACATCAACGATCCCGACGCGCTGAAGGCTGTCGTCGAGGAGACAGGGGTCTCTGAAGCGTCGAGGGCCGACCGCATCGCCAGCGCAACCCGGCGGGCAATCACCGAGAAGATGGATGAGGACCCGACCTTCTACAAACAGTTCTCCGAGCTGCTCGAAGAGACCATCCGCGCCTATCGCGAGAAGCGGCTGTCCGAGCGCGAGTACCTGAACAGCGTCGTGGACCTCGCGAGCAAGGTCGCACGCAAGGATCGGGGCCGAGATGTTCCCGAAAGCATCCGAGGCGATGAGGATGCACAGGCGTTCTTCGGCGTCCTGGACAGTCAGCTCAAGACCAAAGACGATGAGCCGGTGGCCGACGACGAAGCCGCGTCCATCGCCCTGGAGATCATCGAAATCATCAAGTCCCACCTGATCGTCGACATCTGGTCGAACGAAGTGGCCCAGAACAATCTGCGCAATGCCATTGATGACTACTTCTTCGACGTTCTGCGTGACGAGAGGGGTGTCGACCTGCCCGTGGAGGTGCTGGACGATCTCGAACTCAAGATTATGGATCTTGCTCGGGCCCGGTTCGCGGCATGACGCGGGAACTGCACTGCCTGCAGTACGGCGAGCAGGAGATCCGGTACGAGATCGTTCGCCGCCCGAGAAAGACACTGGAGATCGCTGTCGAGCCGGATGCTTCGGTGGTGATCGCGGCCCCGGAGGACGCGACGCTCGACGCCATAGAAGCCAAGCTGCGGAAGCGCGCGGCATGGGTGACGCGGCAGCAGCGGTACTTCGCCCAGTTCCTTCCTAGGACACCGGAGCGCAGGTTCGTCTCCGGTGAGACGCATCTCTACCTCGGGCGCCAGTACCGGCTGAAGGTCGTGCCGCATGTGCAGGAAGGCGTGAAGCTGATCCGCGGCTTCATCGTCGTGCAGACGCATCGGCCGACCCGGTCGGAGGTGACTCGCGAACTGGTCAATGCCTGGTACCGGGATCGGGCCCACATCAAGTTCCCGGAGCGGATTGAACTCTGTCTCGGTCGCTTCCCGGATCCCGAGGCATTCCGGCCGAAGGGTCTCATCGTACGCCAGACCCGGCAGCGATGGGGGTCCATGTCGCCGGCGGGACGCCTGCTGCTGAACCGTCGTCTCGTGCAGGCGCCGGTCGACGCCATCGACTATGTGATCACCCACGAGCTCTGCCACATGGCGGAGCCCCATCATGGGTCGGCGTTCTTCGAGCTCCTCTACAAGATGATGCCGGACTGGGAGCGCCGAAAGCAGAGGCTGGAACGGGCCATGGTGTGAAATTGGATGATCAACTGTACTTCCGCGTCCGCCTTGCTAGGAACATAAGCTCGAGAGCGGCAACATGGGTAGATCAACATCCGAAGCTACCATCGCATTCGGCTGCCTACAGTGCCACAGGGTTCATCATCGCTCGACAACCGAAGAGGCTCATGCCTGCCGTAGTCGTGTCGATGACGCAAGATGGTCCTGCCAGGCCGCCGACGCAGAACAGATGTGTTGGTCAGATGCTTTTCAGAATATACAAGGCACTATGCCCGGTTGCCGCTGAGGGGGGATGGCGTTGAAATTTCTTCGTATCGTTTTCTTATACATTGTTCTGTTCTTCGTTGCAGCGATTGTTGGCATTTCGTTTGTGGATCAACTCGGCGACGGCCTTTTTGCGCTTTTCATCTTCGTCGCGCCCGGCCTCTTGGTCTGGTGGTACGAGAAGCGTCGCTCCAGAAGAGTGGCGCTCCAGAAATCAGAGCCAGCGCAAACTAAGGATGCAGGTAGAAATTCGCCGCCCCCAGTCACTGCCCAGACAACAGGTTCAGATACGACAGCATGGGATCGAAGAACGCCAAGCGGTCCGAGCGTTTGGGGCAAAGCGGCAGCAACGCCCAGCTACTCTCCGAAGAAAGCAATTCGGCAGCAACAAGGATGGGTGCCGAAAGGTGAAGCGATTTCCGTTCATGGGCGAGATATTTTTGGGATGGTCTATGTCGGGACAGCACCATCCATCAACACCCACGGCTACGGCGAGAAATGCCGGGCGTACATTGACCCATCACTCCCCGTTGCTCGATCTGGCCACGACAAGGATGGAGAGGGGATGCCCTATTGGCCGGGCTATTCGAGTATCCCGCCTGAGTGCCGCGCGACATATCTGGACTGGCTTGCAGTCGGTGCCAAGGATGGATCGTATAGCCCCGGTTACATGTTCCTCTACTTTTATGGCCTTGAGAGGCGATTCTTCGTAGATCAGCCAGGGGTGGATGAAAGACACGACCTCATTGAAGAGGTGCGCCGACTTTCTGAGCTATTCGCAGAGAACAGATCTGCGCAGCGTTACCTGAACGATTTCATCGAATTCGCAGTGGTTGCGACCACAGAGGCGGAATCAATTCGTCCGATTTTCGACCATTCTGGCTGGGAAGTGCCTTTCTCCGTAAAATTGGCGATCGGTGCCCGCCTTGAGAATGGCGACAACCTCGATGCAGACTGGCTGCTGAGTTGGTTTTTGTGCCACCCGGAGAAGAGCCTGCGGACACCTGCCAAGAGATGCCGTGACGAATTCATTTCTCTGTTCAGGGTGCGGTTCAACGCGCGCTTCCCGCAAGGACTGAAAGTCAGCAAGCCGCGAAAGACGCTTCAGGGTAGCTACCAAGCCGCCTCGCGTGAATTCACTGGAACAGTTAACCCGACTATCAATGGCAAGGCCGTGCCTGATATTTCGGGCCTTCGCAAGCCAATCGAAATTGCACAGGAGATCGCTGAAGAGGTGATGGACGAGCTCGAGAAGTTCAGCCGTTACCTCGGGCGCAATCCGGACGGACGCGGAAGTGTGGAGGCACACGCGCTGCTCCCAGCGGAGTTGCGCCAGATGTTTCCCTCGGAGGAGCTGGACAGGATCACGCGTTGGGCCGCGGAGGCTGTTGAGCGTGGAGGGCTGGTTCCGGTCGGCGATGTCATTGATCGCCTCGAGGGGGGCAGACCCGAGAAGCTTGGTAAGCGCCAGCTGACTGGTGCGGCCGATGCTTTGGCAAGGCTCGGCTATGGCCTAGCCCCAGACCCGCGCTTCGCGCTGCGCTCACCTCAGATCGATGAGCCTGTGGTCATCTTTGATCTCGGAGGGGCAGTCGAGCGGCTCGAGCAAGTGTCGACCAAGTACAAGGCAGCTCTCATGGAGCTGGCACTTGCGTCATTTGTCGCCCATTCAGACGGGGTCATCACCGAGCTCGAGCGAAAGAACCTTGATGACCAAGCGCGCTCGGTGGAAGGCTTGACCGACCACGAGAAGCGGCGGCTTCGAGCAAACCTCGATTGGTTTCTGGCCGTCCCGCCAGACATGTCCCTGTTGCGTCGAAAGCTGAAAGAGACAGGAGCGGATCAGCAGTCCGCGATCCGTGCAGCGTTGGTTGCGGCTGCTCACGCCGATGGGGTTGTAAGGCCTGAGGAGGTTGCCGAGATCGAAAAGGTTTATCGTGCATTGGGCCTCGATCCGAACCTCGTATATTCTGACCTGCATGCAGGTGGAGTGCCAGATGCCCCAATGCGAGTTCGCGAGGCGCGACCGGGCATGCCAGGCGAGGCGATCCCGGCCGAACCCCAGCCGCAGGGCACAAAGCTGGATGCTAACCGGATTGCCAGCATCCGGCAGGATACGGATCGTGTCTCGGCCGTTCTCGCCGACATTTTCGCGGTTGATGTCGATGATGAAGACGGCACCGAGGAAGCGCCCGTTTCCGTATTGGTTGGCCTCGATCAAAAGCATTCGGCACTGGTTCGAGAGATCATCTCGCGCCAACACTGGTCAGAGAAAGAATTTGCCGAGCTCGCCACGCGCCATGGCTTGATGGCAGCTGGTGCATTGGAAACGGTAAATGAGTGGGCGTTCGGGGCCTACGATGAAGCGCTGCTTGAAGAGTACGAAGGCTACGACGTGTCACCGGACATTGCCGATGCCCTGGCAGACGAGTTCGAGAAGGAGAATTGACATGTCGAAGTTGAAGCCACGCGAACGAGACGCAATCGTCCAGGCTCTGCGTGCAGGTGTGGTGCCGAAGCTCGGGCTTCGGCACATCCAGGTCGGCCGGGTTCGCGAGATCGAGGAACTGGTCAAGGACATGGAGCGGATTGCAGACGGGGGCGCTGCCATTCGCTTCATCATCGGCGAGTATGGCTCCGGCAAGACCTTCTTCATGAACCTGATCCGCCTGATCGCACTGGAAAAGGGAATGGTGGTGATGTTCGCCGATCTGGCTCCGGATCGACGGATACATGCGACTGGTGGGCAGGCTCGCGGTCTTTACGCTGAGATGGCGCGCAATTTTTCAACACGGACGAAGCCCGATGGCGGCGCTCTGGCCAGTGTGGTCGAACGCTTCGTCTCTCAAGCGCATCGGGATGCGGATGCCGTGGGGAGACCCACTGGTACCGTCATTCGTGACCGGCTTGGCTATTTCGAGGAACTGACGGGGGGATTTGAGTTCGCCGAGGTGGTTCGTCGCTACTGGGAAGGTCACGAGACCGGAAACGACGAGTTGTCTTCCGCCGCGCTTAGATGGCTCAGGGGCGAATATGCAACACGGACAGATGCGCGCAAGGCGCTCGGGGTTCGGACCATCATCGACGATGCAAATGTATATGATCACCTGAAGCTCATGTCAGTTTTCGTCCGCGAGGCGGGATATCGTGGCTTGGTGGTCGGGCTCGATGAAATGGTGAACCTTTACAAGCTGTCGTCATCCCAAGCGCGAAATGCAAACTACGAGCAGATCCTCCGGATACTGAATGACGTTCTTCAGGGCAGCGCTGAACACCTAGGTTTCCTGATGGGAGGCACGCCCGAGTTCCTGATGAATACTCGCCGGGGCCTATACAGTTACGAGGCCCTTCAAACCCGGCTGGCTGAGAACAGCTTCGCAAGGGATGGTCTGGTGGATCTGTCGGGCCCCGTGGTCCGGCTCGCCAGCCTCACGCCCGAAGATCTGTTCGTGCTTCTGTCGAACATTCGGTTGATCATGCAGGGCGGCGCCGCTGCCCTCCCTGACGCTGCGCTGGAGGCGTTCATGGCGCACTGCTCAGACCGGATTGGCGAAGCCTACTTCCGGACGCCGCGAAACACGGTGACGGCCTTCGTGAACCTGCTGTCGGTGCTGGAGCAGAACCCTGGGGTTGAATGGCACGATCTGATAGAGCGGATCGAGGTCGCACCTGACACGGGCGACGACATGTCCGATCTGGATGAAGCAGCCGGTGCGCGTCCTGTCGACGACGACGACCAACTGACCAGTTTCCGATTGTAAGGTCGGGGGATGGTCTCGGCCTTCGACAAACTGGCGCGTCCGGTACAGAAGTGGATAAGGGCGCAGGGTTGGCAGGAACTGCGCCATGTTCAGTCCCAGGCGATCCATTCTGTCACCGGAGGCACTGCGGACCTTATCATTGCTGCGACCACTGCGGGCGGGAAGACCGAGGCCGCGTTCCTGCCGCTGATCTCGCAGGTCATTGACGACCCGTCTCAATCAGCCGGGTTCGATCTGCTGTACATTGGCCCATTGAAGGCGCTCATCACGGACCAGGCTGGGCGCCTCGAGGAAATCTGTCGCGAGATCGAACTCCCGGTCACACCCTGGCATGGTGACGTGTCAGCGTCGGTTAAGAGCCGGGCGGTTAAGGCACCCAAGGGTATCCTTCTGATCACCCCAGAATCCCTTGAGGCACTGTTCATCCGCCGCGGGCTCGAGATCCCCAGACTGTTCGGTGCGACCCGTGCGATCATCATTGATGAACTGCACACCGTTCTCGACACCGAGCGGGGCGTGCAATTGCGCTCCCTTCTGACCCGTATGGAACTGGCCGTTGGTCGACCAATCCGGAGGGTGGGGCTTTCGGCAACGTTAGGCGATATGCAGATGGCGCGCGCGTATCTGCGACCGGATGCACCAACTGCTGTTGATCTCCTCGAAGCGAAAGGCGGCGATGCAGAGCTGATGCTTCAACTTCGGGGCTACGTCTCTGGCGAAGAAGACCAGGATACCCCTTCCACGACTCAGCGTATTGCAGAGCACCTGTTCAAGCACCTGCGGGGTAGCGACAACCTGGTGTTCGCTGGGGCACGGCAGTCAGTGGAGATCTATGCCGATCGTCTTCGCACTCTTTGCGAGGATGAGCGGTTACCGCAGGAGTTCTATCCTCATCACGCGAGCCTGTCGCGCGATCATCGGGACTTCGTGGAGCGGCGCCTGAAGGATGGGTCGAAACCCACAACCGCCATCTGTACCTCTACCCTTGAGCTCGGGATCGACATCGGTGACGTCACCTGCGTGGCGCAGATCGGGGCGCCGTTCAGCGTCGCAGCTCTGCGACAGCGGCTCGGCAGATCAGGCCGCAGGGCTGGTCAGCCTGCGATACTGCGGCAGTACGCGGTAGAGGCGAAGCTGACTCCCGAGAGCAATTATGTCGACCGATTGCGCCTCGGGCTTATTCGGTCTGTCGCGATGATTGATCTTCTGCTCGAGGGCTGGTGTGAGCCACCGCGCCCCCAGGCGCTGCATCTCTCCACCCTCGTTCATCAGATCCTGTCTGTGATCGCTGAGCGCGGCGGCGCTTCGGCAGGTCGTCTGCATCGAACGCTTGCGCAGGAAGGTCCCTTCAAGAAGGTGGAAGCGCCCGTATTCATGCAAGTCCTGAGAGCTCTTGGGCGGCCCGACGTCGGATTGATCGAGCAAAGCGACGATGGTCTGTTGCTCCTCGGTCGAACGGGGGAGAAGCTGGTCGAGCACTATAGTTTCTATGCCGTTTTCCAGACGCCAGAGGAGTATCGCCTCATCTCCGGTGGCAAGGAACTGGGGACCCTCCCCATCGTCAACGTGATGGCACCTGGCATGATGCTGATCTTCTCGGGTCGCCGATGGGTGATCCAGGAGATCGATGATCGTGACATGGTAATCATGGTCACTGCGTCAAAGGCCGGCGCGCCACCCATTTTTGGTGGTGATCCCGGCGACATCCATGATGAGGTGATCATGCGCATGTTTGACGTCCTGGAGGGCGATACTGCACGCGTCTACATGGACAAGACCGCCCGAGACCTTCTCGACGAGGCGCGCCGACAATACGAGAAGATCGGCTTCGCCAAAGCTTCAGTGATCCCGATGGGAAAAAACAGTGCCGCAGTAGCCACTAGAGCCGGAACCATAAAGACGAATACACTTGCCTTGGCTCTGCGCGGGAGCGGGTTCGAGGTCGAGACTCATGACGGATTTCTCACTGTGCGCAGCAAGGACGACACCCTGGACCTCGGTGAGGTTCTTGACCGGATCGCCGAGGGTCACGATTGCGCGCTTTTCAACGATCAAACCAATCTAATTTTTGAGAAGTTCCACACCCACTTGACGCGTGAACTCCTTGAGTTGGATGCTCTTTCTTCAAGACTCGACCTTGGCTCTCTGCAAGGGCTTGTAAAGCAGATGCTTGCCGTTCCCAAAGGGGTTAATCAGTTTTGATCTTTTCGGGCGGTATTGCTGGCAGCCCAGCAATGAGATCAATCTGTTTCGCCTCACGACTGATCATCCTCGGGGCGATTTCCGGCTCGTCCCATTTCGTCGCAGCGCCCATCCAGCGTTCGATGGTCGCCTGGAGCTTGGGATCGTCCGCCTCGAGATGAAACGTGTAGAAACGGTTGACGATCTCCCGCATCAGCTCGCGCATTTCGGTGTCGTCGATGCGGGAGGCTTCGGGCCAGGGGATGCGTCGACCATCGGCATCGTGGACAAATACGTCCGAATAGTCGCCAGCCCGGGTGACGGGCGTCAGTCCGGCATGCAGCGTCTCCAACTGCGTGTTACGCACGCAAAGCATGGCCATGATCCTGGCCAGCTTCGCCGCGATGCGCTTTTCGTCGTCTCTGTTCATCGCCCGAGAATAGCGGCATCCGCGTGGCCGCGCCACGATTCAGAACGGTGGGCCCAGCTTAGCGGTTTGCACAGACCCGGACCTGGTCCCGCAGGACCGCATAATCGGCCAGCCACTCGACGATCAGCGCCCCCTCCGGCAGCGCCGCGACCTCCTCTGCGACGCGCGCCTGCTCGGCCCGGCTGTACTCCACCACTGGCGGGCAGGCGCCGGGCGGGGCGTCAGAACCCACCCCCGCGCAGGCGGTCAACAAGAGCATGGCGATCACGAGGGCGGCGCGCGGCGGCATCCAGCATATGGCGGTGTATTTCATCGTTGATCTCCAGCTGTTCCAGCCGT
>Ga0100380_10003346_pt1 | contig 17011 bp, 15 predicted proteins | sample CryGeymeta201504_FD_80417 | JGI IMG/M metagenome (GOLD analysis project Ga0100380, IMG submission 80417) | Groundwater microbial communities from Crystal Geyser aquifers in Utah, USA - Crystal Geyser metaG 2015-04 | ecosystem: Environmental > Aquatic > Deep subsurface > Groundwater | place... | reverse complement strand
TGTGTGAGGTGGGGCATCGTGGGGGGTAGTGGGGGGGGGGAGGGGTGGGGTTGATGAACACTATGCAAGGTTATTGAGTGTAGCCATATTAAGACAATCTTAAGATGTCTCATCGTCGCATCTATTATTGCTTTAATGGCTTTTACAAATTATGAGTTTGCGTATTAAGTAATGGATGCTCCAAAAGCAATATACCGGATAACTGCTCGTCACTTCTGGCCTACCACTCGTCGAGTTGCTCCAATCCCTCTATCTGTTAGTGTTTTTTGTGTCATTTTCCCCAAGCACATGTCACCATTGATAAAAAAAATTACAAATAGCAAAGCTGATACAATACTTTGATGGGCGTATGTGTCATTCGTTCTGTTTGAAAGGTTTCCACGATGTCGGCCGCTTTTAATGTCAAATCATCTGCTGCACCTTCCAATTGCCAACATAAATCCAAGGCCACTTGTCCTTGTTTGGCAGCTTCGTGTGGATTATCTTTGGTATCCAAACAAATAATGTGAATTGGTTTGAAATCTTCGGTCGGTTCTCTCATTTGCAAATCCTCTACGACGGCATCAAAGATACGTTCCTCGAAACAAATGGTGACATCATTGTGTTTGGCAATGGCTTGGTCCGGTTCATCTTGCCATCTTTGGGGAGATCGTTTCACTGAGGCTCCTATGATCATCATTGTTCGTTTGTTGTAGTTGTTGTTGTTGTTAATAATAATTGGTGTGGTGGTTGGCGGCTGTGAGAAAGGTGTACAGTACACGGATAAAGATAGGAAACAAAAAATACAACAAACAAAAGCACACATACTTACCACGACGACAGAGTTGCAATACACCATTCCGATCGAAAAAAGCGGTATCTTCCGGTGTTGCTGACATTGAATTGTACATGTCAACATAGGGTGTCCCAAATTTAAAGATGCGTGGTTCCATGGCTGATCGTCCCGGCAATCTATCGTTCGTAGTGGTGTGTGTAGTAAAGAATTTTTGGAAGAGTGAGATAAAAACAATGCCTCCTGCAAGTACGACACACAACACAGACCAAATACACGTCCCAGTCTACAGTCTACACGTAGAACGTAGAATAGATGTAAAAAGTAAAAAAGAATACTTACCTCACTTGAGATCCTGTTCCGTAGCTCTCGACACGAAGACCTAGTAAAATTTGTTGTCCAATGCAATGCAGCACATGAAGTGATGGAAAAACAGAAAGGTACGAATAGGTCGTTGTCGAATGGATGCGAGAGAGAGAGAAAAAAAAAGCGACAAAAGACCAAAGTTTAGACAAACGAAAGATCTTCGTTTTTTCCAACTTTCAAAAGCGAAATGACGGTTTCTTACAAACACCCAAACAACAAAAACAGCACACACAAAACAACACTATAGTTTGTACATACCAGCATTTGCCAACACTAAATGAGCTTCCATACTACGATTAATATTGGACGAACAAACGACACCAAAGGAAAGCTTCGATTTGATCTTGAAGGCTTCGGGTGGTGGAATTCCTGGTGGTGTCGAAGGTCTTGGCAATTTATTACCCTGATGATGATGATGAGAAGAAGATGGCATGACTAGTAATGATAATTTGTACGAAGAAGTGCTTGAGTTATAGTTTGGTGTGCGTGTTGTTGTCGTTGTTGTCGTTGTTGTTGTTTTACTAGCTAGTATGAATGCAATTGTGCTACAGTGTATGTTGTGTTTTTGTTGGCTCTTCCTTTTTGATTCACACTAGTAGACTACTCCGTACTCGTTATTATTATTTTCTTCTTCCTACTGTAATTTCGCTTTGCTATCTGGTCTGTCCGTCTATCAGTCTGAATGACGACAAACTCAATACTGGCTGAAAACCTCGTGATATTTATTATTTCACTGCACTGCTCATGCTAGCTAGCTACTGTACTACCAGGTACGGAGTAGCTAGTAGCCTAGTAGCTACTGATCTCATCGTCAGCCAATTTTTAGGCGACACTAGACCTACTACTGCTACTTGTAGTAGTACTAGCTACTACTAGCTAGTAGCTAGTATTCTAGTAGACTACTACTGGAGTACTACGGAGAATAAATTCACAACATTTTTTTTTCCTTTGTGTGTTTAGTTCCTTGGTGAACTCTCTCGTATTATTATTTAACCTGCTCTACCTGTCTCTGCGCCTTCTCCCCTCGGACTAGATCTTATCAACACCATCAACTTTCTCCAAGTAAAAGAGAGAGAGAGAGAAGGCCATGCCCAAAGAGGATCGTTCCGATTGGGTGGCAGTTCCATCCGATGTTCAAGATGCTTTGTCGTCTCAAACTATCATCAAACCAGCCTCGAGTGCTTATCACATTTTTCAAAAGCAACAAGGTGAAGCTATCAAACGTCAATTCATTCATCAGAATGATGGTAAATTTGAAGTGGGACAATATTCTAGATTGGTACGAGACAAATGGAAGGCCTTGTCGGAGCAAGACAGACAGCCCTTTCTGGACCTGGCCGCTCAAGACATGCAGAGATTTCGTGCCGAGTCTCACGCAGCCGACGTTGCGGCTATGGAACGCAAAGTCAAGTTACAACAAGAACGCAATACGTTGCTGCTGGACGATGAAGGAGGAGATCAGCGCAAGACACGTGGTGCCCGCGCCAAGAAGGAACGCAAAAAACAACGGAAAGAACACAAAAGGAAGGGAAACAACAAAGCCAAAAAGATAACCAAGAATGGAACTGTCGACGATTCGGAAGAAGAATACCAAGAGAAAGAAGCAGAGGAAGCATCTTCGTCTGCTTCTGGTAGTGAAAGGAATAGTGACGGTGATAGCAGCAGTAGTAGTAGTGATGATGACAGTGCCAATAACAAACCAACGCAGCGTCGTCGTCGTCCTGAAAGTCAGAAACAGATTGAGTACCGACAAAAGGTCAAACAAGAAAAGCTCGAAAAAGAACGATATATTGAAAAACGACAGGGAGATTTACGGACCGAAAAAGCCAATCAAGCTAAACGACGGCTCATGTTTTTATTGAAACAGTCCAGTATATTTTCTCATTTTGGTGCCGTCCAAGAAGATGATGCAAAATTTGGTGGCAGGAAAACTACCTCCAAGATACAAGATGACAATAACAACAACAGCAACACTAGCAGTACACGACGTGATCATGTAGCGGCCGCCGCTAGCACAGAAGACGAAGATCAGGAGGCGGCGGAATTGGAAGATTCGCAAGAGAAAATATACTTGACCGAGCAACCAACGACCCTGGCTTTTGGCAAGATGCGAGATTATCAATTAGAGGGATTGAATTGGATGATACGACTGCAAGAAAATGGTGTCAACGGTATCCTCGCGGATGAAATGGGATTGGTACGTTCAGTTTGAAGTATTTCGGGGATGGCTACGGTGTGTCATTGGTATCTGTGATAACATTGCCATCTCATAACACTTTTCAATTATTATACCTACCCTGTCCCAAACACCATCAATTGTAATTTTTGTATTTCAAATCAGGGCAAAACACTGCAGTCTATATCCATTCTGGTCTTTATGCAAGAATACCGCAATGTGACGGGTCCACATTTGATTGTCGTGCCGAAATCCACGCTTTCCAATTGGATGAATGAACTCGATCGGTGGGCGCCCACCCTCATACCCATCAAATTTCATGGTAACAAGGAGCAACGAGATGAATTGATTAGCACGCGATTAGAACCTGGACAACGTGATGAAGATCGAGATTGGCATGTTTGTGTGACGACTTACGAAATTTGTAATATCGAGAAGAATGTCCTCAATAAATTCGCATGGTCGTACCTCATTATTGATGAAGCTCATCGACTCAAAAATGAAGCTTCGGCCTTTTCGCAAACGGTGCGACAATTTGAGACACGATACAGAATATTGTTAACGGGGTAAGCATACTGATTCTGCTGTTGCGTTGTTTGCTGTCGTCGTCTCTAACATCTTTATTCAAAATTTCATGCCGACAGAACACCCCTGCAAAATTCGCTCCACGAGCTTTGGGCGTTGCTCAATTTCCTGGTACCTGATGTCTTTGCCAATGCCGAGCAGTTTGATGAATGGTTTAACCTCGATATTGATGACGACGATGAAAAGAACAAGTTGATTTCACAATTGCACAAGATTCTTCGACCGTTTATGCTACGTCGGTTAAAGGCTGACGTCGAAAAGTCGCTACCACCAAAACACGAAACCATTCTATTCACCGGTATGAGTGCTATGCAAAAGAAGTTGTACCGCGACATTTTGATTCGAGATATAGATGCCATTCAGGGGAAGAAGAATGCAGGCACAAACCGGACGGCCATTTTGAATATTGTCATGCAGCTCCGAAAGTGTGCAGGTACGATCTTATTGTGCTTTTGTTTCTTCCGCTCCGTCGTGGTGATGGCCAGGGCGCTAACACTTCTACATTCATTATTCCTCTTGCTGCAGGTCATCCTTATCTCTTTCCCGGCGTGGAGGATCGATCGCTACCACCACTAGGCGAGCATTTAGTAGAGAATTGCGGAAAGATGGTGCTACTGGACAAGCTGCTACGACGATTGCAAGAAAAGGGTCACCGTGTCCTCTTGTTCACGCAAATGACGCGCATATTGGATCTCATGGAAGACTACCTTGTCATGCGACGATTCAAGTACTGCCGAATCGACGGAAATACAACCTACGAAATGCGCGAGGATTACATTGAAGCCTTTAACAAACCCGATTCTGATAAGTTCATCTTCCTGTTGTCAACCCGTGCAGGAGGACTTGGAATCAATCTACAAACGGCAGATGTCGTCATTCTCTACGACTCCGATTGGAATCCGCAGGCTGACCTTCAGGCTCAGGACCGCGCTCATCGAATTGGTCAAAAGCGACCCGTGCAAGTTTTTCGTATGGTTACCGAGCATACCATTGAGGAAAAGATTGTGGAGCGAGCGCAGCAGAAGCTAAAACTTGACGCCATGGTTGTGCAACAAGGCCGACTTAAAGAAAACAACAATAAAATGTCTAAGGATGATCTTTTGGCCGCCGTTCGCTTCGGTGCCGACAAGATTTTTAAGAGTAAAGAGTCATCCATTACAGACGATGATATTGATTTGATTCTAGATGCAGGCAAAAAGAAGACAGCGGCCCTGAACGAAAAGTTGAAGGCGGCTGAAAAGGGCGATTTGCTAGACTTTAAACTCGATGGCGGAACATCTGTCCAAACTTTTGAGGGCGTTGACTACTCGAGCAATGCTCTGGCGCAAGCGAAAGCTGAGAATGAACTACTTGGTATCCTAGATATGGGAAAACGTGAACGAAAGACAGTGGGTAACTACAACGAGAACACTCTGTATCAGCAACAAATTGCCGCTTTACAAGGCAAAGTCGCGACGCAGGCGAAGAAGAGGAAAGTTATCAAGCTTCCGAAACACCTACGATTACCTCGCATGGAAGAATGGCAAATGTACGACAGAGAGGCCTTGTTTAAGATTCAAGAGGAAGAAGAGACAGCTTTTCGCGCATTGCCCGAGGAGCACCAAAAAGCAGCCGTGACAAAGAAGGAGAAAGGGCCTGCATCGGAAGAAGCCACAACGCCGATTGAAGCTGGCAACGAAATCAAAGTGGATCAAGAAAAGACGGAAACAGAGGTACCATTTGAATTGCCTCCGTTGTTGAGCCCGGAAACCCAAGCTGAAAAGGAGAGGCTTTTGGCAGAAGGTTTTTCGGACTGGCGGCGACCGGAATACACAGTTTTTCAAAAAGCCAGTGCCAAATACGGCCGCGATGCCATTTCAACAATTGCTCTGGAAGTTGGTAAGTCAGAAGCAGACGTCCAGAAATACGCTGATGCCTTTTGGGGTGATTTTGGAAAGACTCGCATTTCGGAGCACGAGTACGACCGAGCCGTCAAATTTATTGAGAGGGGCGAGAAAAAGATTGACGAAATCAAAAGGCTCGAGCGCGCTACCGAGACATTGGTGTCTCTTTTTTCCAATCCCTGGGAAGGACTTGAATTCATTTGCACGAATTGCAAGGACAAATTTTTTACAGCGGAGGAAGATCGCTACCTGCTGTGTTGGACACACAAGGTGAGTGTAGGACGAGGCAGTTGTTCAGTATATTGCGGCGTTCTTGGTGATATCGTGGATGCTTACACTGTTTTGTTGATGCTGATTTATAGTATGGATATGGTCAATGGGCCGCCGTCAAGTTGGCGGTACGACGTAGCCCCGTTTTTCGATTCGATTATTACTTGCGGAGTCTCAATGTGGACGTTTTGGGAAGACGCTGCGAACAGTTGATGAAGGCTGCCGAGAAGGAGGTTGAGCAGTTGGAGCGAAAGGCGCGAGAGCAAGCTGGTCTTCCTGTGGAGCCTGGAGAAGACGGCAGACCTTTGCAACCGATTGAACTACCAGAAATTTTAGTGATGCGAGCACAAATGAGAAGCAGCCAAAGGGCAAAAGAGGAAACAGAACGGCAACAGATGGAAACGAAGGCCTTGGAACTGGAGAGACAAATGAAAGACGTTCAGACCCGCTTGAAGGCTCTCAATGAATCTGGCTATGATTTTGTCAGTTCCCCGCGAGAATTTGCTCAAACTGCAGACACTGCAGCTGTCGAAGTGGATAATAACCAAGCTTCTAATCCTCACAAAGATGAATCCCCCGTGACGGCAGGCGCCGAAACTGTCGTAAAAGAAGAGACCAACGACAAGGGTGCTCCTGGACCAGACGGAGATTTTATTGTATTTCCTGAATACGATGGTCTGGAAGAGCCCAAAGAACCCAAGAAGGCTTTTACCCACTTTTGTCAGCATATGCGCAAGGAAGTCAAAGCATCCCTTGATCCAACCGAACGAAAGAAAAAAGTGAGCATTTTGTTCGTTGATGTTTTTGTTGCGGTCGATATTATTTGCTGTTCTGACATTGCTGTGCATTTCTCTATTTATATTTATTCATCAGGATGTTGTTCATGCACTGTTGCGCGAACGTTACGTGAATCTCGGCGACGACGAAAAGAAGACATGGCGGCGTTGGGCCCATTGGGACAAGAAACGGTACGAACACGATTTGGCTATTTTTGAAGCAGCCCAGATAAAAAACAAAAATCCAAAGCATAACGTCAGCGACGAAGAAACAACAACTCCCACTGTTAACGGAGACTGTTCCTTAGCTCGAGCGCAAGACGCTGATTCACACATTCCTAAGAAGAGGAAATCCCATTCCAATTCGTCAGAAGATATTCTTGCTATTCCCAAAAAGAAGAGAATGAACTAGACTAGTTCTTTCATTTGATTAATACTTAAATGAATAGACGCTATATTTTTGAAATAGCAGTGTGCGTCTTGTTGCTGTGCTTGCTTTTTCATTTCCTTTGGATAATAACACTGCAGTATGTACAGTGATAATAAATGCCAGCAAATAAGTCGAGTAAGCAGCCTACCACCGCTCCTAAAGACAATCCCCCGGATCATTATCTATTATTTTTCACACATAACTCATGTCCTTCTTCCTTCGTATGTTCCTTGCCATTCTTCTCTTCCAATACCTGGACGAAATTCTTCCCTATAATCTTGCCAATCGATATGGTCGACTAACCAGGCACCATCGTTTCGTTGCTGCAATTGCCATCCCGTCAATACCAGCAATTGATTCGTGTTGGTGTCTCGGAGTTCCACATTGCACCAAGCTGTACCGTCCATAAAATCCAGTGTCTCGGAAGGAAACACTACCGAAAATGGACACTTATCGTCTCCGTCGTTGTCTTCTTCTTCTTCTTCGTCGTCGTCGTCGTTGTCTTCCGCACTACTACTTCCCGTTAAGATGGCAAATTGATTGTGCGGTCGAGTCATGGCATGACCCAAGGCCGATGCTGCCGTTTCGAAATCTTTGTAATCGGTCGGAGCTCCAATCGATTGTAACAGTTCGGCTGCCCAATGGGTTGTGGAACATCTCAACAGCAAATCAAAACCGGCATCGGGACGCGGATCATCGTTGTGATAGACACCATCTAACAACGCTTTAACGAATTCACTGGGCGATAATCCGACACGAGGTGGTCGTTGTAATTCTTGTTCTAATAGTTGCAGACGCAGATCGACGATGCGTGCTTGTAAGGTTTCCACATCAAAAAAAGTATCGTCACGGTCATTTTCGTTGTTGTGGTGATCGTTGCTGTTGCTGTAAAATAGGTTGGTGGACGGTAATGTTGATGTTCTTCTGGTTTTTGAATCCATTGATGGGGTGACAAAAGCGTTTATAGAATTACTGGAGGAAAAGCAATACAAAAGTGCTGTCGTAACGAACAGCCGGAACAGCCAATACAGTTCTCTTGCAATCATCTGCGTTGTTGGCAATTGTGAATTTCTATCTCTTTTTTTTTTTACTCTTTCTCTCTCATCTGCAGAGTCTCTCTGGCTAAATTATTATTTTTTATTTGCTTTCACGGATTTCAGCGTGTGTTATTAGGCTGTTGGGCTTTGGGCTTCTCCTTTCGACCAAGCTCCCTTCGCATCCCACTTTTCTGTTCTTTCGAAAAATTCTGTTGTCATAAAGCATGATGCTGTAGTTTGTTGAACTAGTGTGCACCCTGAAAATATGTTATCGAATCTATGTGCGTCTCAAGTAATTCAACCGTTCGTACTCGAGTACCATACATACGCACTACTAGACTACTACTCTTCCAGTAGTCTGTAGTAGGGTACTCTAATACTCGAGTAAAATTACTACAACTGGCCACTGTTTAGAGTAGTCTAGTAATTCTGTTCCCCGTCGATTTCATTGACGATGCATCGTAACCCGATCCACTGCCAGTTATCACCCTTCCTGGGGTGCCAGTGGTTGCCTTCGGGCGCCCTGCGGGTGCCATAGTTGTGATCTCCGTAAATCAGAATTTCAAGCTTTTTTATTCAAGTTTTTTTTTTAATTACAAATCCTTTGCCAGTTGCTACTGCAACTCCAGCAACTTCTGCACTACACCAGTAGCTACTAGTGCTGAACGCAACATATTTCCAAATTTGTACAGGTAGGTATTGTTTATGTGTGTTGTTGTTCCAGAGGATTGTAGGTTGATTGATTTGATTGTATCACAACATTCTGCAATTTATTTTTATCATTTATTTTTTAAGTTCCAATCAATGGAGCTTCGTTTGAGTCCATGCACGTCTCCTCAACACCTACCCAAAATTCACACCATAAAGAAAAGTGTCACATTCATAGTATACTCTAAATATTGATAATTCACTTTCGAATCGAAGTCCAATGTCTAGTGCTCTGTACTCTGCGTACCGACTGTATGTGCGTACTGTGTACTGTGTACTGTATTGGGTTATTAGGCACCACTGTGCCCCTTGTGTGTCATGAGCCAATACAAAAATACCATTACAAACACGACAAATCCAACCATGTAACACATGTGCTTGGCACCGCCCGATTCCAACATGGTCCCGATACGTCGCAAACTGCCCTGCAGCATGTCGGAAGTGTTCATGAAACCATCTTGCATGGAATCGAGCAACGAATTTTGTTCTCGCACTTCGTTGCCAATATCGATCGTAAGACCCTTCAAACGTGCTACTTGATCGCTCAGTATGCTGATGCGTTCGTTGTTTTGTTGCTCCATGATCCCAGAATTTGTTTCACGGGCACTGCGACCTCCTTCAATGTCGCCGTAGCCACCAGCACCGCCATTGCGTGCTCGGCCGTACATACCGTTACTGTTGTTGCTGTTTGTATTGCTAGTAGTAGAACTTCCTTTCCGTTTATACATGGGTGTAGATGATGATGATGTATTTGAATTGGGAGGCTGCATTAACCTCCTGACAATTCACAAAAAAAAAACTCTCTGTTGGTTCGTGGTTTGTTGGGAAGAAGGGGTTGCGTTTTTCTTGTCTTACTGAATTTATAAAATCGCGCGTCTCAAATGACCCGTTGCAGAATTGAGGCAGGGTCTAGTTCAGTGTGAAGAAAATAATTTGCAGTGTTGTCGATGTATATTGCTTGCTATTCTGGCGTCTCTCTAGCTGCGCTACTTTTTCAAGTAAGATGGAATTTTGTTTGTTTGTTTGAACTCACTCTTGGGAGGAGCTGCTAGCTAGCTAGTAGAGTACAGTAGGGGGTCTAGTAGTTTAGTAGTGGTGGGATGATGATGATGAGGTCATCGACTCCATCTCAGTTTTTTAATAAAAGGACACTTTGCTCTTGAGCGACTGTTGCAAGCAGACTCGAACAACCATCCAGGCATATAATTTACTACTAGAGAGAAGTGTAGTATCATTGGTGGTGTTCATTACCTGGTAGTACTAGCTAGAGTTCAAGATCACGGAAACTACTAATGCTGCCTCTACAAGAAGTTAATTCTGTTTAGTAGGCAATTATTTGAGCAACTACCAGCTCAATACTGTTAATAATTGTGCATTATTGCTCCAAGAAGCCATTCATCTCGAATCGCAGATTGCAGCAGCGGCAACAGCAGCAGCAGCGCAATACTAGCTAGAGTACCAACTTCCTCCAGGTTCCAAGGAGCACGATACGGTAGCTTATCCTCTACTAGTAGTAAAGCTGCACTGCTAATAGCAGTTAAGCTAGTAATCTAAAGAGCGCGTACTACTATTAGGATAGGGAATGGTACATTTTTCTCCTCGAGTTACTACTGTATGGTACTACTAGAGGCTTGAACACGTTATTAGTAAGACCTAAATACTGTAGTACTCAAGTGCTAGTACCAGTAGCTCCTCCGGTAGCTACGGTACTATAGTACTACCTCCGATCGGAGGTAGTACTCTAGAGTAGTGGTAGTCTAGTGGTAGTAGTACCTGGTAACTGCTAGGAGTACTATCGTAATCGTACTACTACCTGGTACTGGTAGTAGCATACAAGGCTTTTTCAAAATCATCCAAGTTGTGTGACGCTGGCCTTTACTTCATTGGATCTTTGCTCCAAGCGGATACTACTAGACTACTGGTACCTGGTAGAGTTGAATAATTTTAACGCTTTTTTTTGCCCAAATAAAGTGGTCTAAAATTAAAAACTGTACTTGCATTCTGATAGTGTCTGGAAAAAGAAAATCTCGATTCTGTTACGTAAAAGCCAACCATAGCTACACTTTGTTTTCTTTTCTTGGGTTGAACTTGTCCTGAGAGAAGACAACAAGCACCAAGTGCTCGTATTCACACATTCACTTATTTCAACCTTTTGAAATTAATCTAATCTTTGGAAAACCTGCAAATTTTCCTACCAACAAATACTTGGTTAAGCCGCACGCACTGTAGTCCACCTTTTTAATCTTTTTTTTGTCTTACTCGGCCAACCACCTCCAACCAATAATCACAATGTTTTCAACACGAGTTCTTTCGAAAACCAGCCGCCTCCAAAACAATGCGATCCTGAAAATCCGGCCACTGCAACGAGGATACATGTCGACCATGCCCATGTCAGATGCAGCAGAGGAACAAGCGCATTTTTTATTAATGTTGGGGAAGCCGGGAGGTGGTAAAGGAACCATTTCAAAAAAGATTTTGAAGGTACGAAAGAAAAAAGACGAAAGAAAACATTCGTGAAACATTCGCGAGTGAACTGCTGTCTTGGTATTTTATCTGAACCTAAACCGGTTTTTGTACGTTCGCGCGTGACAGGACTTTCCCAAATTCCATCATGTTTCTACTGGCGATATCTTGAGGCAGCACGTACGAAAGGAAACCGCCCTAGGAAAGGAAGCAAAAAATTATATGGACAAAGGAGAATTGGTGCCCGACAAACTGATGATTGATTTGGTCATGGAGGATGCCGCCCCGTTTGTTGAAGAAGGAGAATCGTTGTTGCTGGATGGATTCCCCCGAACACTCGCCCAAGCTCAGGCCTTGGAAGATGTTCTAGATATTGATATGGTGGTCAATTTGGACATTCCCACCGAAACAATTGTGGAACGATTAAGTGATCGGTAGGTTTATGTTGTATGTGTACATTGGTTGATAAATGGAATTATTCTAGTTGATGCATGCAGCATACTTATCTTAAATTCTCTCGTCGTCCCTCCATTCCCAAATTTCAACGGGCAAAAAATAAATTTATTGAAAATTTCGCAGTTGGATTCATCCGGCATCTGGACGAGTATACTCTTACTCTTACAACCCACCGAAGGTCGATGGTTTGGATGACGAAACCGGGGAAGCGCTTGTTCAGAGAGATGATGATACGCCATTGAGTGTCCGTGCTAGATTGGAGGCCTACGATAGGGCGACATCTCCTTTGATCGATTTTTACGAAGCAAAGGCTGTCCTCAGGACATTCCACGGAACAGAGAGCGATGTGATTTACCCAAGCGTCAAGAAGTGGCTCGAAAAGCATGCATAAAGTGGCAAGCGCAAACATAGACCTGCGAAGAGATTAAAGCAAATTTTTCTTTCTAATTTCTGTCTGGAATACTTACAATTGACACGAACATGCAAATGAACAGACAAGAAAAGCAATTTATTCACCAAAGAAAAATATTTGCGGAGAACAATTCAGCCGCGGAAGCAATCCTGTATTACTAAATGGTAAATATGTCCTCTTATCAAAATAATAGCTTTCCAAATTACACCTGCAATTTTGCGCCACAGAAGGACAGTTGAGAATTGCGGCAACTTGCTAAGCGTCTTGATAGCTCATCATAAAGATATTAGTGGCAACTTCATCGAGATACTTGTAACTAAACAAATGTCTAGACGCCCAAACTTGCCAGCTTATGGTTTGTAGAAACCAGAATCTACTACAGTACCATTTTTATTGTTGTTGTTGTTTAGAGTAGCTACTCTAGCAGAGTTTAAGAGGACGCATATTTGCTCTGATGCCAGCATACCTGTATCCCAAACTTTTACCTTCTCCAAAACCAATTTCTTACTAGTAAATAACAGTCTACTTGGAACTTGGAACTTGGACCCTTGCACCTTGCACCCCAAATCTTTTCTTCCATTCTTCCACAGCTCCACAGCTCTCACTATTTGCCATTCATGTTCAATATATTACGGCCGAGTTATTCTTCCAAGAAAAACCGTCGAGGCATCGTTTTTTGGCTGATTCCTGCCAGTTCCTTCTTCTCCACAGCAGCTCACGCTTATTGCTCAACACAATTCACTACTAGTACTAGTACTGCAAGGCGCAGTGTTCTGCTCCAACGCCGTATGCAAATGTCGAGTTCGAAAACCACCAATGATGGACTCAGGGATGAAAAGCCTTCTTTAACGTTTGTGACAGGAAACAAAAAGAAATTGGAAGAAGCAAAGCAATTACTAAACGCGGAAAATATACCATTCACCTTGACAAATCAAAAAATCGATCTCCCCGAGTTACAGGGAGAGCCTTTAAACATTGCATACGAAAAATGCCAACAAGCTGCTGCAATTGTCAACGGACCTGTTCTAACAGAAGACACATCGTTGTGTTTTCACGCCTTGAATGGAATGCCGGGGTAAGAACGTTTGCTCGCTATGGGTTTCTATTATCAATGACAACAATTTTGTTTGTGCGTGTTTCATGTCTCATGTGTCTCTCTCTCTCTCTTTTCTTTTTCTTTGAAAAAGTCCTTACATTAAATGGTTCCTTGATAAATGCGGACACGAAGGCTTGAATCGTATGCTGGATGGCTTTGATGACCGATCAGCGTATGCGCAAACAGTAACAGCGTTTACCATGGGACCTGGTCAAGACATTCACACTTTTGATGGACGAACCGAAGGCAAGATCGTGCGACCACGAGGATCCCTCGATTTTGGTTGGGATCCAATTTTTGAACCCAACGAAGGGGAAGGCAAAACGTACGCCGAAATGGCCAGTGAGGCCAAGAATTCCATTAGTCATCGTGGTAGGTCGTTCGCCAAGCTGAAGGAATTTCTGAACGAGATGAAGTGAATTTCATGCACGTAGTTTCGACTGCTATTCTACTCTATGTAAAAAGCTCCTTTATGGCATTTTTTGAGATTATCATAATTACTGTGGATGCATGATAGTCTGACTTCTCTCCTAGTAGACTACTCTGAGTAGTCTACTAGGGAGAAGGAGGTTGCTACTCTAGAAAATGGAAAAGCTAACTATTGGAAGAGCAAATGCGCGCTCGAATCCCACCATTGTGACAAAGAATGAGGCCGTCGACATTCGACGTGAACAATGAGCGTGCGAAGATGCGAGCAAACCTTTCAACGTTCGTCACCTCCACATCATAATAATTGGCACGAGTCAATCTTATTGATTTGGTAGTTTTACATTATCTTACTCAACATTAGAAGGTTGTTATAATGGGAGCAGAATCACCAGCACCAATCCGAAATCGAGCTGCTGTAACCCCCGTCGATTCGATTGAATCTTCCGGTCTACTGGAAATTGATCCGTCTTCTACTGTAGCTGATGCGGAAGATGGTCTCAATGCTGCTACTGCTTCTGCGACGTCTGATACATCCGAAGAATTCCGACGACAGTGGAACGAACAATTGTTTAAGTGGCAGAGCAGGGCGGCAATTCTTTCGCATATCCTGTCTCTCTTAGGAGCACTGCTAGTGTTCTTCTGGGTTCAGGAATTGGGTGGATTAGCTTGGAAAAAGGGACATTCGAAGCAAGTCTTTAATTGGCACCCACTGCTTATGGTATTGGCTTTTCTTTTTATGACGGTAGCTGCTTTGTCCTTTCGCACACCTTATTTGTCGACGGCAAACTACAGTCGCAGCACCATCAAATTGGTCCACGGATCAGCTTGGTCAGTGGCAGCCCTGTTTGCCACAATGGCTCTCATAGCCGTCTTCCGGTCGCACAACGACGGTGTGAGTGGTTACATTGCCAATCTGTACAGCTTGCACTCTTGGTTGGGACTGGGAGTTGTGGGACTTTATCTTTGTCAATTTCTGGCCGGATTCTTTACCTTTGCCTGGCCACTACCCTTCATCACGCCAGTACGAAAAGCTCAGATAATGACGTTGCATTCCTTTTTGGGTCCCTTTTTGTACACGGCTGTTGCCGCAACAATTTTGCTGGGAATTCAAGAGAAGGAAGGATTTGTGAAATGCGGATATGATGTGAAAAAGGCGGACTTGTTTCCTCTCTCGCATTTCTTCTTAATTCCTACACCCTGCCTTATCAGTCATGCGCTGGGTATTGTGGTCTTTGCAACAGCTCTATCAACAAGTTTTGCCTTGCACGCTTTTAAAAGGTGAAAGTAGTATAGTGGCTTGCAGATCGCGTAAAATAAAACACAAGTGTACTCGAGTACACTTTTGAGTAGATGCACCAACTACTCTTGTTTCGATAGATCAAGACGACAATTGCCTATCATACGAGTAATCAGTAGTCACTACGGATGACAAAAAAATCCCAAAATCTGGTACTACTCGTGCACAATTACAGTAGCTAGTGGGATTGACCAGGCAACTAGTCTCTGCGCAAGACTCTTCTTTTGATTTTCTCTACGCGCCTCTTGGCTCTCTCTTTCGATAGTTTCCAAATATTTCCCGTCAATTTTCGCAAACTCTGGTTGTTGTCTTGCAATTCTTCCAATTGGTGTTGCGTTCTTTCTACCTGACCTTGTGTTTTGTTGAGCTGTGCGTTAATAGCTTTGAGCTCTCGTTGGGTTTGAGCATACTGTTTTGTCGTTTTGTCCAAAGCCCATTCTGTTTCCCGGAGCGCACTGGTCCGTCGCTTCTTTTCATTTTGTTCCAGTTCGAACTTGTCTTCCAATTCACGATTGGCTTCGTACATTTCCTGCAATTTCTCTTCTGTTGAAAATTGTGATTCTGTTAGTTTCCATTGGGATTGCATCAATTCTTCTTGAAGTGTTGCTGCGCGAGCCTTTTCCTGCTGATAGTTGCCGTACAACTTTTGGTTAGATCTCGTCACGGCCGCCAATTGTGCTTGCGTTTCTTGCAATTTGACTTCGACCGACGTAAGCTGCACTTTTTGACGGCGTAGGTTTTGGTCGGCGTGTTGCAACAATTGCGATTTTTCATCCAAGATGCGTTGCAACAAGAGTCCTCGTTGCTTGGCATCTTGAAGGACTGGATCACTCCTCCTCTCATTGGTATTGTTCGTGTCTTGTTCTACTTCTGTTTTCACAGATGCTTTATCTATTTGTGTTTGTTTCCCTGACGACAGTTCTCTAGTACTCGAAATAGAAGTGTCCAAGGCGTTGACGATTTCAGGTTTGTCTTGTGCTGTTGGTTCGTCATTACAGTCATTGCCATTACCTGTTGATTGGTTCTCGTTGCTTGTAGTAGCAGTGGTAGTCGCCTGTATTTTTAATTGTGAGCCTTTTTTCGTCAACTCCGTTCGTTCCTTGTTACTGTTTTTCTCGTCATTATTGTTAAGATTGAAAAAAGCCGCCAATCCTCCCAAGAAGATTGTGGCCAAACCTCCTCCGAACAAAATGGTTGCATCGTCAATCATCATATTCGCGCTTTTGCTGCTGTCGCTTATGATGTTATCAGCAGTAACAGTAGCAGTAGCAGCTGTCGCTATATAGTCATCACTACCACCAACAGAAACATCAGCAGCAGCAGCAGCAGCGGCAGCAGTAACGGTGGAAACTGCAGTGGATGGATCTCCTCCGAGATTAGTTGCTGTCGTTTCCAAACCTTGTTGAACCAAATCAGTAACAGCCGAAGGATCGATGTGGAGTAGTAATAACAAATTAGTGTATCGAATAGTCGTCTTCTTGGTAGTGCCGCGGGGGATAATGCGGCTATTGGCGGTAGGAGTAGGACGTTGAGTCACCCATGCGCTAGTAGCTTTGGTTGCCAACAGCAGCAATGACAGAAGGAGTAAAAAACGACGCTGCTGGAAAAAGATCATGTTTTTTTTTGTCGTTTTCCCTTTTTATGGGGGGGAGGGGGGGTCAAAATGTGAGGTGCAGTGCAGTGCAGCCAAAAGAGTCGTTCAGGACAAAGTATTGGTGAGGGAAAACATGCAAGCAAACGAGACACAATAATAGTGGGAGAGAAAAGATGAGGCAAAACAGGAGTGAATTGTACGGTACTTCATGGACACTCTGGACTGCTGGTGGACCTGCTTCTGAGATGGGGGGGGGGGGGG
>Ga0100380_10003344_pt1 | contig 17012 bp, 25 predicted proteins | sample CryGeymeta201504_FD_80417 | JGI IMG/M metagenome (GOLD analysis project Ga0100380, IMG submission 80417) | Groundwater microbial communities from Crystal Geyser aquifers in Utah, USA - Crystal Geyser metaG 2015-04 | ecosystem: Environmental > Aquatic > Deep subsurface > Groundwater | place... | reverse complement strand
TTTAGATTAGTTCCTCATTGAGCTGTAGCCCTTCAAGAAAAAAATTGTTTTTGATGAAAACAGTTTCCTTTAAAAACTACAATATATCTTTATTGATCGAGGAATAGCCAATTTTGCAAGAAGAATATACGAATCTCTGATGCTGATCAACAATAAAGAGAGCCAAAAGAAAAAACATCAAGTAAAGTGTAATCCGAGGTGGCCGATCTGCCATCATCAGCTCCAAAAAAACAAAATTCAACAGAATGATCCTTAGCCTTGGATTTTTAAATAAGATGGGCCTCCTCGCATTATTGAAAATTATCTGGATCTCAGAAGCAAAAAACAGAAAGTGCATCGATAAGATAGTCGCTAGAAGCATCGCAGACTGGTGATTGGGAGGATGGCTCATACCTGTGAGCCCTCATAGCAGACATCCCCAAACAGCATAGAGCTCAATGATTACCACCCATAGACTAACTCTTATCAGTCCCCTGACTCGATAGGACATCAATTCATAGAAAGTGCTACTTTTCTCAAGTAAACTATCATTTTCCATGTTCCTCACAAGCAATGATGACTGTTGTTGTGTATATAATTAATAATGTCAAAATAGGCTGAGTTGTTAGACCTCCCAGAAACTGAAGAGCGCCCAAAAGTCACAATATGCTCTCCTAAACTCATGATTCTGAGTATCCTTTCTTTGTACTTCGTTGGCCAGAACATCTACAACTATCTTACTAAACCCACACCTGTCAATTCACCACCTCCCGTCGAAGTTGATAGGTGGGAGTAATTTTGGTAAATTTACAACAAATTCCAAAATTACATTTTTGTTACCATCATCGGGTTCTGTTTTTTCATTTATCTTCGAAGACTCAATGATCGTCATGACGAGGAGGCCTATCTGAAAGCCAAAGCTGAAGCATAAAAACTGTAAGAATAGGAACGAAAAAAACAGTCTGAGAGAGAAGAAAGGATCATCAGAAAACTTGAGGAAGAGGAGAGAGCAGCATAAGAAAGGCAAATGAGAATGGCAGAAGCTAACAATCAGAACTATAGAAATAAAGATTTGTGCAAGGACAAATAAGAGTGAGTGATAGGGTAGCATGTTGTTATTTTGCTTATTTGGATTGCTTCTGGATCTAAATGCAATGTGTATTTTCTTAATCAGATAAGAGAAATAATCAATATAATAAGGAGATGTAAGAGTTGGTGCAATATCTTTTCAAGAAGCATATCAACAGCACTGAAAATTAGTTGTTTACCTCAATTACCAAAATGAAGGCAGTCTCCTTGAGCACTCTTCGACCAGGACAAGAACAGCTCAACCTCATTCAATATCTCTTGGCAAAAAATATCCTCTCCTTTTCTCCTACAGCTCTCACAATCACTCTCAACTTGTCGACTCTGCTAACATATCAACGTATTTACAAACTCAGATCTATCTCATTAGCTCATTTTCATACAAATTTTGTTTGCTTGCTGGATGCTTTCATCTCAAATTAATTTCTACCTGTGGCATACAGTCAGAAGAGCATACATGGCATCATTCATGATAAAAAGACTGAAAAGATATAGCATAAACCCACAGCAAAGGGGAAAAAGAGCAAGGATGCCCATAATGAGCACTAAAAAGAGCAAGGTAAAAACATTGAGGAGGATAGCCATTACAGTCGCCTGTTCTATGAATATTCCTCAAACAAGGATCAAGAGCCTTAGTATATTGTTAACCTTGAAGAATTGAACAATTTTCTTAAATGGACACTCATAGAGAAACAGCTAGGTAAAGCCCGTTTGCAAGAATACAGTAAAAATTACGAGGGAAAGATCGATAACTGTTTCATGCTATGGGAAGTATCTAGAGATCAAGGAGCCCGTGGATAACTTGCTAAAAAGATCGCGTATGTATGTGTTTAGATAGGGCAAAAGCTAAAGAGGAAAAAGTGGAGGAGTACCTTCTCCAGCTCTTCAGAAAATATGATCAAGAACAGGAAGAAAGTTGTGCCGCTAATTGCTTACTTGTCTTCAATCTTCTCCGAAGAAATCCTTTGTCAAACGAAAAAGAACTTTTGGGGCAATCCCTTTTACAATCTGTGGCATTAAGAAAGTGTCTGAATTTACTTGTCCAAGAAGGACTAGTGTTCTACTATCCATAAGGCCCACGATCGCTGGTTTACAGAATTCGTGAGTACTCGCAAATTTAGGAGCAACTCAAAGATAGGGTAGCAAAATCGTGCCATAATGTTCAGGTTTTAATGGAATCAGGTCATTTGTCCAAAGATCAACTTCTCAAGCTTGAGAGCATGCTCTGGGCGCTTGATGATACCCTGCTACTATTTATCTGAGCTGCAAACATAATTATCAAAAAATTAAGTTCTTTAGGGTTCTTTTCCGACGAGCTTATCTCACCAGAATGAGATGTTCTTCTACTCCTTTGCGCTCACCTGTAGCCTTGAATGTTCTTTCTTTGACTGAAAGACCCTTTCGAGATTTCTTTTAGCTGGTATAGTTAGTAATGCGTATTGAATTGTTATGCCTCTTGGGAGGATTCAATTAATCCTATTTCGCAGTTTATACTTTGATAAAACTCTCAGTTTGCTTGTAATTTTGTTTCTCTGGACTCTCCAATCTCATCAAAAGACTTTTCAGTTTGGGAATGATCGAATGACTTGACTTTTATCCTCCCCTTTCAATATCATACCTCTTTCGACTCATATATTGTGTTCTTAAATGAACTGTTTTTCTCATAAAAGACTGGGTTTTTGCTTACTGCTCGTTCTATCCGGACACTGGATTTGTCGATGACCATGCATCGAGATTTAGATGGCCTATGTAACTCATTTGTTACGACTTTTCAGAGGAGAAGGAGGCTCATCTGCAATCTAGAATAGGCTATTTTTGGTTTCTTCTTCTTGCAAAGAGGTGAAGGGTGGTTTCAAAAAGGGTTATCGAAAGAAAGTGTTGACCTTACAAGAGGGTCTCCCTAACTTTTCCATTATCATAAACTCTATTAAAATTTATTACAACCAAATTTGATGAGCTTTCGTCCCCTTTTAGCTGTTCATATTGAATCATATTTACAATTCATTCCCTCTTCAAGAAGAGTCTGCCAAAAAAAAAAGTAATCACTGTACAGATGCGTTTCTTAATTCATTTCTGGATTTTCTTTGCCTCTCATGACTGCTCAATCTCGACAAGCTTTCGAGTTGGGGGAGGGAAACTCTTTTGTTATGCTCAATTCTTCTCTTTACTTGTTAGTAGTCGTTAATATTTTTGCGGAGCGTGGCAGGGTTAAATTCAGAGTGTTTGGAGAGGATCCTTTCAGCTAGAATATGATTTGTCCTCGCTATTTAGCGCTCCTGTCTAAATAAGGAATAGTATTACTGCTTTCTTGAGCGGTTGTTATAGTATTGCATGGACGGCTGGATTGTGCTCAGTTATGATTTCCTCTTGGCTATATGAAGGATGCTGTTGATTATTCTTTAATTTTGATTGTTCAGCATCTGGTTATGCTAGATAGTTCTGAAGTGGGCAGACTTGTTGCGAATCCTATGCATTTACCTGAGAGATGAGTCATTAGAAGGAAGCAATTTATGTTTTTCCTGCTGAATTTGTTGTAGCCTGCGCAGGTGCCGTTGATAGGAGATTTGATGCTACATTTGATAAAGAGGTTTTGAAGGAAGCATACTGTATTATATTTAATTCAAGTAACAGAAATAGTTGCCTTGGTTCGTGACTCCAGTAGATACTCTGGATTATATAGCTACTTTTCGATAGCAATTATGGCGATAGAAGGAAGATGCACTGATAGATATATGACTGGGTTTGTCATTATGACGATGAGTTGATTAACTCCAATGATAACTCCTATCTTAACCATTAATTTATTCACTATGAGCTTTAAGACCCTTCTCTTTGCCTGCTTACTGGCAAGCTCCCTTGCTCTGCCATACGTCGATCAGATGCTGCTCAGCAACTCCATGATCGTCGGTCGGGAGGACCAGTTGGATCTCGTCAACTGGGAATGTGTGGTGTGCGATTCTTCAAACAGACCTCTTCACGCCCACTACATCGAAGAAAAAGCTAAAGATATCAAAGCCATTCTTAGTGTTTACCCTACATTCGTTGTCCTTGCCTTCAGATACACCAATACCCTTCAGAATGTCTGGCAAGACATCCTCTATGCCAACCAGGTTGTTGACATTTCAGTCTGTGACAACTGTAAGGTTCAGAAGGCCTACAAGAACATGTGGCTCACCATCGTCGATGATGTCATGAATGACCTCAAAGAAATCAAGAAACAAACAGGATTGACCCAAATATACATTACTGGCATCAGTTTGGGAGGTGGACTCTCAGTAATCTCCTACATCGACATCAAAAACTCGGGTATTTTCAGCAAGGTCAACGTCATAACCTTCGGAGCCCCCAGAGTTGGAAACAAAAATTATGCTGCTCACTTTGACTCTCACACCAATGGAAAATCTCTGAGATACATTGTAAAGGGAGACCCCATTGTTGTCCTTCCTGAATGCTTGATCACTGCTTTGATCTGCAACTATAAGCACACAGGAATTCCCATCACCTGCACTGAGGAATCCCAGCAATGTGTGATGAACACTGGCGAACCTGAAGGCATTTTTGAGAAGATGATGTGGAGAAGACACGCTGACCCTAGTCAGAAGAACTTGGGTAGCCTTGTTGACCACATTACTGGATACAAGAAGATCTATAACCACACCCTTGTTGAAGCTTGATTCATTCCATCCTTTATCCATTAACACTAAAACAGATGAATCTCTAAACTAATATCAACAACGAGCAATCATTTTTAGTCAGCCTTGTCCCCTTTTTTACTATTTTTAAGAACAAAAATGTATAGTTTGCCATTTTTCTTCCTCTCCTGATGCTCTACTTCAAAGTCAAACTGTTGAATCAATTTTTCCCAATTTCTGTTGGAAAAGTATCCTCCCTTCATAAGGTTGTAACCCCATCGCATGTTTTACCAATAGTGGAACTCCACTATGGAGGAGAGGCCCTCGTTCATTAGCAATATTCTCCCGTCTTGCTTGCATACTCTAGCTTTAAGCATGGAAGTACCTTCTCATTTCAGAAAGAGCTTTGTGAGGGTTAAGGACGTACTAGAGACCAAAAGTATCAATGACGCAGTCGAAAGTGTCGTTTTTGAAGGGCATGTTCATAACATCCGCAACCATATAGTTGTACTTCACTAAGGGACTAACTTTCGATGATCCTGTACTTACCATGTTAGGGCTAAAGTCAATGAGGGTCAGATCGACAGATGACTTGTAGTACTTCAAGTTCCGATTAGATCCAGCGCATGTCTCCAGCACCTTGATATCACAGGGAACGTACTTTACCTGAAGTCATACCAGCCAGGGTCTATCGATAGTTGTTAATCGAAAATTGGTTGTATCCTCTTTCGAAAGAATCCATAACGGTGTCGATTGAAAATGATGACTCTTGGCTTATCTCGTAGAGATGAGAAGAAAGTTCATTGCGCTCCATAAGACCCTCCAGGTCAGTGTTGATCTTATTGTACTCGAAGTATTTGAGATATGCCAGACCTCCAAGCCCACAAACTCCTGCATCTATAGTTGATTACCCATGAAGCCGAGAAATTTGTACATTGTCACAATTATTATTATCTTTCAAGCCAAGAGATAAAACAATCAAAAATAAACATAACAACTTTTTTGAAGTTCAAAGGACAAATTCCATTTGGGATCGCACCAGTTGAAACATTTTTATATGAATAAGTATATATAGAGGCCCGATTTTGTCTTCATTTATAATTTACCTCGAATGAGTTCATAGGAAGACATCTCACTCTCAGAAATCAACTCAGATATATCAGACGTCTCAATTCCTTACGATGACTCCGATAGCTAGGTGAGCCATCAAGTCAAGTATGCCGAAGAGGAGGATCCAAAGCCCAAGCTTGATCACGATGCCAACAAAAAGGCAGAGGTGTAGCTATCTGATGACGAAGTAGAACCTAAACTATTCATCAAGGACCCTATTGTCAAGAGACAGATGAATTAGGAGGAAGAAGATGATGAGCTGTTCGACATGTTCCTTAATGACCTGAATGCTTAAGATAAGGAAATCATGCACCCATAATTTGGGGACATGCGCTAAGTTATTCCTGACATTGGAATCAACGTATTATGCTAGACGATGTAAAAGAAGGGTCGTCCCACAGAATTGAAAGGACAAGACAGAAGGTCGATGAATGTGCTAAGTCGATTCGAGTATGCCAAGTTGATAGGACTCAGGGCCAGACAAATCAGTTAAGGGTCAGCAATCTACACTCGTCTCAATCCTGGGGAGAAAGGGTGGCTAACATCGATAGAAATTGCTGAGCGCGAGTTTCGAGAGGGCAAAATGCCTTTCCGCGTCAAGAGATCACATGATGACAACACTTATGAGTTTTGGTAGCTAAACGAACTTTTCTTTGATTTCGCACACACTGCTCGCCAGCTCTAGCATATTGCGGATCCCTACGAACACAAATTCGGCTACTGATTGATCTGTTGGTTTGCATAAACAATTATAACCTTATATGAAAGCTTCAAATAATTCTGTTAAGGGACTACATACTCCAAAAAATGCAACACTATTCTGGGTGAAACCTCTCCCTCCTGGCAAACACAAAATCAATGATTATGGAATGCTCGACCGGGTGATTTCGAAGCAGGTGAAAAAGAAAACCAAGAAGAGAGGATTCAGCTACAGCTAGAGGGATTTGTATCTGACTGGAAGAGAAGAGTGGTGCTCTCTGGACAAAATGGTTGAAATAGATAAACAGAAAAATGAGTAGATTCGAAGGCACATTAATGAGAAAGCTCAGCTGGAGGGCAGAAACTAAGAATTAAAAATGATGATGCTCAATCCTACTCTTCGGGAGCACGAGTTAAACCAGAAAATATACAAACTTGAGGCAGAAGTAGATAGAATGAAAAAGCTGCTTGAATAAAAGGATGTCCAGCATCGCTAGTAAATCACTTCGATGAAAGAAAATCATTTGAAATAAATAAAGGCAATTGAGTAAAGATACATCTCTAGCAGTTTGAGCAGGTATCAGACCAATGCTCCATCTTATACATATTCTTTAGCTGGACAAAATAACAATGGAAACAGCAACGCCAACACTTATGTTCAATCTCGGCCCCAGTAGAGCAACAGGGTTTCCTATTAGAGTTATCAGCCACAAAAAGGTATTCAAAATGCTAACAGGACTACTGCTCAACCCAAAGCAACATCCTATTATTCCTCTACAAACACTTACTAGAAGAAAGAATAGAGCAACAACAATAGTAGCAAGAGCATCAACCAGCCATACACTGTCACTATAAACAAAAGCAATCCTAACATACTGTCATCCTCATCCATTCGCTACGAGCAGGTGCCAAAGCAGAAGGACAACAGAGACAGCAGTCCACAATATGTCAATGTATTCACGGGTACAAGTAGCAATTACTCTTACTCCAATCGTAACAGCAAATAATACTCTTCTTCACCACAAAAAGTATCTCCCAGCTCTCCCAATGAATCTAAAAACACAACCTCGAATACACATGTAGCTCCCAAGCAAGGATTTCATGAGAATAAAGGAAGACCTGTTAGTTTCGCTGGATAAAGCTCCACTGGGATGAGCTCAGCTCAAATCGAAAATATTTACAAAAGGTATTGTCTGAATGATTGATCTGTGTCTAATGTAAATAAAATCATATAATGAGACCTTAAAAATGGCCTATTTCATAAAGCAGGTCGATAGCTTTGTCTTTGACCCTTCTGCGCGGAGAAGATTGAAGAGGTCCCGCACTGAGACCCTCCCAGCTATAGCGGGACAATTCCCTATATACTTCCTTTTTTAGTTTCAATGGAATATCCTTATCAATAAGATAGCCTAAAGGACTCACCAAATGCTCCTTTACTCTCTCCTAAAATACTACTGGTTCATTGTAAGAACAACCTGATATTCTTTTTGGTGCACTATAGTTTTCCTGGTCAAGATTTCTATCAAATTTGTTTCGCTCGCTCTAAGAGACATTGGATGTTGTTTGATTTCCAACTATCAGATGGATCATATCTTCTTCTCTTGGCTGCCTTATCGCATCGATCAGAGCTTCATCTCTTTCCTCTATTGGGCTCAGCCGACGAATTCCTGATAATGCAAGCCACTAATTGAACTGCCCTTCCGATTTTTTCCGGATAAAATTAATCTGATGTTCTGGGTCTTCATCGCTGGAAGGGCAATAAATATCATGATCGTGGGCTGGAGCACATTTGCTATATTTGAATTATGTGATTTAGCTTAAGCTTTTTTGAGAAAGGCGTGATTAGAGATATCGTCCGCTGTTATTATTGGGCACATAGCTCTTAGAAAATGATATGTCTGAGCCAGAAGAGACCCTTGATGAAAAGGATTCCTTTTGTAAATGTTTCAGCCTGCGGATTCTGCGAGTGAATATGCTCTCGGTTTATGTGAGAATCATAAGGGGTAGCTCCGTTTTGCGCTATGCTGGAGATCTTTAAAAGTGCTCTGAATCTCAAACAAGGTACGGCCCATAAGCTGGATAAAGAGGCGATAGGCTTCAATGTTGTTGAGCACATAACTCCGCATGAATTCGTTGCTATCAGCAAACGCAATAGTATCAATTGTCTGGATGGCATGAGCTGAGTAAGGTTGATTGTCCAGAAGTGAGTCGATTGGATTGGCAGATGGAAGAGTGAAAGGGTGGCCCACAACCAGGGTTTTCATTCCTACTGGCTGCATATAAGCACTTTTACTTGCATATTCTTTGTCCATAGATAAAGCTATTGGATTATAAATATACTGACAATCAGCCAAAGTGCTCGTTCTCTGTGATCACCTCCCACTTTTCACTCCGAGCGCTGAATTTTCCTCCTCAAATTTTGTATTCAAGGCAGAAATTTCGTAAAACTCGCAACCTAAGCGTAGTATATCATGGACTCTGATCCTCTGTTCTGATGACAGCAAGCACAAGATTCCTTTCCTATCTTTGCGCTTAATCGAATATTATTCTCCTCCTTTCTAGCTGCATATTACAAAGCAAGTACTTTTCACTTCTAACTCCATGTTTTTATCTAGATCTGTTTCAAAAGTTTATTGACCCAAAAGATCAAATATTTTCCAGGTGAGCTTGTTCATTCCTAATGCAATATGAATATAATACTCTCCAACTGACAGGAAAGATGGCTGCATTCGCTTTAGAAAGAGTTTCTTTTTCATTATAAAGACTCCCAGCCCTACCCCACAATCTCTTATCATCACTGATCTAGATACTACTCGCATTGATACTTTGAACTGATTATCTCCTATTCCCGGGAGATACCTTTGCTGGCAATCAAGAGAAGTGCCAAAAGTAAGAAGATAGGTGGTGGGAATGTCAATGTGGAAAGAATGATGTTCATTGTGTAGTGTGAGGCGAGTGTAAGTCTGCTTAAGTTGAGAAGGCGAGTCACTGAGAGTTTATAGCAGTTGCTGGTGATGTTCGTTATTGAGTTCCTGCTCCAAAATTACAGGCTACTGACATTGACAGTTGATTTGTCCCATCTATGACTTTACGGTTAGCCCAGCTATTTAAATTAGCACAATAACTGTCTATGACAGATCTCGAGTATACTCCCTCCATCCGCTTCAATTTCTAAGACACTAACAAAGTAAGAGCAAACCTCTATGCAGCGCAGCGATGTCAGTCACATTCTATAATTGTCTAGCACTCACGCAAAGCCAAGAGCCAATATTGCCATGACCGATAGAAAGAGATAGCCCCTCCCTTTTGACAAAGAAGAGGTTAAATAAGCAGAGTTGGTGAGTAAGCTCAAAACTGAGGAATTCTTTTAAGAATTCGACAAGAAGTTTATTGTTACCTTCGATGGAGAAGATAAAAGTAATCACTAAGTGGTATAATCTAAAGATTTCAAAGCTGAACATCACGATACATAAGATATATAGTCATCTAAGATCACCTCCTTTGATCTCCGACCGAGAAGTTTATTGGAAGCTTAGATTTCAGGTCTGTCTCTTGATCCAATCAAGCATTTCAGTGAAAAATAGAAAAACAGCCCGATTCCTTCTTTTGAGGTCAAGAAAAGAACAGTGTTCAAAAGCAAGCAGCACCTTCAGTAGAGTAACCACATGTTCAAAATCACTAAAAGGAAAATATACAACAAAAAGAATCTGGAAATGTTCGATCAGGTCAACAGCTGCAAGTTGACTGAAAAATAAAAGTAAAAAGAAAACAGCTTGTACCTTAGTCTGAAGGTATGGAAGCCTTTTGAAACAGATCAAGGAAATCCTGAGAAAAAATCAAAGAGCAGTATTTTCCAAGGCGACAACACAAAACAACTCCGAGAACAAATGAGAAATGGTCTGAGGTCTCATACTCTTGAATTTTGGAAGAAAAAACTCTAAAAGAGAGATGAGGAAGGAACAGTCAGAAGACAGAATATTTTTCGACCTACATTCTTGGCCAAATGATATTAGATTTTATTTGCTTTTACTCCTCAAAAATAGTTATTGTGACAATCACCTAATTCTGAGTCAGAAAGCTCGACCCTTTCTCTATGTTTTTATTTAGATTGTCCTTTGGTCTTCTTTTTTATTGCAACTGGGATCTTAGGATTCTACTCCTCCAGCTCTTCTTCTTTGACATTGGCATCTTCATCTCTGGTAGACTTACAAGGAGAAGGGCTATCTTGTTGCTGGTAGATCTTTTTAATCTATCCAGCCTTTTTTCTTTTTAAAACGAACTTTGTCTGCTTGTGGACAATGTCAGCAAATTGCAGAAAGTTGATGGCGTAACCTAGAGATTTGATGACTGCAAAGACGAGGTAGTAGGTCTTGAGAGGTTGATTTTGATTGTAGCTGATAGCTTTGAGTGTCTTTCCTGAAATTTCCTCAAACTTTGCCATAAGACCGTTAATTATCATGTTCTTCTTCTGCTTGAATAAAAATTTCTGAAAAATATGATCGTAAATGAGAAGGATAGCATGCTTAGCTCTCTCTAAGAAACTCATTCCCTATTATTCATTGACAGAGGGAAGCTCCTCTTCTTCTGAGGAGTAAAAATAATCATGAGACTCTTTTTCAGTAGGCGACTATTCCAGTTTATTGAGTTCTTCTTATTCCTTAAGAAGAGGTAGATAGGTAGGAGGAGTATCGCTATTTTATCGGATAGCCTTTAGGTAAATTTTATACTTTTGATGGAAGAGTTTGAGGCTGAGGTTGTTGGCTTGGCAGTACTCCTTGATGGTTTGTTTGATTTGGTCCTGCATATGAAAGTATACAACAACTGCCGCCGCCTCTCTTGATCCTTTTTTCCCGTAGCTTCTAGATTTGATCATATTGAGTCGCTGTCTGTAAAGATCCAGTTCTTCTTTGGACCTAATTTACCAGTGCTTATCAGTGAATTAGCGAAGGAGGGCGTTGTATCTTCTGTCTTTCTAAAGTTGAATCTTCATCTTGCAGTTAGACTCGTATTGCTCAGGTACCACTCTCAACTCTTGGGTCAGATTGGAAGCAAATCTGCTACAGGAAGGGCAGAAGCTTTGTGTGCCAATGCTCTCGAGATGCTGGTGGCAGTGGAGGCACATTTCTGAAGGCCCGGTATACTTGTTGATCATTACTAAACTTATTATAGGGAGTCAATTCGAGGTTTAATAGGCCCTCCACCTGGATAGATACACGAGGAGGAAGATATTTATGCTGTTGGATTAATAATGTGGGGGTGGTTTATAGAGGACATTTGGCGAATCATATAGTTTATGGGTCATCATATCCAGTCATAGGATTATTTATATTCAATACTCCAATAACCTCACATGGCAGACCGGTCTCAAACTGCTTCTTTTCTTTTATAATTATCCTTGTTGATAGGTATTGATTAATCATGCAAGAGGGAGATAAACCAAAAAATGTGATCGTCGCATCTCAGCACAAAATGAGATACTACCCAAATTAGTTCCCCATAGAAGGGTAGCTAGTCATGGTACATATTTCCTCACTCAGGGGTAATCCATCAAGTCCGAAGAAAACGGCTGCTACGTCGCATTGCTTTAGTACAATGGACAGGTTGGAATGCTGCCCATCAATGAATATACCACCACCATGCGAAGAGCCATCCACCGAGCCATGAAAACAGGTAAACGAGAAATATTGCGAGTTATTCGTGTTGACAAAGAGAAAGGTACTTTTTCAGCAAAGTAGGGTACATCGACTTGTCCAAAAAACAGGTGAATGTTGATGATGAGAAGGAGGGAGAAATGAAGTACGCCAATTCGACTCAACTACACTCCATTCTGATTCACATCGCATAAACTATTAAAGTTCCAATTCTGGATCTCTATCAACAGCACTTCTGGCCTCTGTATGAGAATGACAAGTATGATCATCCTCTCACTCTCCTCAAAAATTCTTTCCTGTACCTCATCTAAAATGCAGATCCGAGTAGAGAATGAAGGAACTCAACATCAAGGATGATAAAGTGCGTAACTGTCTGGTTGAGGAGCTCAAGCGAAGGTTCAAGAGACCTATCGTCAAAACCATGGCTAACTTTAGTGCTTCTTGCAGAAAATTCTAAGGCATTCATGCTATCAAGGAGGCTTTGCATCAAGGAATAGCTGCCGCTAAGGAGAAGGGTTACTAAGTGAAAATTTTTATCATCGGTGCTCCTAAATATACCTGCGAAGTGTCATCTGTCACAATCGAGGCAGGAAGAGACGCCCTGAATACAGCAATCGCTAGTATTGAGAAGAAGATAAAGGAGCTCAAAGGAGATTTTTCTATCGACAAGCAGGTACAGTTGTCTTGATGAAGCCCTATGTCGTTGGAGACACCAATCAGCATATCAAATAAATGCTCAAGGAGGAATAGGTGGCAATGGTGGTCGACGAGGATGATGACGATATGGGTGAGGCTGATGATTGATCCCTAGTATGAACTTAACTATTTAAATCACATGCTATCACTCACTCAAAACTCTTTTTTTTCAAACACTCCATAATATTTGTCCCCTTTGTTCCTTTCGACCTTCTGTCCTTCTTCAGTCTTGTTCAGCATCACCTTCACACAAGGGTCTTCCTCGCCGGCCTTGATTTCTGTGAACATGTCGTGGGCCCTCAGGTGTTCCATATGCCACTCATGTAGCTCTAGGACATCAGTGATGCAATATATTCTTCCCTTTGGCTTGAGGAGGTATGCATACTCTGAGAGGAAGCCAGTGTTGATGATTCTTCTTCGATAGTTTTTGGCCTTGAAATGAGGATCTGGGAAGCAGATAAAGATGATTTCAAGACTTTCCTTGGGGAAATACTGGCACAAATGGCGCATGGTATTGGTTCTGACGACACCGATGTGGTTATAGTTTTGTGGCTCCTTGGTTCGCATTCCACTGATCTTCTCACCAACGAAGTTCGCTAGCTTATCTCGGATCTCCATTCCCAAAATAAGCTTATCTGGGAACAGAGGTGCTAGAGCAAAGAGGAGTCCTCCGTACCCGCATCCGATATCAACAATGGACACATTCTTGCCCTCCAAGTTATAGTTCCGAGGTTCTTAGTAGAATGCAGGATGTTCGATCGTATTGCAGGCAACTTTAAGGTTGTTATCAGAAGATCCTCCGAAGTGAAGAGGGTAGTGGGCTTTCCAGTCAACGTAGGAGTGGTGAGGTGGGTATGGGAAAGGTGTGGTATTGAGAGGGTTGATGTGTGCTCTCATTCTATAATCTTTCTTTCTGGGAAGCAATCTTTCTTCCTTGGTCAATTTGCGGGCTCCTTCATCTTGATCGGACTCTTCTTCGTGGATTTTTTATCGCTTCATAAAAGAAATATTATAGTTGAGATGACTGGATATAAGTGGCAAATTAATAACGCTCTATCATCATTTTATTACTTCAATGCAAATTGACTCTAACACCCTTGAATAAATTGCCAACCAAGCACTTTATAGCACTAACCTATAAGTAGCACATTCATCATGTAGACTAAACGTGCTGCTGAGCAACACCTCTGGAACTACCTCTCTCAAACAGCCCCTAATAATTATCGTATCATCTTCGAAAATCACTCCTCAAACGTTGTCTTTGCCTCAGCCAGCTGTCTCGCTTTCTGGACTGACAGTTTTAAGCCTCTTGAGAACTATCTTGATAGCGTGAACAAAATTCTGAGGAGCTGGTTTAGATAACATGATGGGAGATTCATCCGTAGCAACAACCAAGAGCTATAGCCTCACTGTGTCAACACAATCCTCAAATTTTTGGGCAAGGCTCTGAAAAATTTATACTTGGTGCCAAAAATGCAGAGATAGGTGATTGATTGGCTGGAGGCAGGAGAACAAGGAGACAAGTACCGCCTTTTTCTGTTTTACTCCTTTATCGAACAGGTGTCCCTCTTTGATAGCAGTTTGGGCTTTATTCCTTACAAAACCCTTCTTCAGAACTTCCAAGAGAGTGTAATTCCTTAAATGTTAGTGATATTTTACCCTTACTTCATGAACTTCAGCTAGGCCATGGAAGTAGCCGGACTGACTGAAATGCAGAACAATCTTTCACTGGATGGTAACCAAAATAGTCAAAAGAGTCAGCCAGTTGTCAATAACGTTGTTCAGGTGATGTTCAGGCTGCTAGAGTAAATCGTTTCTTTTCGCTATAACCTTAATTACCATGACTTTGATTAAGGCGAATTGTCAAGGTCGAAGGTTAGCTTCCCCGAGCCCATCATTCAAGTAATCATCAAAAGAGATTTCCTACAGGCCCTATACACTCTAATGGGGAGATTACTGGAGATAGGAAACACCATCTACTTCAATAAATGTTTGGACTGTCTCGAAAAAATCCTAGATGCAAGAGTCATGACTATTCCTAAAGATTTGCTTTCTAAGTTTATCGCGATCAACCTTAGAGGCATTGTTGAACTACAAGACAGCCTTCTCAACAAAAATCATGGCAACATAAGTTGTCTTGAACATCTCGTCATTTGCATACCAAAATTTCAAGATATTTTTAGTTTTTGTGAATTGAAAGTTCTCCAACAGCTCGACAGCACTTGTCAAGAGTACTTCCTTAGTTGGGTCAAGCTCTCATTCAGGCTACCCTTAGCAGTGTTGGAAGCAAACCTCCCCCTCCATGGATAAAGTGAGCTCTTCTTGGGATCTGTCAACATTATTCGCAACATGGGGAATGATATACATCACCTCAAACTGGAGGGCATCGTTCTCAAAGATGTGATGGAGGGATACCAGACTTTTGTGGATGCCTTCTTTCAAAAGTTTTTTAGCAGCAACTCAAATATTCAGGGAACAGTTGACTTCAGTAACATATAGACTCTCAAAAGATACACCATCAAATTTTTCGAACACTTGGTCCCAGTTTGTTCGCTGTTCTACGATTAAGTTTTCACTTTCATCAACGGCTGTCTTACTTCTCAATGCCAATAGCTCGACAAGAACGCCCTCAACATAACCAATCTTTTTCTCTTCGTGGCTGCTATGATCAATAATGAGTTGTTTTTTGAAGCTGACATGCGCAACCATCAACCTCTTCTGATGAAATAAGGCCGATATGTCAACGAAAAAACAGCCACTACAATCGGAAGCCTCATGGCTAATTTCCTTGACTTCATTGACCTATATAGTCAAAATCCTCATATTCAACCTCTCAACCATGCTCTTGTTCTGTTTTACGAAGCCCTGCTGAGCAGATTTACAATCAAGCTTGAGGTGAACTGCTAAAATGAAAATCCTCCTACAGATGCTAGAGACCAATTATTTAGGCTGTTGCTCTGGGCCAACAACTCAGAACAGCAAGCTTTGCTGATGCGCTTCATGAACGGAATATCCAGACTTGTCAGACATTCCCATGTCTAATGCATAGAGTTTATTATGCACACCCTCCATCAAAGCATTTCAAACATCAAGCGTGCCTACATCAGGAAAGACTTCAGAAATATGCCGATCTTTCAGGAGCTTCTGAACATGCTCAACGCTCTTGCGGGAACTTAGGTCAGTAGAGATGCTCTAAGGTGGAGAGTACAGCTGTTTCGGACCTTGGCACTGTTGTGCTATGACGATGAGCTTGATGACTACAGAAGTAACATTAGGTCATCCATTCACCTTATCAAGCCCTCCAATTAATAAGAACTTAACAGGGTGCTCTACGACCTGACAGGCATTCTTGAGGGAATTGACTCCACTCGGATTTATGAATATTTTATGGGGAAAATGTTGTTGGAAATTAACTATGGGACCCTTATCAATGCTCTATTTTCTCGCTTCAAAGTTTATCCTCATCTTCTGAAGGATGTTCTTCATCTCACCTACTTGATCATTCGTCGCCGAAGTGATGCTCCTGTTCATGTGAGATCTCTGTTTTAGCTGATTATGATGACTTTTCCTTACTGGAATGATGTCTTGAACTAAATTAAGGACAACACTAACTATGTTGAGCTGTTTGATGAGTACTATCTGATCATAGAAAGCTTGATCGGCGAGAAGCACATCAACCTGAGCCTGCTGGAAACATATACAGGAGAGGAGGTCAGGAACATTCGACAGTTCATAATGTTGGTGTTTCTTCACTTCCAGCATATGCTTGCTCATATCGATGAGCTGCCTGAAAGTCGCAACAAATACTACAAAACTGTGGGCACCTTTATCACATCTCTCATGCCCTATCTCTACAACTCTCCAGACACTGAGCCTGCAGAATCGCTAACATCTTTTCTGAACACTCTCATGGCTAAAATTGCTAGCAATTTTGATAAAATAATTGTCTCTGAATACCCCATCGATCAACTGGAAAAATAGCTCAAGCTTTGTCAGCAATTCTTCAGCTTCTTAATCGACAGCCTCCCTTTCCAGCACCACTTTGTTGTGAACCGCCATATTCCTCGGCTGCCAACTACGACTCCTGACTGTTTAGAATTTCTAGCAGCTGCTTTGAAACTGGGATTGAACTTTGGACCATCCAAGAAGGAGATAGTTA
>Ga0100380_10003341_pt1 | contig 17039 bp, 16 predicted proteins | sample CryGeymeta201504_FD_80417 | JGI IMG/M metagenome (GOLD analysis project Ga0100380, IMG submission 80417) | Groundwater microbial communities from Crystal Geyser aquifers in Utah, USA - Crystal Geyser metaG 2015-04 | ecosystem: Environmental > Aquatic > Deep subsurface > Groundwater | place... | reverse complement strand
CAATCAGTGCGTCCTTCAAATGGATCGTATCTATTATTTCATGTAGATCACTGCCCCTGGATCGGAACATGCGTTGGTCACCATAATCGTAGATACTTCATGAACTTCATCACGTATACAACTCTCGCTTTGGGATAAATGCTTTTCATCTATCAATTTAGAAAATGTACGCATATTTCCATATAGTTGACATCATGATATTTTCGCTTGTGATCACTTTGTTCATTGTACTACTCGGGTTTGCAGTTTACCACTGGTATATCACAATAAAAGGAAAGACATCTTTGGAAATATGTTTTGATGACCCACAATACACACCTCATAAATCGATCGGCACTAACCTTAAGATTGTTTTCGGAACAGACAACATCTTTTCATGTCTGATGCCCTCTGTTGAAGTTCTTGATAATTGGGGTGATCAGTGGGATATCATATGATGGTGTATATTTAGCTATAGAAAATAATCATAGATGATCAAACGATGGTTCCGATAAAGATCCAGACTGAGACCAAATGGCAAGGGTATTCATAACATCTGACGCTTAAAACAAATTCAATGTCTTAATTTTCGTCAAGATGGATCTGGGTTTCAGTCACTTTCTCAAGTATTTCTGAGAGAGTTGTGTAGGTCATGTTGAGAGTAAAACCATATAGAGTTTTCTCTGGGGGAATATCAGTCTTGACTCGGTCTCTTTATTCCTGTATTTTAGCCACCACTTATTCATATACAGTTTTTGTCCTGTCGTTGTAAAGAGTTGATTCAGCACCTAGGACCCGATGATCAGCTTTGAATTGTTCACACAAAGATAAGAGATGATTGTTGATACTGTTGGAGATTCTTGGATTAATCCTGAATGAGTAGGGTCTGAAGTGACTTATTCTTTGTTTTTCAAGATGTTCCTTCAAGTATTTTTGGATTTATGTTTACAAAGTACTTTGGAGTTTTTGAAGATCAGGATAGAACTAAGCAGGTACAGGGGTCTGAATTGACTCGATATGGCCTCGTTCGAACATATCACCTCTTGATCTTTAGTTGAGGAAAGGCTTCCAAAGTTTGTCATCTTCAATGTCAAAATCGATGCTGGGAGGCTTAATGTAGTTCTGATTGTTGTAATAGACATTGTCTCTTGAGACAATGCAGCTGACTTATAAGACAGGGCAAGGATCTTTATTTCTATCAACAGCCTCGATTTGTTTTTCATACTTGATGAAACAACAAAAAGTATCATATTCTTTTGCAGGAAAATAATAGCATTAACCTTTGTAGGGATCCCAAACTTCAGAATTCTTGGTGTTAGCATCTCTCCTCAAGACAAAGAAACATTTCCCATAAGGAAAAGCTTTGCAAACCAATAAAAATGATTAGTAGTCTCTTCGACCTTCAGCTCTGTCAATGTAGTTGAAGTAATTACAGAGCAAAATTCCATGGTCTTCACCCATCTTAACATTCAGAAATTCATCACACTTCATGTGAAATTATTCAGTACCTTCCAATAATTTACAGTTTTGCTTCCTTGGGATCAAAGATACAAAGCGAGCAGCCCTCTCTATTTAGCTACCTATTCCACCTTAACCAGCCAGCCTAGGAGGGGAAATTGCATCCGAAAGATATCGGCAGATGAAGACACTTTTACCCTCAAGGTTATTGAGCCATAATCTCACATATCTTTTTGTGTTTAGGTCTTCAATCCATTAGCTTGCCCTTTGCAAAACAAGAGGGTTTTCACCTCCTTGAATAAATTTTCTGTCAGAGTTGTACGCCACTGTGCTATCCACTAAAGGCTCAGAAAAAAGATCTAGATTGACATAGGTATGAGGCTCAGGGTTTTATGTTTTTGCCATTTCTTCCAGATCGTTTTCTTCAAAAAGACCAGATTTTCTAATTCCGTAACCTAACTGAACTAATGGTCGATCAACTTTAAACATTCCACTGACAGAAGGCACAGTTAACAAGAAAGAAAAAGGTACATCAATTCTTCCAAGATAAAACTTAGTTTTCTTGACACGAGCTTCAGCAAGAGCTTGAGTTGGTTTACTTTATTCAATCATATCGAAAACATATAGTTTTAAGGATGTTTCCCCATTCATCAAAATCTTTTCAAAATTTGTTTGTTCTTGCTTAGTGCTGTAGTTGAAGAAAAGAGTTTAGTTCCATTCAGGATAAGGACCTTCAAAGCATCGAGTTCTTCTGATAGTTTTTTTGAACCTCAACTCCATGAAGGTATTGGCTCTGTCAAGTTGAAGATGTTAGTTGCTATAATTTACTTAATTATTTCTCTGTCCTTGATTTTGGAATGCAGTGAAGAAAGTGTTTCCGTGCATATTGATGTTAGGTTGTTGACGGTAGAAACCTTGACCATAGCCTCCAAATCGATCATACATAACATTTGCCAAGTTCATCATCTGTTGCTGCTTGAATTTATTTTCTTCATCTTGGAAATTTTTGATTCTTTCGAATGATGTCTATCTGATAGGCATGTTTCTTGCTGATCTGATATGCATGTTGATTTCAAGTTCATCAAGCTTGGCTTTTGAATCATTTCTTTTGCTAGGTTGTGGTCCCAGCTTTCTCTTTTGAGTAAATAAATTCTTGAAGAATACTGCCAAAGGAGACTCTTCTTGCTCAAAAATGAATTCATTAATGATCTATTCAATGATCTTGAATCGAATTGTGCCAGCTCCACTACCACTTGAGAGAGCTTTCAGCATTTTTATTTTTCCAATAACTTCTTTGATCTATTTGATGACAATTTAAGGTTGATCTTCAAAAATTCCCTCTAAAGGATTATAATACTCAAGAGCTGCTGTATCAAATGCTCGGAATCGTTTTTCTTGTCTGTATAAATCAACATTTACTCATTTTCGATAATCTCCATCAAGTCTTAACGATTCCTCACTTCTTCCTCAAGAAGAGGAATTTGAATATGTTCAAGTTCAGGCATCATCGTCTTCATTTTCAATAGCAAATGCCTGGAGGACTGAACATCAACAAATGGAAGGAGTGCATTTCCTGCTTTTTTGATGTCTGATTCAACCCTCTCCTTCAAGGCTCGATGTGGAATACGAGGGTCTTTTGCATCAAATAACTCCTAAAGGACACTTTCTTCATCAAATTAAGTTTCTTCGGTACAGGCAGTTTCTTCTTCGGCAGTTTTGGGAGCCAAAATAGGCATTTTATTTCCTTCACCTTTCCATTAGATTCGATGCAACAATATACCACTAGGAGTATCACTGTGAGCTTTTTCATCATCCTTCTTTTATTCTCTAAGCTTCTTTCTGAAATCCTTTCCATTCAGAGAGAAAGTTGTTGCAGCATATCTCTTTTCAGAAGATGTTAATGAATTAGCATTGTTTCCAGGAACAGCAAGATAAATTGTATCGATTATCTGGTTTATGAATCCGCTCTTGAGAATTTCGACTTTGAGTGTAGCTGGGGCAGTGTAGACTAATATTGTGAATTTTTGGAGAAGGGGAACTCTGAAGGAGGGCCATTGGAGTTTGAATTTTTAGCTTTTGCCAACAAACTAGTTATTTGCATAAACTTTGGCAAAATAAACTTCCTCTCTGATTTACTACCTTCTTTTCTATTATTCCTCAACTTAATTCTGACTAATGGCAACAACTTTTTAACTGACCTCAAAAGGAGTTACACCGATATCATAAGAAGGCTTGCCATCAACTTCAAACTATTTTAAATTTATTTTCCATGGAACTGACTCCATACCAGTTTTTTTCCTCACATCTTTCAGTTCGTTGTTCTTGTTGACTATTTGTTTCATCAAGGTCTCAAGATAGAGCTTTTCATCGCTATACTTTTTGTTCAACAGCTCAATCTTTCTATCAATTTAAGCTGCTTCTTAGTGGCCGTCTCTTATTCTTTCTAAAAATTGAAGCTCACGAACAATTTCAGGCAAGGATGGATGGAGTGATACATAGGCCCACTCCTTCAGCAACACTCTAATTTCCTAAAATGTTCTTTCTTCTTAATTGTTCAAAGGATGTTGATTAAACCATATTCCTCCGATACACAACTCCATCGTGAATGGCCTTTGTTTTTTCTGATTATTCCTTTCAGACAAGATAGCATTTTTTTGATAGGTAAGAAGACAATCGTTGTTTTAGAAAGAAATGTTGGCTAGTTTTGACAAATCTTCTGAGAAGAAATCTTTTTCAAGAATAAGTTAGCCGTTTTCCTCGTAGAATTATTCACGAACATCCCTGACGATTCTGATCTTTTATCGAATCATATTGTTGCTATTTGATTCTTCTCTCTTTATATAGCCGTATAGACCATCGTATCCTTCATTCTATATGTTATCATTTTTCATCGCTTATTCAGCGAATTTCTTCCCGAGCTCCAACTTTCTCTCTAAAATGATTAGAAATGTACCTTTGATTGGGGCCAGATTGGGAGGTTCATAATTGGAGCACATTGGATATTAGATGGGAATCTTATTTAAATCAAACTTACATAGATGTCTTTGAGTTTGTTCTATACTTTAATCTCATCGACTATTTCAGACTCATAGACTCCTATCGTGGGCAACTTCATGCGTTCGTCTTGCTCTTCTTCACCTTATCTTCGTCTCATTAGCTCATGTTCGCTCATCGCTTCCTCTTTAATTTGAATTATAAGATTATCTTTTAAAATCAATTGTAGACTCATAATGGCATACTATCAAAAGAACAAATCAAAATGACGATAACGGCAGCTTTGACTGCAAATATAAAACAAAGTTAGACACTAAAATAATAAACCCTATATATCACTTTTATTATTTATTTTATCGTTGGGTTATTCTTTGCATTAAAAATTATATACAAAATAGGTGGCTTCATCCAATGTGGAACAAATATGACAAACTAGACCTCAAGTCGTAGAATTACAAAGCAAGAAGAACTCCTGAAAAACAGTATCTCTATAACTCTAGAAGCCCTAATCATAATAGTAACGTTATTGAGCCACTAGCATCAGCATAGACTATCCATCCATAGCATCTGTTCCAAAAAGTGTGTTGTCCCAACTGTAGATATCTGTTTAAAATCATCAAAAATACTGAACTGTTGAGATCATTGACACCACAAAAATTATCAGTCACGACGAATGTCGCTATTCAAACAGAGTTTGCACCATTAACTGTATCCTTGCCAGTTACATCATCCCTGCCCATAAATAATCATACTTTTGTCAATTCCTTATCTGAGTCAAGCAGAAGGTCGGTGACTCCCAAGAAGGAGTAATCTGTGATATTCAAGACTAGCATGATAAGACACAACAATACATATAAAAGCCCGAACAAGGAACCAGATCATCTGAAGGACTCAACTTATCAATTTCCAGACAAAATATCAAGGGCAGATAATAAAAGTACTAAGAAGTTCACCCAATCACATTTATCTCATGCAAGTTAACATCCAAAACATTCTTCAAGAAAAAGTTCAGGTCGGTTTGATAAAAAAGATCCAAAGTATTTGCAGGATGCTCCTGAACCAGACAGATATTTGATAGAAAAAATGGTCAGGTAAGAAATACGCAAAGATTTAGCAGAATTACCTTCTCTTATCAGCCTATAACTTGCAAACACACAAGCAGTCGATCATCTCACTAATTTTTATTGGGAGCTACCAGAGGCAGTCGAGGTTCCATCTTACTTTAAGATGCTTGTCAGTGACTACAGTTCAGGTAGGGATCATGCAACTCAATACTACAAGCTTTCACATAAATGATTTGATATTGAACATATTAAGAGCTTAGAACTATCAAACCTCTACACACTCTTCCACAATTTTCAAGGAGCCCTTTCTTGATTTGTTTTGGTTGATACTTTCTATTTATTCCAATAGTTGCTCCTTTCGATGCTTGATATCGATTTCCAGTTGTTTTTTCTGTCTTTCATACTCCAGCTCGTTCAGGTATAGATTGGCTTCTCTTTCGATGATGCTCCATAAGCTGTTCTCTATTTACTGAAGGTTTGCTTTGTTCATTCCCTTGAGGTTTTTTCCTAGTCGACGGTCACTCAGCATCCTATCTAAGATCTGCTTGAGCATGGTTTTCTGAATAAAAGATAACGTACCAAACAAGTGCTACCAAACAGATGCTTCTCGAAGAATTTGTTTTCGTTGTAGATTCTTTTCCTGTCAATGAGCTCGCGTAAACGCTGGCTTTTGTTGATCATGTACTCAACAAATTGTTAAGCATCTTCATCACTTGCTTTGAATTGGTCAAACTACAGATCCTCTCTGATGTCCTTAGCAGTAGGCTTGGACTTAATGACAAAACGAGCTTTTTCTTGCTTGAGATTGGAGGCCTTCACACCTTAGAGAATGCTCATTATTATTCGTTAATGAATATTATATATCAGAGCTTATACCCGCATTATATGGACCACAGTTGAATATTAAAAAAAATTCAAGAAAAGTTTGTTCTCTAATGATTGAAGTATTTTTTGTTCGAATCAAGTTTACTGGTTTTAATTTTAATTTTTTGTATAATTTAAATGAAATTTTGTTAACTGGTGGTACTTGTTGGACTATTTCAAATAATCTCTCCACTTCAGAAAACAACTCCTCTCAGAATAGACGATATACAGACTGAGGAAATTTACGTTCGGCTTGAACAGGGTATCTTCAACATCTTGATTTATGAATCACACTTTTCAACAGATCCAGCTATTGTTTTTTGCTTCAGAGAAAGAACAATCACTTCTGCAAAGAATAACTACTGTGATTTGACTGGGGTTCAAAACTCCTACACCTGTTTGGAAATAATTCCAACGTACAGTGGCTCTACAATAGTAAGCGTAGCAGTCAATGTTTTTGATTCTGATGCTACCCTCACAAGCACTGTAAAAACGAGCTAGTATTCACTAGCAAGTTCAAATATTGCAATCGGAGTTTCTCAAATATCGGTCTCAATATCCTCCCTTGTGTCTGACAATAAGATATACGAGGTTTATGCTGGCTATTTAATCGATCTAGCCAATGATCCTTCTGCTAAAAATGCCTTTTTCAACACTTTCAGAATTTCCACACAGACCAGTAGTGATGACCTGATGGCTCAAAGACACTCCCACTGCTTTGAGTTTTATTACGAGAACTATATCAACTATAATATTGTGTTTTATGGGGGAGTCACTCGAAGTGGAAATGAGACCATGTTCTTCCACGTCCTTAGCTATTTCGCCCATGAAAATAAATCTGTGGCTATTGGAAGTAACCTCAATGGATATATCGGAATTTCCTGGTCTAAAGATCATGCTCAGAGAGATATGGCTGCCTTTATAACAGCTAATAGTACTATTTTTGATCTCCTGAGTCTCTACTATAATGCACCCTATCTCGATGATAGTGTAAATGTCAAGGGAACAGCTGACATTGTATCTGTCACAGACTCAGCCTTGCACACAAGTGGCAACGCTAGCCACTATTTCTATGGCGGCCTAGCTAGACTTTATGACACTATGGATGCTTTCGGAGACGAGCAAATTAGGAAAAAAATGAACAATACATATTGTATAGCTGTTGGCTTTCATAACCAGAACAATACTGTTCCTTACTCTCCTCTATTAACTACTAACAAGCATATCGATTATGGATGCTTTACTTCAGATGTGATGCTCTGGGAAGCAGCAAAACTATCGTCGATGCTTTCACTCATCTTCCTGGCTCTTCTTTGATTACATTATCATATTTATTTGATCATTCAGCTTTTTAGTGGCTTCATAAGTTTATAAAATGATATTGAGTCCTTCCTCTCCTGAAATAAAAATTAAGGAGCTCACCTTTCTGGAAATATAGGATGTAGGTCTCTCACATTACACCAGCAAAAATAATCGACCTCTGTGTTACAAGCCTTACATCTAATCGACTCAAAATTATTTCCTCAATAAACTACAGGCCAATGATGTCATCAGCTTTGCCAGCTAAAACAATAGAATTCTTGAATCTTTTAGCTACTTGCTGTTTAAGATGATCTATGGGGGGAGCCTCGATTAGAATTTTCTAAAAAGAGTGAAGATAGACCTTTATGCTGATTCGATAAACTTGAGCTTAATTTAAGGTCACCCTTTGGGAAACTTGAAAAGTGAGGAAATGAAGAAATTTATTGTCTAATTTTTTTTCTAACTCTGCTTTTCGGATTTCAACGTCCAGTTGGATAAAAAATTACAAAAACATCCTGTAATTCTCATAATTATGTCCATGTTTTTAAGGTGTTTGCTTGCCAATCTAGGCCTATAATAAGCCAAAAGCTATAAGCACAATTTGCCCTTCTAAACAGTCATTGAATTGCTTGGGGATTACCTGGACTTAAATATTCGAAAAAACGGAAACTCCTATATTTTCATTGAAAGCAGCATGTTCATTTGTGATAACAAGTCATAAATTTTGGTGGGAAAATATGGGAGCGAATCCAGCAGATCCTTTCCTCGTAGTTCTAAAAGTAATTCGACAAGAATGTAAACAAAATAAAGTAGTACAAGTTGGCATTTAGATCGAAAGGATAACCTCTTTTCTAACGATAGTCAAACATAGTTCTAGGCACCAACACCTTGCTTTAATACGATGGAAAACAGTGCTGAAACAGGCCCCCGCTATGGGGAAATGTTCGGGTCTTTCCCAGTTAAAAATAATGTTTCAACAGAGTCAAGCCTACATGGAGCAAACTTCCGATTGATCTTTGAGCCAGAACACCTCTAAAAGCTCAACAAAATGAAGACTCCGAGTATTTCCAGTCTGGAAGAAAAGCTTCAATAGATTTAAATATTATGTCATTCAGAAGAATTCGCAGACTAAGCAAAACACTTTAAAACAGTATCCAAAGGCAAATAGCTGGATTTTATCGGTTAAGGAACATCTTCTCATGAACTTAGCATTGATAGAGACTTTGCGACTGAGTGGGAAGAGTGTGAATGTAGAGCATCGAGTCGGTTAAGGTTGGCTTTAAATTCCAACCTTTACTCATTGACAATAAAGGATAAACCTACTCAAGCTAAGAGAAAATCTTCCTTTTTCTTACCTGCAAAAAAAATCAAAATAGGTCATAAACATAATGAGTCACTTTTAGAGACCGAAAGCAAAAAATCTTCTTTTCACAACATCCTTTGTCACAATATCCGGTCATCCGGACTCAGAACTTAGCAATCTGATGATGGATCAAGCCCCTGTCCAAGTATTTACTCTCAACCTGAAATCAAATCATTTGCCCCTAATAATTTTCAGGGACCTTTCAATCCAAAACTGGCCTCAACTGACGAAGCTAAATCCAATAAACCTTTTTCAATGTTTCCCACTAGCATTGGAGAGCCAATGAAATTTCAACCTAAAATGGCACAGGTCAAGTTTTTCTATAAGAGGCAGTGATATATTGTATTCATTATTGCTTTTAATCGTCTGATTATCTCTTCGTCATTAAATTTATTAAATTTGATATATCTTTGAGGATGGATGCAGCAAGAGAGCAGGCAGAAGATGCCCTCAGGAACAGTCCTGGCACAGCTCCCTTTTGGATGAAAGTCTTGACACACTTAGCTGCCTTTGCTGTTGGAATGGCTTTTTAGCACTACCGGCTTGATTCAAGGATAGATAAGCTCTAAAAAGCTATTGAAGCTCTTCAAAGAGCTTGATCTTGATCTCCTCTAAATTAATAATCATAATAAACGAATTTGTCTCCTCTCAGGAATAAAGGCTTAGCCCCTAAAAAATTAAAACTTCATTTTTCAAGAATAATATTATTAGTGATGTTCTTCTGATAAAATAAACATGAAAAAAGCAATGTTTTGAATGTATAGCATGGTGATAATGACTTTGAATGAGTAGGTCTGACATTTATTAATATATCTGGGATTCGAGTTGAAATGAGTCTCTCTATCTTCGCTGTCAACAACAGATGGCACAAAAACGGTATTTCCTTCCTCATTTAGGAATCTGGTGGTTCACCAAAATGCTTAACCGAGTTGTTGGATAAGAACGCTATGACGCTATCAGAGTCAGTCGCAGAATCTTCCAGAATAAATTCTACTATCTTCGACAGCAATGGCTCTATCGCCTTTTTATCGAGAGCCCCGACGTTGCATGCATGCTTGGTATTTACCCCAAGACCGACAGCAGTCACGGCTACGGCAGTCATAGTAATTATGGATCAAAATAGTTCAATACGAAATGTACAGAGATTTCCAAGAAAATACAATTAACAGTGACGGTTCTTTCGGCATGTGGGTCGTCTACGTCAGCGCCGTTTACTGCATCCATACTCTCTATTCATATTTTGTGCCTTGGTACTGGAACAAAACTGCTACTGTCAAAAACGGAGAAGAGCAAAGAGTCAGAATGAGGGATGCTCTCAGTTCAATGATCATTGAAGATTCATACGGCTTCCAGTTTTTGGAGTGGGGCTTCAATCCTCACAGTGCCCACGCTGTCAAGATTCATATGATGGGTGGTCTTCAACATCCTGACGACGTGAGAGCCATGGTATGCGCTTCTCTCAATCGCAAGAACAGATACAGAGAACACTACTCTAATGAGCATGCTCTCGAAAAGAGAATGCTTGGTTGGAATGCAGAGTGATCTGATAGCACAATACCACAACACTATTTATTACTCACTCGAATAGATATAACTATTGTACATATTGATTTATTAGCACAGTCTGTGTTGGCATTATAGACTCCGCGTTTATTTTTTAGCAAATAATAATGTCGGTCCTTCTCAGCTGTGCAGAACTGGCCTGCGAAAGGGGAAACAACTGCTGCAAGAGCTATACAGACAGCAACAACCAAATCATTAATTACTGCTAAATTTCCTCCATCTGCAAGGACGATCCTCTCTGGCAAGCAATCGTCATTCCTGCAGTTTTATTCATCCTTGCAGTCATCATCCTCATTATCGCTTGTGTCAAATTACGCTCTCATCACAAGCAGACCATGAGAGTTCACAACTTTGCACGCAAAGAGATGTACGATTTTTTTTACATAGACGAGTAGAGCCGCGACCTTCATAACGAAGATTTTCTACTCTCACCAGCGTATATTGATATCTTTTCTTCATTTTGTGATAATTTAGATTGCATTTCGCCTCAGGAATATTAATACATCAGTCATCAATTTTTTTCAGCTCAACTACCATCTCCTCCCAGTTCTCTTGCCTGAACTTGTACTCCAGTCTCATCTATTTGTTTTCCCAGCTGATAGCTCCGCTTTGAGTGGACAGAGACTAGGCCATCGAAGCTTTAGAATAGGTCGAATAACTGCTATTCATACTGCTGACAGAAGTTTTTCGGCTAAGGGTCTTGCATTGGTTATTTTTGGGAAGTCCTAGCTCCATGCATGGCTAATCTTATTTCCTATCACTACTGAGATGGATCTATTTTTCTATGTATTTGAGAATGTTTGCCACAGAATTTTCCTAAAAAGCCTACTTGAAATTCCTTTAATTTTGGTGAATGACCGAGCACAAAGTTGGAATAAAAATATGTTTCAGAGGATCCATCATGTACTCAAGAGGAAGATTGCAAAGTCCATTGAGAATTCCATGCTCCCGAATGAGGTTTTGGTTAATTTATGACTCATAGGTCATATTCCCTACAAAGATAATTATCTCGTTGCATAATTTTTTCATCTAGTTTCCTTATTTGAAACTGTCACGGACGTAACTGAAAAGGAAGCTGAGAGCCTTCATGAATAGAACACTTGTTTCAAAAATTTTCTGACTAATAAAAGAGTTACCTGGGCAAAATGAATGTTGACATGAAAAATGACATTCAGAGCTTTGAAGATGAATAGAAGAATGTTGATCTTAAAGTTGGGTATTTCCTCATAACAGATGTACTTTTCCTCAGAATCTAGGTCTTTCTAAGACAGTAAATCTACAATGCTGAAGACAAGCAACTGAATTCCGCTTTAAAAGTAGGTACTCACTGCTCGACTCATATTATCCATGACAGGAGTCCCATAAATTGGTCTTCCCAGCTCTTTTTAGCAGCATCGAGCCATAATGCAGTAGTAAAACTTGAATCCAAGCAAAAGAAATTCCGAGTTGTTTGGATCATCCTCAGCCAAACAGACCTATATATATGATTTGAGGCGTTTTAAAAGGGAAGAGCAAAGCATATACTAAAGGTTGACGTTGATTATTTCATGAAGCTATACTAGTGTTAATGAATTCTTACTTCGATTGGGGATCAGTAAAATCAAGTTCAGCAAATATAAGCATGAAACCGATAGTTTTTTGTCCTCACGCATCAATGCGCAACTCAACAAAGAACTTATAGGTGTCAGTTGGTTGTAAATAAGAAGAAATTCACGACTCGCGCTCAGAGACAGCATGATTCTCAGCAATCTGAGAGCTATTTTAAAAAACAGTTACTTTGTTCCATGGATACCATTGACTGAGCTGCTTCATTGCGATGAAGAGCAGGGAACCTCTTGATCATAGCTATAAGAGTCGTCATTACTCTTGCACCTCTCAGGATCAGTATATCATGCTATCTTTTGTGTTCGACGATTTTCTGGATTTCCCTCAAGATTGACTCGACTTGCTGATAATCAACAGCCTGCGTCCTGATGGCCTTATCCAGCTCGATCGCCAGTTTGAGGAGCCGAGACTTATTAGGGCTTGTCATATCTTTTTGATCCTTGATGAGTCCCTGATCTAGGATTTGTTCGCTGAGCATATTCAACTTCTGTTTCAACTTCTTGTGTCTGAGCTTATTTTACGCCAAAGTTCGAGCCCCTTCTTTGTCGGGGGACAATCCGCTTTCCTAGAAAGATTGATTTTAAAATGATGTGTTGTGCAGAGCGGTTTATTCTTTTTATTTCGTTGGCGATCTGGCATCAACTTATGGCTTTTCTTAGGTCTAACTCTGATGTTAGCGATAACAGAGAGGAGGGTTACTATTTTTCAAGGTGGTTTCATCCATAATCATCGTTTGTTTACCTCAATAATTTATTGATAATATTAATCCGGTCTCCCAATAAAAATACTACGGCTGGGAATTGCCTTCCTCCTCCATTTATCTTTCCTTTTTATGTTGCCTTCCTCCATATTTTAAATTACCCCAACAGTTAAAATGTAACAAACATATTCGAATACATTTCCGCATGCACTAATGACTTGCTTACGGGTATAATTTACATTTTTTTTGTTTTTTGTTGTATTTGAGTTCATAATAAAAGGATTTGAATAGAGGAGTTATAATGGGAAACAACGAATCCAGATCAATGGAAGTGTTGAAGTATTTCGATAAGGAATGGGAGTATCTTCGTACTAACAAGCAGGGAATAAAAATTTACAGGAATAGAGACAGCGATCAGGAGGTGGAAGCACACACTGTCAGTATTGAGGCCAAGACGAACCTTCTCAAATAATACGATATCTATAACTACCGTAGGATGCAGGACACCGCTCTTGTCAAGACCTACGCAGTACAAAATTTGAAAGATACTTCTCCGAACCTCTGCGGAAACAGAGATATTCTGAAAGTCATGATCGAAAGCATGCCGGTTAGAGCAACAGACCTCCATAATCTCACCCTTCAGGAATCTTTGTACTTATTAAGCGAATGCTTAAGAGGATTTGATGACTGCTATAGCAAGGTTGGTCTTTTTTAGATAAAAGATGCAATGGTTGGTCTCAACAGCGGTGGCCATGTCAAAGTTTGGCTAAATGAAAACTATGCCGAAAACCATCCTATTCACGAAAGACCTTTGCTTCAAACTACCATCTCCAACGATCATAGGCAGAAAAGCTAGCAGGAGGAGTATTTAATGCTGACCCAAGTCATATAACTCGTGGATAAAAAATGTGAAAATAACTTGCCTGAAAGTTTATACAATAAACTTAAAAACCAGAGTTGCTTAGCAGATGCTTACGGCTGTGTTTAGGATTACTGTAAGATCAAGCAAATCGATATTCCTGATAGAATAACTTTCTTCCAATCTGGAGATCAGGAGTATAACTTTACTAGATAGATGCAGAGTAAAGTTGATAAACCATTCTAAGTGCTCCTCCAAAAGGATGACTTCTCTTTCAAAAATTACGATATCAAAAAGGACAACAGTCAACAGGCAAACAATAATATCAAAATTATTAAAAATAGCGGAATAGAGCCGGGAAGATAAACTTTAATCAATCGGCTTCCCAGGGACACTCTCGTCAGCAAATATCAGAAGGATAGCAGAGTACAGCAGAGCAAACCTACCCCTCCACCTGCATTTGTAAACACTCAAGGTCCTACTGTTTACACTTACTGCACTCCTTTTTCTAACCATACCTTAAACAATCAAAGAATGGAGACAAATAGAACCACCTATGAACCTGAGCCTAAAATTTCTTTGAAGGCTCATCAAAGCACTAAAGTTGGACAGTTTGGTTCCTCTGCTCAATATAATAACATTAACTTCAATTACAGCCCAAACAGGCAGACAGTCCCACCAAGGAGTAATTTCGTGACTTCTGATCATTTTTGATAATGCTGCCCTAATAAAGAATCTTTATCTGTTTATATAATTGATAAATGTAACTTTCAAAGATTCCTACTAAATCGGTGTGGTACTTCGTCTTCGGAGGACCACAAAAATCATCTCTAGCTCAGCAGTTCGCCTCCGAGCATAAAATCCAACATATCAAAATTCAAAAAGCTGACGAGTTTGCCTTCAAGGATAGCGCAAACATTCGTCTTGTCATCGAATGCCCATCTACGGTATTCAGCGAAGTATAGCCACTCAACCCTCAAATTTAGGTTGTTTTCCTACCAGGAGATCTCACTGTTGAGGAAATCAGAATTCGAAAAGATTATTAGAAAATCGGAAGAAGTGTCAGTCTGAAGTCCTTCGACTATCGTACCTTCAGAAGGGCTGTATATCCGAAGCTGGTAATATTGTATGGCCCCTGCCCTATTCAAAAACGCTTTTTGGTGGAGAACTACTTCAACTATACTGGATACTTCCTTCTCCATGAACCCCTGACAGCTCACGATATGGTTACCAGATTGCCAAAGGAATCAAACTACGTATTACTAGGCTTTGTTCCGACAGCCAGTGAGTTATTAGTAATTGAGGAATACTTCGATGTCCAAATAATTCACCTTAAGCACCAGAGAACTGAACTGAACAATCAGGAGGCTTTCTTCAACAATGAATCCAAAATTATTCCTGACCTGGCCAAAAAGAGCTACTGCTATTCTATTCCGACAAGCACTACTGATCTCGATTTAGCATAGCATATCGGCTGTGCTCTTTTGCCAGAACTCATCTTTGTAAATGCCAGCGAAGATGATGAGAAAAAAGGAGCTTTGGATTTCATTGAGAATAACGATGAGTTGTGCTTGGATGCAAATGAAATCACACAAATCTTGAAGCGAAAAGGACTTCCTGCCTTGGAAGGAGTTGCATTGATGAGTCTCCTAGTTAATATTATCTGGAGCAGTGCTGACAGAGAAAGGATTTTCTTGACTGGCTACCCCTCAAGATACTAAGAATTTGCAATGATCAAAGACAAAACTAGATCAATATCTCTCTTCGCAGACTGCTGTAAACCTTAAAAATATGAGCCATCCATCCAGATGAACGCTCCTATTTTTTTCCTTGAAGCTCATAAACGCAAGCAATTCCATTTGGACGTTTCGTTCGACAAACAGTTAAGATCTCACACTAAGTATATCATAATTGCTGGCCCATCTTGCGTGGGAAAGACATGTGCTGCAAAGTATATTAGCTCGAATTATGGATACAAACATATCGAATATGAGCCTTATATTGCTTCTGTCAAGGAAAAATTGATGGGATCTGAAGAAGGGGAAGAAGTACCTTTCCCAAAAATCATCAAGCATTTCACTTCGCTTATTCAGTAAAGTGGCTCTGCTCCCATCCTGATTGATGGAATCAACATTGAATGGAAAGATATCGATCAGTGGGTTGAAGCCAATGGACCTCCTGTCATCATCAATCTTAAGGCATAATAAAAAGAACTCATTCGCCGTACCCGCAGAAAAGCTGAGGGTGACCTCACTGCTTAGGTATCAGAGGAGTAATCTGCAAAAGCAAAAGAATTAATCACAAAGAATGCTGAGTGGATTGATCAGTTTGGATCCAGATGTACGAGCAGCACTATTTATCAAATTGATTTCACTCCTCAACTCATCCTTGCCGAAAAATTGCTTGATGACGTACTGAAGCCAAGAGTCTTTTTGGTTCAATTCAATAATACAACTCTCTTCCAAAATATAGCCATTCGCTACAATTTGGGTTACTATGACCTCAGAATAACTACAATTGATCAGATAGGAGTTTCTGTTCGAACTGGTGAAGATCGTGATATTATAATCAGTAATTACACCCCTAGCTTCGATGGGCTTGTCTGTGAAGATTTTAATGAAATTGAGAAGAAAGTCGGTACAGTCAGATACTTGGGAGTTTGGAATAATGAATAGACCGAAAGCAAAGATGAGTAATTGAAGCTTGAGGAACCTCCGAAGGAAGAGAAGCCCAAGCCAGCTGAGGGAGAGGAAGGAGATGCCCCTCCTCCTCCTGAAGAAGAGGGTGAGCCTAAGAAGAAATAATTAAACATTTATGAGCACAAGTGGACCAAACCAGGAAATCGCAAGAACATGAGTCAATGGTTCTATCAGTGGAAAAATAATATCAAGAAACAGTAGAATGAACCAATGGAATGCTTCAAAGGCTTCTCGGAAGTCTTAGACAGTCTTTCAAAAGACAAGGAGCTGTGCATTTATCAGCATGTCACCCAAAAATGATCAAAAGACATATACATCATACCTATATCAATACACTATCACTATTCCTTAATTCTCTGATAGAGCAGTAGATATGCTTACTGTGACTGCACTTGACTCCAGTTGACCAATTGAACTCTATGATCAGAGCAGAGTAGCCACGAACCTTTAACTTTGATAAAGCAAATATAATGACCTGTATGTAGGGTTCTTCCCTCGTGAACAATGACCCCAAACAGTTAATATTTGAACTCCTCTCCACTCATACACAAATGCCCGATATCAATATTAGCTTCAATAGGAACTTTCT
>Ga0100380_10003340_pt1 | contig 17041 bp, 20 predicted proteins | sample CryGeymeta201504_FD_80417 | JGI IMG/M metagenome (GOLD analysis project Ga0100380, IMG submission 80417) | Groundwater microbial communities from Crystal Geyser aquifers in Utah, USA - Crystal Geyser metaG 2015-04 | ecosystem: Environmental > Aquatic > Deep subsurface > Groundwater | place... | reverse complement strand
CATCTTCATCTTGTCACTTCTTTTCCACGATCTGTGTACGGATACCTCGCACACTATGCGATGGTACTTTTAGGCTATCAAGTAATGAAAACATTGAACTTTCTGAATTAATGGGTTCACGGCGAAGGAACATACCGGTTCCTTGTGCGAGAAGACACAGTGGTGTGGGAAAGAACTCACCAAGGCACGCTCCAACGGTGGATCGGCAGTGGCGAGTTCGACGAGGATGATTTTGAAAAACTGGTGCCAGCTTGCAACCAAGCACTGTCGCCAGAGAGATGGGACAAGCAAAATCCTCCCGCTTGTCCAAAAGAAGTGATGGGAATTTTGTTTCCCGAGATCCTGCAAAAAAAGCTGGATCTCAAAAAAATGATGGAAGAAGGTATCTAGCCACCCCCCGCACATCTTTATTGTGCGGGGGATTTTTATAATGTTTTTTACACTCCTCCCTGTGTTTCTGTAGTTACTGTCTCTTCCGGTTCAAAACGTTTAAAGAGCTTTCTTCTTATGCCGTGCATAAAGAAGTTTAGCTCATCACTCTTTAGAAGGAAGGAAATTAAAGCATAAACCGCAAAACCAATTGTGCCCGGAATTGCTGCTTGCAAAAAGACTGTAATAAAAGTGTCTGGTGAGATTAAGCCTCCCCACCACATTTTTCCTACTTGCATAACAATACCCGTAATAATTCCCGCGAAGGATACGGTGTAGATTGTTCTGAGCATTTTTGCTTCGCCAAGAGAGCCGAAACGTTGTCTGAGCGGTACCCAGAGGAGAATCATGTTTACAAAGGAGGCGATTGAAAAAGCCATTCCTAAGCTGACCACACCAAAGGTTGGTTTGAGCCAGAGAGCCGCCAAAAAACCAACAAGCGTTGAAACGAGTCCAGCGACAAGTGGAGTCAGTGTGTCACGAGCAGCAAAATAAACACGGGCTAAAATGAAAACGGCTGATTGTGGAATAAAACTTAGGGCGAAGAAAGCTAGAGTATCTGCAGTTAGTAGAGTTTCCTCCCAACCAAAACCTCCGGCGCCAACAACTACTCGAACGATCTGCGCTCGAAAAACCATAAAGAGCAGAGTAAGTGGCACCAAAAAGAAAATGATTTGCTTCATGCTAGTTTGGAATGTATCTCGAATACGGTCGTTGTCGCCTTTGGCAAACGATTCGGCAAAGGCTGGAAAAGCAGCGATGGCGTAAGAGACTCCAATCAAGCCAACTGGAAAGAATTGAATGTTATAGGCGAATTGAAAAATCGTTACGCTTCCAAGTGCCAAAGTCGTGGCCAAAACCGTAAACAGCACGTACATAATTTGACCCACTCCAACTCCCAACATTCGAGGTCCGGCGAGCCTGATCATTTCTAAAACATCACTGTCACGAATTGCCAAATCGATCTTATATCGATAACCCAGCAAATGAACGCCGACTATTTGCAAAACCATGTGGGCGGCGGCACCAAACACGACTCCCCAAGCTAAACCTTTTGGCCCCATGAGTGGAACAAAAGCCAAAGCACCAACAATAATTCCGCCGTTGTATAAAATCGGCGCCATTGAATAAAACAAGAATCGCTTAGTGGCCTGCAAAACACTTCCATAAATCATGGAGACTGTTAAAAACAATTGCGAGACCAGCATGATTCTCAAAAACTCGGTGGTCATTTTGAGTCGCACTCCATCAAACCCCGGAGCAACAAGCTTGGCCAATTGAGGTGCAAAGATAAGCATTACAATCACCAAAAGAAACATTGTTCCAAGCACTAAATGAAGGGCTCGATTGGTAAAAGCCCAAGCTTCTTTTTCGCTGTGTTTATCGTGGTAATACTTGGCAAAGAGTGGAATGAAACTAGCGGAAAGTGATCCGACCACAATCAAACTAAACAAAAAGTCAGGGACTTTAAAGGCAGCATAGTAGGAATCTAAAACTGTACCAGCTCCAAATTCACCGGCTAAAATACGATCTCTAATAAGTCCAACAAAACGACTCAAAAACGAAAAGGCGGCAATAATGATTGCGGCACTTACGATTGATTTTGATTCCCTATGAAGCCATTTCAACATAATTTTTTTAGCGCTTTGATTGCAAAGCAGCCGGTATTTTTCTGCGATTATTCCATATTACAAAACCTATTGCCACAAGCACAGCAATAAAAGACACAATAAAGACCAGTAAAACCATTGAGGAGTCTCCAGCAAACGGCAGCCAATCAACATTCATTCCATAAAAACCAGCCACTAAAGTCGGCGCCATGAGTGAAGCCGACAAAACTGTCAGCAAAAGAATCACGTCGTTTGTGCGGTGAGACAAAAGAGCTTCGTTCATATCGAAAAGCCCCTCGATCAACAGCTTAAGGTTGTTCGATGTTGTCCACATGATATCTAAAATATCATCAACGTCATCAAAGTACACCTGAAGTTCTTCTGGCAAAAAGTAGCGTTTTAAACTTCCGAGCGAAGTAAGGATTTGTCTTTGTGGATCAATTATGTGCCGCAAGTACAAAACATCTCGACGTACGTTTCCGAGTTCAATTGTAGTGTGGCGTCTACTTCCCTCTCGAAGTTCATCTTCCAAACGACTGACTTCGGCAGTTAAGTTAGAAACAATCGACTGACTCCCCCTAAAACCTTGGTACAAAATATGGTAGAGCAAAAGACTTGTTCCTTTACCCATTGTAGAAGAACGAGCTCGAATTTGCTTTTCCATTTTTTGAAAAAGTTGATCAACAGCTTTGATTGGTTCGTGTGTAATTGTAACGATTTGTTTTTCACTCAAAAACACAGCAACTTCTTGTGCTCGAATACGACCAGTTTTTGCATCTCGAAAAGGCAAATGAAACAAGCAAAAAACATAATGCTTGTAAGTATCCATTTTAGAAAGTGGTGTTTCTGTTTTAAGATCTTCGTAATCTAAAGGATGGAATTTAAACTTTTCTTGCAAAACCTGAATATCATCATTAGCAACTTCGGGAACATGGTGCCAAACGCAACCTGTTCCTTCGACAGTTTTTATCGACATAGAACAAAACTATTTATGACCAAAAGTATAGTGAAAAATATCTCGTCTGATTGGCCCCAAAAAAATCAAATGTAATTCCGCCAAAACAAACTTAATGAATAAAATAAAATAACCATCACGTTTAAAACGTCTGGTAGACACCGGCACCCCTGGCGACAAAAATCCGAATCTCCCCAGCTTGGCTGCTCGACGAGCATAATCATGATCTTCACAAAAGATAATTGTCTCATCGAATCCGCCGATCTCTTTGTGAATTTCTGGTTTTACAAAAACGCAAAACCCAGCCATGTGAGGTAAATGTCTCCCCCACAAACGAGCATACAAATTATACAATTGATGCGTTATTCGATCTAAGTAAGTTCCATTCAAAGGAACAGCACTACAAGTGGCGACATCTAACTTTTTTGTGTAAAACTCATTTGTACACAAACGTAAAAAATCGGGATCAGACAAAACAACGTCAGCATCCAAAAATAAAAGCAAATCCCCCTTAGCACAAGATGCTCCCATGTTGCGACCAACCGCCGGCAATCCACCTTTTACAACTCGTGCTCCAAAAGATTTTGCTATCTCTTTGGTTGAGTCTGTGGAATTAGCATCAGCCACAATCACCTCAAAAGGCGGCTCTGTCTGCAGAACCAAAGAAGCTAAAAGTTGAGGTAAATATGATTCTTCGTTCTTGGTTGGAACAACAATGGATAACATACTCTGGTCATTGTACTGGTGTAGGTACAACTAGGGCAAACAAAGCGATGCCAGTCGCCACAGAAACATTGAGTGAACGCTTGATTCCGGGCATGGGAATGTAAATCACTTGTGACACTTTTTTGATTACGTCTTCTTCTATACCCTCGGTTTCATTTCCTAAAATCAAGGCTAATTTTTGTGGTCGATCAAATTCGTTGATAGAAATAGCTCCCGGAACATTATCAAGAGCCGCAATTTCCACGCCGTCTTTTTTAAATTGATCAAAAAGCACATTAATGTCTTCCACATACTCCCAAGGCACTCTGTGTTCTGATCCGAGGGCGACTTTGGAAATCTCTTTGCGAGGAGGAACACCAGTATAACCGGTCAAAAAAAGTTTAGTAACCCCAAAAGCATCGGCTGATCTAAAGATCGAACCAACGTTATGGAGAGAGCGAATGTTGTGTGCAATTAGAATCATATTTTTAAATAGGGGTCTGACCCTGCATCATGCATTTTGACGAATTTCAAAGAAAACAGCACTATAAGTTGCGACTACTTCAGAATAAATGCCAGTTTTTCTATGCCTAAATTTTTTGAGACACGAACCGGACACATTGATCACCTAACAAAAGATGGCGCTGGTCGCATTGTCGAAGAAGGCCGCAGACCAATCGACGTTTTGGGCACCATACCCGGAGAAGACGTATCTTTTCAAGTGGTTCGCAAGGTCAAAGGAGCTTGCATTGGTAAATTGATCTCTGTCGAAAAACCTTCACCAAATCGAGTAAAACAACTCTGCCCTTACGCTGGCCGGTGTGGCGGATGCAAAGCACAGCACGTTGATTACCAAGCTCAACTTCAATACAAACATGAACGTTTGATTGCCGATTTTACCAACACCGATATTTTAGCACCTAACCATCTAGAACCCGCAACGGACATATTTTACTACCGCAACCGCATGGATTATGTGTTTGGTTTAGAAGGTCAACTAGGGCTTAGAGAAGCCGGCAAATGGTGGGCACCTCTTAACATCACCGAATGCCATTTACTCTCCAAAGAAACACCGACGATTTTAGAAATCGTTCGAACTTTGGCAAAAGAAAGTGGTCTTCCCTACTGGAAATCAAAAGGAAATATTGGCTTCTTTCGCTATTTAGTTATTCGCGAAGGAAAGAATACTGGCGAGCGATTAATCATGCTCCTCACTTCCAAACCCACAGAAGAAGAAAAACCTCTTTGGGAAAAGCTTCAAAAAGATCTTGTTGATCAATTAAATCCTTTTGCCACTTCTATCATTTGGGGCATTCGTGAGTCAGAAACCGACACCTCTTTCGCCGAAGAAATGATTCCACTCCACGGACAGCCATTCATAAACGAAATTGCCGGAGGAATAAATTACCAAGTCAGTCCCAACGCTTTTTTTCAGACAAACACAAAAATGGCCGAAAAACTTCAAACAGCAGTCCTCAAAAATATCACAGACCTTGAAGATAAAAAGATTTTAGATTTGTACTGCGGAAGTGGGTTTTTTACGCTACCACTCGCTCAAAAAGCCAAACAAGTAACAGGAATCGAACTCGTCGAAGAAGCAATCACAACTGCCAAAATCAACGCCAAGAAAAACAACGTCTCTGCCGACTTTTTCGTTTCCAAAGCAGAAGATTACGACTGGCAACACTTAACCCCAGACGTTGTAATTGTCGATCCACCTCGAGGAGGATTACATCCAAAAGTGATCAAAACATTACTAGCAGCCGAACCTAAGGAAATCATTTACGTCTCCTGCAACTATCGAAGTCTTCTTTCTGAGCTTGAATACTTAAAAGAAAAATATGAAGTAGTAAAAACAGAAGCTTTTGATCTGTTTCCGCATACTCCACACGTGGAAGTAGTGGTAAAGTTTGTTTTAAAAGGGGTCTGACCCTGAATCTGGAATTTTCTCTAGATTGTTGGGAAAAACGCATTTTACCTTCATGTTTCATTAAATTTGATTCCACTTTTTTGCTTATGTCATTGCGATAAGTTCGACGCCGAAGCCTGACGGAGTCAAGATGGAATAATCTGTCTTTTGTGAACAAATAAAAGATTGATTCTTTTCCGTCTAGGCGAAGAAGAATGACGTGTGTAGGATTAAGTGGAATCATCTTTTGTAATACATCAAACAAAACAGCGACTTTGGCTTGGAAATAAAAATAATTCCAGATTCAGGGTCAGACCCCCTAAAAACAAAACCGCCGACTAAAAAGTCTGGCGGTGAGGTGTAAGGAACAGGAAAAGAGAACGTCATTTGTCGAGATCGTGACGATTAGCCCACTTGTTGGGATCGTTGTCGAGAACCCGTTCAGCCTCGGCCAAGTCTTCGGCGGAGACCGTTTTGGGGGCGGTCCGCTTCGACGAAAACCGGTTTGTGATAACCGGAATGACCACGTAGTCAAAGAAGGCCAGGGATCCGGCCACCACCACAGCGGCAAACATAATCTGAACGATGGTTGAGAGTTCCATGAGAACGACCTCCTTTGGGGCATTTGTCTACACTATCAACTCCATGTCGATATGTAGGTGGCAAAGATTAAGAAAAAATACCCGAAAAGTCAAGATAACCATTGACAGAGGGCGAAATATCACCTAGTATGCGCCTCATGTCTAATACTCAACCACAACCTTTCAAATCTGGTTTTGCAGTCATGGTCGGTCGATCAAACGTTGGAAAATCAACCCTTCTTAACGCCCTTGTAGGTTCTAAGATTGCGATCACCACACCAAAGCCTCAAACCACACGCCTCCCTATTCAAGGGATTGTTTCGAGTGATCAGGGTCAAGTTGTCTTTGTTGATACTCCCGGAGTTTTTAAAAAAGCCAAAGATGCTCTTACAAAACGACTAATGGATAGCGTAAAAGATAGTCTTCGAGAAATCGACGTTGTTTTGTATGTTGTTGATCCAACTCGTGCCATTGGAGACGAAGAAAAAATGGCTCTTCGCCTCATTGAACCTCTTTCAAATCCAAAAATCTTGGTGATCAACAAAATTGACGTTGAACGAGCACCTTTTCTAGAATTTTACCGAGATCTTTCTGATCGATTCGATGACACAATCGAGATTTCTGCCAAAAAAGGATCAAATGTCCATGAATTATCAGACAAAATCATGGCTCTTTTGCCAGAAGGCGAGGCTTATTATCCAATCGGCCAAATCAGCAACATGTCCCACGAAATGTGGCTTGCTGAGCTGATTCGTGAAAAATTGTTCCTACGCTTACGCGAAGAATTGCCCTACACACTCCACGTAGACGTCCACGAAGCGGTAACCCGCGAAAATGGCACCTTGTACGTACGAGCATCGATTGTAACTGGAAACGAACGTTACAAAGGAATGATTATCGGCAAAGGAGGTCGAGGAATCAAAGAAATTGGCCAATCAACTCGCAAAGAACTTTCAGCTGTTATGAACCAACCTGTATTTATGGACCTCGAAGTCACTGTCGATCCATACTGGATAAACCGCCTCGTATAGGCGGTTTTGTCTAATATACACTTGACTTTGACCAGACCCTCGTGTAGGGTTTCCGGTGGTATATTCGTACCAAAAAAACATCCACAACCAACGGAGGTTACCCGTGGAAAACATGCTCATTGTCAATTTTCTGGTTTTTGTGATCGTGGCACTGCTCGTTGCAAGCGGTTTTCTGCTCTACAGCTTCTTCAAAGCTCGAAGAAAAGAAAAGCAAAGAAGTCCTGCAGTGGTTCTTTTTGAAGGAAAGGCTCCGCCTATTCCCAAAGCAGAGGCAACTGACTTTCTTCCAGTCGCAGAACCTACAGTCGCAGAATCTGCAGTCCCAACTGCTCACGGCTCAGTGGAAATCCGCGCTCCTCGCCCAAAACCAAGCAGACGGGTACGTTTGGCAGCAGCCGACGCCCACATTTTCCCTCCTTCTGGAGACGATTCGCCTTCTTCGGAAGATGGAAGTGATGCAAGTCTCGACTTCAGCATCGATGTCGAGGAACCGCTAGAGGAAAAAATCGCCGCAGCAAGTCCGTCTAAACCCTCTTCCAATAAAACAGAAACCGAGGTGTTGCCGATTGGACTGGCTAAAAGCGGTGGGTCTATTCCAAGCGCAATGATCTTTCGTAAAAGAAAAGGTGAAACAACCCAAGAACCCAAACACGAACTGGCCGATGGTGTAATTCTTTTGGTAAAGACAGGACGATATATGCTGTCTTTTGCTGATGAAAATTTCGCAGAGACCAACCCTGTTCTCTACGGAATACTCAAGACAAGTGGCGAAACAAGCTTTTGTCACCTTAGCGAAAGACCACCACAGTACCTCCCTATCAAAAAGGGAGATATCACCAGAACCAGTGGCAGTTACGTTGCACGTGTACCCAAAGACGGAGACACTTTTACCGACATGAAGGCACCTACAGCAGAACAACTGCAAGCCATGGGTGTCGGTCTGGCTCGTTCTCCACGCAACCCCGAGTCACGTGGTAGCTGATTCTGTTCCTTCTATCATGGTTATGAAGTAACAACCATCAACTTCATATACCAACCTCAAACCCCCAACTCTACAAAACTTGTAGTGCTGGGGGTTATTTTTTTATGTATAAGTCATGGACAACCTTGACAAAAACCTAAAAAACCATTACTTTTACACAGTTCTTTTCATTCCCCGAGTCAAAGGACTCAATCAACCCATCCTCCTTCGTGGAGAAAGCCCTGGAGACAGCCATGATGTGGTTTTTCGAGTTTGTGGAAAAGATGTCCAGATTCCTTCTGGTGTGGAGTCAGAAAAAACTGATGCCGTACAGGTATCCAAAAAATCCCCCTCGAGTACCAAAAGATGGCGAATGCCAACTCATAGAAGTACCTCGAGACGTGATTGATAAAATGAAGTGACCCCCAACCTCAAACCCCCAACTCTACAACTTGTAGTGCTGGGGGTTCTTTTTTTGAACTTTGTTTTATCTTTCTAAAACCTAGCTTAGTTTTTCTCCTTTGGCCCACTTACGAAGTGTTTCTTCATCTGTTCCACCGCAGATTATTTCTCCAGATTCGGTGTTGATAAAAAATGGTACTCCGCCACAACGTCCTTTGTCGTGTTCTGCTAACATTTTGGCGTTATCTTCGTTGTGCCAAGTTTCGTAAGTTTCAATTTCGATTCCTTCTTTTTTTAGAGATTCAATGAGAGGCATCATTGCAACACAGTGTGGACATTCTTTTCCGTAAAATTCTAAAAGTGCCATAGGAGTTTTTTTAAGTGACTTTGATCGACATTGTACCATATACAAGGCATAATGACTTGTATATGAGATTGATTCGTTTTCTTGCGGCTTTTTTTGTGGTCACAGCGATCGTGATTCTTTTGATTTTGGTGCGTCGCCCGTTAGATGCTTTTGAAGCCTCTGTTATATCTTCGCCAGCAGAAAAATTGGTGCGTGGAGAAATTATCGAGACAGTTGCTTCAGAAAAAACATTGCTTAAAATTGGTGATCGATACATTGCAATAGACGAAAGAACTCGTTTAGAACTTACTTCACTCACAAAAGATGAAGTCGTACTCACACTATACAAAGGTCGTATATTGATCGCCTCAGACATTCAAGCAAAAACCAGAATACAAACACCACGCCATTCAGAAGCAACCTTCTTAAATGGCACGGCGTCGTTTGTGAACTATGATTTTTTGGAAACGTTTAGCGTTCTGCCTTTTGATGCCACGCTCAGCATTATTCCAAACATTGGTGAAGGATTTTTGAGTTCGACTCCGGTCGATATTCACGAAACGGAACCTTTTTCTGTGGAAGATATAACATTTTCTATTTCAGGAAGTGCCTCGGAAGGTTTTTATGCTTGGGCCTCTGAATCACTCTCTCCTTTTTTAAAATCCAGAGAACAAGAGTTGATGCAATAACGTTTTCCACCTGCTTCCCTTGGGCCATCATCAAAAACGTGACCTAAGTGACCTCCGCATTTTTTGCAATGCACTTCGGTTCGCCTCATAAAAAACGACCTGTCTTCTTCTGTTTCTACCATGTCATCACCGGTTGTGGCTGTAAAACTTGGCCAACCTGTACCTGAGTCAAATTTAGCATCAGAAGAAAAAACCGGTGTTCCACAAGCTGCACAAACATACATTCCCGAATCGTGATTATCTAACAAGGCACCAGAGAAAGCCTTTTCAGTTCCCTTTTTACGCAAGACATTGAATTGCTCTGGAGTCAGTTTCTTTTCCCAGTCTTCATCAGTCATTTTTGTTTGATCATCCATAAATCTATTCATCTATTTTTGTACACTTGATTTCGTTGGCCCAATCAAATTGGCCAGCAGTTGCAAGAGCTGTATCAACGTCGCTTGTATTTTCTTCTGTAGCGTTGTTCTTTAGGAAATCAATCACCATTGCTTTGTGAGGAATTACGCAACTCATTGGATATCGAAGACTAATATGCTCTTCCTCGGACATGCCCGTAAAATTAGTATATCCAGCCAAAAGACGTGTGATATCTGAAGCATTCAAACCAAGAAATTCAGAAGTGGTTTTTGCTTCATCAGTAATCACGATACTGCCTATCTCTACGTTCAAATTAGCCAAATAGGTGTCTGGAGTTGTTGCTTTCTGGAAAGAAAGTTTGGCATCAAGAAAATACTGGTTGGCTGGATCATTAACAGTTTGTCGTACAAAGTACTGCAAAACAACCGGTTGATCGACTTCTACTGCTGCTAAAAAGCAAGGAATGTCATTAAAGCAAGTGATTGTTTTTTCGGCAACTGGCAAACTACTTAAATCTTTGTTAGAGATTCCCAAACCAAGTGAACGCATAAGCTCTAAACCATCTGCTGGACGTCCTAAAAAGTAACGACGGTTGTCTTCTGGATTTACCCACCAAGCCTCGCCATGAGATTCGACTTGAATAAAAATGCGTCCCTTGTGAAGTTTGGCAAACGCATTATCTAAACCAAGCTTGCCATCACCTATTGGATTAAATCCGCTGGTCATTTCTATTTCATCTGTAAAACCATCGGCGTCAGAGTCATCTAAAGCTGGATTTGTGCCATATGCAACTTCAAAAGCATCAGACAAATGATCGCCATCGCTGTCTGTGCCACTCATGTAAAACAAGCCAACAGGGATTTTGTTCAAATCAGCATTCGTAATACCAACACCTCTATCACGCATAATGGCAAACATGTTGTCTGGTCGATAAAGAAAGGTTCTTTCGTCAGTTTCTGGATCGACATACCAAGCTTGCCCACGATCTTCAACCTGCAAAAGAAGTTTTCCACGCACAGATTCAGACAAACTGGCTGCAGAAGCCGTAAATGGAGTCAGAGAAGATAAAATAAGAGCCATGGAACAGAGCGAGGCGATTTTTGTGAGTGTCATAGTTTTTTGAGTGAAATGTCTTTTGCCAAGTATACACCATTACTAGGGGTCTGACCCTGCATCGTGCATTTTGCTATTTATCAGTAAATTTTTCATCAAAATAATTCGCAATGTAAAATTTATGCAATGATCTGCAACTAGTAGATTATGATCTCCATACGAAGGACCTGAGTCCTTATTTATTCGTATGAGTTAACGAAAGACAGATACCTCGTCATGTGATTCATTAAGATGATAAAGTAAACAAAAATTCTTGCATGATTCATAAAACACATCACAAAAACACGATGACTTTCCAAGAAAAAGGGCAAAATGCACGATGCAGGGTCAGACCCCTTTTTAGACCCCTTTTTTCAAGTACCCCACCCAAAACTGCCTCTTGTACGACTTCCCTCCCAAAGCAGTATATCCAAACTCACGTTTCAAAAAACAAAAAGACAATCCACCCACTTCATACACCTCGCGAAGTTCTTTTTCGGAAAAAACAGTCTCTTCAATTCCGACTCCTGACAAAACATATCGACCAGGTTCACTGCCTGGGTTTGTCTTTAAAAGTGTTTTAGCATGATTGTCCCCCTCTAACGCTAAAGTGCGTAAATACATAAAACTTCCTGGTTTTAGAACACGTAAGCACTCTTTTAAATAAGCTTGTCTTTCTGCGCTATTTAACGCATTGGAAGATGTAACATCTAAAAGTACATCTACAGAAGAATCTTGGAGTGGCCACACATGGGCCATGGAATGAACTGCAAAATCAATATCTAAATCAACTTCTTTAGCTCTTTCTTTAGCTAGTTTGATTGCTGTTTGCGAAACGTCGAAACTATAAACACGAGCTCCGCGTTCAGCGACTGCAATGGAGTTTCTGCCTGTACCACAACCAGCGTCAACGATTTTTGATTTGGCCCAATCGATTTTTGCTTCCTTTTTTAAAAAGCGAAAAAACCGCCTGACAGTTGCTTGCGGTTCGCTATGAAGGGTTACTAATTTTGGTGAGCGATATTCTTTTTCCCACGGATGCAGTTCCATAATCAACTAAATCATTAAACAAAAGGTCTGAGTGGAAAGGCTAATTTTTCGATTACTCTCTGAAAAAGGGAGCGTCTTTCCCAGGCTTCCAAATCAACTTCCAAAGACTCAGTGCAGTCCCATCTAAATTGATCCTCAAAATCACCAGCAAAACGAGGGTCTGAGCTGGCAATATTTAACTCATAGTTAAGCCAAAAACTCATGTAATCCAAGTTACAACTACCAACCGTTGTCCAAGAACCATCTATAATTGAAGCTTTGGCATGAACAAACCTTGGCAAACGAAAAATTCTGACTCCAGACCGTATTAATCTACCAAAAAAAGATTGCGCTACCAAATCTGCAAAACGCCAATCTGAAGCGTGAGGCAATAAAATTCGCACATCAACACCACGGCGAGCAGCTCTGAGGAGCGCTCTAATCATTTTTGGGGGTGGTCCAAAGTATGGTGATGTTAGGTGGATACTGCGTCTGGCACGTTTGATGCGCTTTAAAAGCTCGGTGTAAATGTGTTTATGACGCAAAGTTGGAGCGTTGGGAAGCACGCTGAAACCATCAAAAGACATACGTGGCTCATTGAACTCTTTGATTTTCATGCGTCCATCAGAAGCCCAAATAGCATTAAAAGCTTCATTCAAATGCTGAACCACCGGCCCCTCTAAACGAACGTTGGTATCTCGCCAATGTTTTGCTTTTTGAGTAATCACTACGCCACCTATGTGTGCTATTCGATTATCGACAACCAAAAGTTTGCGATGATCCCGTAAAAAGAACGAGAACAATCTCTTTTTTGGTAACTTGGCTAGGGTTTTATGAAAAACAACTTCTACTCCAGCTTTTTTGAGCTTCGAAAGTATAGATGAAGTAAATATCCGATAACTGCCCATGGCATCTAAAAACAGCTTCACTTTTACTCCTTCGGTCTGTTTTTTTATAAAAACATCTACAAAACGCTGGCCAATCTCTCCAGACCTAATGCTCGTAAAAATAAACTGCTCCAAACTAATTGAAGAAGTTGCGGTCTCGCAATCAGTGAGCATGGCTTCCCAAGCAAGATCTGTCTCGTTGAAGATTTTCCAAGTTGTTTGTTGTGAGTGCATATAAGTCTTTCTTAGTATACCCCAAAACAGACAGAAGGCCTCACTTCACTATACATCTAGCAAATCGAGAACCTTTTTACGATCTAAGGCCCACAAAAAAGTCGACAAACGCGGACCAGTATCACGACCGATCAGTAATTGATACAAATTCTTAAAGAAAGCCCTTTGACGTGGACTGTTTTCTTTTTGCGACAAGTTTGGATCTTTTGGAATGTCGTACATGACTGTTTCCAAAGTTTTAATGTCGATCAATTCTCCACCAGCTAAAGCTTCACGAAAATCACGAACCTGCTTTTTATCTTCTTCTGATAATTCCTTGGCGTAAGTTTCGTTGATCACATCAAATACTACAATCAACTCACTTGGATTGTACGTTTCGAGCCAAGCTTTGGCTTTAGCAACACGACTCTTTAAAATTTCTTCGTTGTATGGAGTTCCCAAATCTACGGCTAGTGCCTTAATTTTTTCTAAATCCCACTGCAAAATCTGCCCAAGAGATGCTGCTTGTCGAAAAGAAACAATCTCCCCCTTGTATTCAGAACCACCAGCAAAATCCAAAGCCTCATAGCGAGCAACTGGCAAAGTTCCCTCTTGCATAGCTTTAACCTCTCGATCAAATTCATCGTACTGACGAATTACTTCGCTATCAAAAGCCAAGTTAAAAACTTGTTGTGGAGTTTTGCGTAAATACAACCATTTCACCAAAGCTGGTTCGTAAATTTCGAGCAATTGCCCCGGAGACACCGCCCCACCCTTGGAGCCAGACATTTTTCCATCTACACCCTGAATTCCAACGAATTCATAACCAGCAAAAAATGGCGGCTCGGATCCATAAATCTCTCGAATCAAAGCACTAGACACATCATAACTTCCATTTGGTGAAGCGTGATCTTTTCCACCTGGTTCAAAAACAACCTGTTCCTTGTACCACCTCATGGCCCAATCAACCTTCCAATTTAACTTAACACAAAAATCATGACGCAAATCAACTGTATCTTCTTGCCCTGTTTCGATGCATTTGTAAGTTACCTCGGCATCGCCATTATAAGATAAAATTTTGGTTGTATCTTTACCGGAAAAACGAGAATAAATGGTGATTGGATAAAATTTCGCCCGATATTCAACTGGGTCAACTCCTTTGGCTTCTTTGCCTTTGTTGGACATAAAAGACAAAAGAACATCGGCAATCTCTTCTCTTTTTTGCATGGCCAAAATCACTTCTTCTGCATAGGTACCGCTTGTATACTCCTGTGTTTGATTGCGATACTCGAGCGGAATTCCTATTTCTACTATACTCTCCACAAAAGCCGTCTGAAACCTTTCAGCATAAGAAGAAAATTCTCCCAATGGATCTGGAACACCGGTAAGTGGCCTACCAATATGTTCAACAAAAGACTCTGGAATTCCTTGTGGTACTTTGCGTAATCGATCGTAGTTATCCCAAGAAAAAATAAAACGCACCTTTTTGCCATGTTTCTCCAAAGCTTTCATGACAGCAAAAGAAGTGGCGACATCACGAAAATTACCAAAATGAACAATTCCAGATGGACTGATTCCAGCAGCGACTGTGTATTTTTCTCGATCAGGATAAACACGTAAAATAGCTTTAGCGTAAGCATCTGCCCAATATTCGTCGGCGGCAATATCAGACGACACCAATCGGCGAGGTAATTCTATATTTGTTGAATCATTCATAAGCTTGGCAGGTATAACAAAATTTGCCTAGATTTTAGCGAAAAAACCTTAAATAAGCAACTTATAGTCTAGTTAGGCTCGGCAAGCTTCAAAACTTTCTTTTAAGCGAGTACGATCGAGATTTTTACCAATCAACACAACTTCACTTTGTTTATTTTCACCTTCTTTCCAGAGTCGATCCTTACGATTTTCAAATTCATGATGCACTCCCTGAAAAACAAAACGCTCCAGCATACCGTCGATCAATAAAATTCCTTTGTACCTTAAAAGTTTGTCGCCATCGAGCAAAAGCTCTCGTCCAATCCAACCGGCGACCTTGTTTAAATCGAGTGGCTCGGCAACACGAAGCACCATAGATTCAACTTCCCCATCATGTTCGTGGTGATCATCTTTTGCGTCTGATGTTACAAGCGGCCTCTCTTCTTCAAACAAAGAAGGATCAAACAAAAGGTCGGCATCAATTTTACTATAGGACACTCTAAACTGCCGTGCTAGCGGATTAATGCGTCTGACCTGAGTCTCGATCAGCAAAAGAACTTCTGGCGGCGTAGACTCGATTTTGTTGATCAAAACAATATCAGCAAAAACAATTTGCTGTGACATTTCTGGACGATCGCCAAATTGCTCCAAAGCATGCATGGAATCAATAACAGTAACCACCGATTCAATAAAAAAACTTTCCACTAAAACCTTCTTCTGCTGAAAGGCACGGATAAGTGGTGCAGGATTAGCAAGTCCGGTAGTTTCCAAAATAACACGCGAAAAATCACCACCTTTTCTCTCGAGCAAAGTTTCAAAAACCTGCAGAGTATCATTTTTGGCAGCACAACAAATAGAGCCGGTAGTCAGCTCCATGATGTCTTTGTCGGTACGAAGAATAAGTTGATCATCGATACCGACTTCGCCAAACTCATTGACTATGATGGCGATTTTTTCTGTGGAACTGGAGAGGAGGTGGTTAACAAGGGTGGTTTTTCCGCTACCAAGGAAACCGGTTATGAGGGTGATTGGGGTTTTTTTCATATTTGGGGGTCTGACCCTGCATCGTGCATTTCGATATTTTCCGGGTATTTTTTAATGATTCTGGTAACTGTGGAACTGTTTAATGCAAGTTGTTTTGCTATTTCTGCACCTGTGTATCGATAAAGAAGGCTCGCCAAAATTATTCTTGTATCTCGATCTTCTTTTGACCTGATTTCTTTGAATAGTTCTTTTAGTGATGGTCTTGGCCTAACTTTTTTCGGCAAACCATCAAGAAAAACGATGTTTTTTTCTTCAATAAATCCTAGATTATCTAAAGTTGCTTCACCAAGAACATAAGACTTATACAGCTTCTCTGACATTTGATAATCACTGGAAAATAAACTCCACACATATTCAGGCGATAAAAATGGAGCGCAACTTTCAATTCCTATCAAACCTCGATAGCCACTCCATTTCCATGATTCTGGAGAACCGACCAAATCTGCTGTTACTGGATTAAGCTCTATATATCGCGCAATCGTCAAAAAATGAAACTCTGTTTCAATAAGCGACGAATAAAATCTACCCTGAAATAAATGGCCACTAAGTTGATATTTTTTATTAAAAGCCTGTGCATATCTACCATTTAACCTCTGCATGGCGCGAGATATATTGGCTTCTGGTGTAGATAACAGGATATGGAAATGATTGTCCATCAAGCAATATGTGGCACAGATAATTTTGTCATTCATTAAAACATCGAGAAGAATTTCAGCAAACAAAAAACGATCCTCGTCATCTAAAAAGATCGGGCCTTTTCTATTACCTCGACAAACAACATGATACCAGGAATTTGTGGAATGAATTCTATGATTACGTGGCATAAAAATTGCATTTAATTATATCTATACAGATTTTTTCACAAAAAATTACTGACAAATGGCAAAATGCACGATGCAGGGTCAGACCCCATTATACTCTTCCTTCACCCCCTCAAACGCCGCGCGATCCTCTTCCGCAATAGGATCCCCCACTGGCAGTTTCACTTCCAGTGGATTCACCAAGTCTCCATTCACATTCATCTCATAGTGCAAGTGAGGGCCTGTTGAAAATCCTGTTGAGCCAACTAGGCCGATTACCTCGCCTTGTTTTACATGCTCACCATT
>Ga0100380_10003335_pt1 | contig 17059 bp, 11 predicted proteins | sample CryGeymeta201504_FD_80417 | JGI IMG/M metagenome (GOLD analysis project Ga0100380, IMG submission 80417) | Groundwater microbial communities from Crystal Geyser aquifers in Utah, USA - Crystal Geyser metaG 2015-04 | ecosystem: Environmental > Aquatic > Deep subsurface > Groundwater | place... | reverse complement strand
ATTTGGCAGATTTAGAAAAGGATGAAGCTTTTGAATCGTTAAAAAGGGAAGACCTCTCCCGTTCTATTCTCGTTTTGGACACCATGTCGTTCAGTGAGGATCATATCGACAAGCGTTATAAACAAGTTCAGTATAACCAGCTAAAGGCCGCAGGGATTATTATAAAATCGAAGCGAAATCTTATCTGGACTGTTGCCAGGAATAAGGCGGTTTATTTCACCTTAGAATGTAAACCTGAGGCAATCAATGATGGTGATACACTCATTAGCTTGAACGTTAAGTCAAAATTTGTAAAACGCTTCAAGGCTAAGAATGTATGGGGCATAGTTCCAGGTACTCAGTATCCAGATTCATTTTTATTCATTACGGCCCATTACGATCATTTAGGGATGATGGGAGAAAATACGATGTTTCCTGGAGCAAATGATAATGCTAGTGGCACGGCTATGATGTTGGAACTGGCGCGTTATTATGGAAAAAGCCCACAGCCTTTTAGCCTTGTATTTATAGCCTTCACAGCAGAAGAAGCAGGCCTGGTTGGTTCCAAACATTTCACGGAACACCCGCCGATTAATCTATCTAAAATTCGCTTCTTGATGAATTTAGATTTAGAAGGAACAGGAATAGATGGCATTACCGCCGTGAATGCCACCGTTTTTGAGGAAGACTTTACGACGTTATTGGACGTGAATGAACAAGGACAGTATTTATCTAAGCTTGTACGTCGAGGAAAAGCGGCTAATAGTGATCATTATTGGTTTACAGAGCTAGGCGTTCCAAGTTTTTTCCTCTATCAAATGGGGCCTTATAATCATTATCATGACCCAGGAGATAAGCCAGCAGGTTTACCTATGGATGCCTTTGTTCCAACACAACACTTGGTGATTGATTTTTTTACGCGTTTGCAGGCTCCCAATTAGAATTGCCCCTTGAAGGCTGAAAAAAATGTTAAATTCGACTTAACTTAGTAGCCATGTCGCTCAAGTCGTCATTTTTCTCTTGGTACTTTAAAAAGCGCTGGCCTGAAATGGAAGCACAAATTCGTTTGGCGGATGATGTGCAGCAGGCAACACTCATGTCGCTCGTGGGAGATGCAAAAAATACAGAGATTGGAAAGCAATACGACTTTAAGTCAATTACGCGCTATGAAGACTTTCAGGAACGTGTGCCTATTCGCGATTATGAAGCGATTAAGCCATTAATTGAAAGAACGATGCGAGGTGAGCAAAATATCATCTGGCATTCAGATATTCGGTGGTTTGCCAAATCCAGTGGAACCACTTCCGATAAGAGTAAATTCATTCCTGTTAGTTTTGAGGCCTTGGATAAATGTCATTATCAAGGGGGTAGAGACGTATTAACCATGTACTGTAATAGCTTCCAAGAAACAGAAATGTTTAATGGTAAAAGCTTGGTTATTGGAGGCTCCCATAAGGTGAATACCTTTTCCGAAAACTCCTTTTATGGAGATTTATCTGCCGTTGTCTTGGCAAATACGCCGTTCTGGGTAGAATTTCTTCGCACACCTGACAAATCCATCGCATTGATGGAAGAATGGGAAGAGAAGCTCGAGAAAATGGCTTTGGCAACAGTTAATGAAGATGTAACCAGTATTTCTGGGGTTCCTACCTGGACCTTAGTTTTAATCGAACGCCTGTTTGAAATGACTGGAAAACGGGATTTGCACGAAATATGGCCTAACCTTGAGTTGTACATACATGGTGGCGTAAGCTTTACTCCATACCGTGAACGATTTCAGCGTCTGATGCCATCAAGGAGCATTCAATATTTAGAATCGTATAATGCTTCCGAAGGGTTTTTTGGGATTCAAGGAGATTTGGGTGTACATGATATGTATCTTATGCCGGGCTATGGAATCTTCTTTGAGTTTGTAAAAGCGGAAGAGATTTTTGATGAATACCCGAAGGCCATTCCATTGTGGGAGGTTGAGATAGGCGTAAACTATGCGGTTGTAATAAGCACCAATGCTGGACTTTGGCGCTATATCATCGGTGACACCTTGAAGTTCACGGGTGTGCGGCCTTATCGCTTCCAAATTACAGGCCGCACAAAACTTTTTATAAATGCCTTTGGCGAGGAGTTGGTGATTGAAAATGCCGAACGAGGAATTGCAAAAGCGTGTGAGGCAACAAACGCAATTGTGTCGGATTATACTGCTGCTCCGGTGTATATGGATGAAGGAGCGGATGCTGGGCATGAGTGGCTCATCGAATTTGAACAGGCCCCTGAAAATGAACTGCGTTTTATGGAAATCCTTGATCAAACCCTCAAGGAAGTAAACTCTGATTATGAGGCCAAGCGCTACAAAAATATGGCACTTCAAGCACCTAAGTTAGTGAGCTTAGAACGAGGTTCATTCAGACAGTGGCTTCGCGTACGGGGCAAATTGGGTGGACAGCATAAAGTGCCTCGTTTATCGAATAATCGGATTATCGTGGAAGAAATTCTTGCTTTAAAGAACGAGCATAACCAGCTTATTGAACCGGCTTAAAAACAAATTCTTCGGTAAACTGATACCCGTTTAAGGTATATTGATACGGTTTTTTGCTTTTTTGAATCACACATTCGTCAGCAACAAATTCAACATGTAATGGTCCACTATTGTATAAAGAAACCTTACAAGGAAAATTGAGGAGTTGGTTTCGTATAACAACACGAGCAAATCCATCCATAATATTATCAAAATTGCTTCCTGGTTCAAGCTGCCAATTCTCCCCTGTTTTTGTGTTTTCTATGCGGATATGAAAGAATCGAAATCCATCATTTTTTGCATTGATCCAAATAGATAAGTCGGCAGTATCCTGAAAGCCAGGGCCTTCATACAAAAGCAAATCGGATTCTTCAGTAAAACCAGCCCCTCTGCTATTTGCTAAGCCCTCTGCGTTTCTGTCATCAAAAGAGGCATAGTATAACATGTCATTTTTCAGGCTATCAACTCTTCGTTGATTTTCTTTCCATGATTTCCATTGTGTGGCTTTAACAGAATGGGCTTGTAGATTATCTATAGAAAAAATGGCAGGAGGAAGCAATGATGAAACCCTGTTTGAATAAGAAGGAGACTTGAGCACCATCCACGGTTTATCTTCTTCCATCAAAGGTCCAGATAAATTATACGCCATCTCAAAAAGGTTTAAAGTCTGACTCAATGAAGTTCGACTCATCATGGAGGCAAATGTAGGGAGCCCGCTTGAAAGACTTAAAGCCATCGTTGGTCCAGCCATGTATTCATCTGGGATTGGACTGCTAATATTTTCGGAGCCAATATGGAAATAAGGCAGAGGAAAGATTACATGGTCACCATAAGAAAGAAGAAGTTCTTGTCCTGCTATAGGTTGAATTTTTTGTCCCAATCGATCGCTATAATCGGCATTATACCGTAAACCTTGGAAGATTAAAACAAGGGTAGCCAAAGTGCTTATTATCATTCCAATACGCTTTCGGGTACCGGCAAATTGAACAAACATAAAAATGTTCAATGTGTAGAAAATAACCCAGCTCAATCGGCCTAAGCTTCTGAATTGGAGCAGGGGTCCACCGTATTTTTCACCGAAAGGCGTATTCAATAAAAAGGGCAAGGTGGCTGCCATTAAAAAGACTAAAAAACCAGCGAAAAAGATGCTATGGCTTTTCAGTAGAGTTAGCATTTTCTTTTTGTAGAAGAATACTTTCAGGCGACTGAGAAGGAAATAGATAAAATAGATGGTCGCTGGCCAACCTACATATGCAATGGCTTCTGAATTGACAAAACGTACGCCCAATGTCTGAAAAATGGTAGAATCGTGGTAAAAGTGGAACGGTAAAAATACGCCTTCCCACAACGCCATATATTCCAACATGCCATACGGAATATTCGGACGATCGCTCACCATATCGGTACTTTTCATCCATAACATATAGAGCAGAAAGGGGAGAAGTACCTGGACAAGAAATGCGACTGAATATTTCCAAAGAGGTTGGTTTTTGCGTCTAAAGGCTTCTATCAAATAGTAGAATCCAATATATGCAGCGGCCATAAGAAAATAGTAAAGGTGTAAACTGCTTATGGCTGCAATGGCGATAAATACCCATGCCGACCTTTTGAGAGATGGTTTCTCGGCATAAATAAAGGAGACATAGACAAACCAAGGAACCACAAAACAATAAGCGAGGGCATAATGGCCACTTAAGCGGCTAATCTGAGGGCTCATGAGTGCAATCGCAAGGGCCGCAAACAAACTTGCGCCGCGTGTCATACCCAATCGAATAAAGAGTTTGCAGAGGATCCACGCACAAAGTCCAACAGAAAGGAGCATAAATAGGTTTATCAGCCCAATGGAATAAGGTGCTAATCCAGAGAAGGTCCATGCAAATAGCGCTAACCCAGGCTGCCCATCGGTAAAGACAATATGTTCGCCATAGGGATAAGCCATCCCGCCAAAGTGACTAAAGCTGCTGTCGTATTGCTGATGATAGGCAAAAGTATAGTAGTTCTTTTGTCCATCTCCTGAGTTTGAAAAATAGTAGGAGTTGGGTTGGCTGAGCTCCGCAGGGTAGAATAAGCTAAGCAGGAGAACGCTCAGTACAAAGGAGAGAAAGGGTGCTTTAAGAAAGCTCATCTGCGAAAGTGGGTTAGCCAGAATATCCGGAATAAATTTACCGATTCTGTGATAAGAATCTTCGTATTCATTTTAGAAAACTGAATATTACTTCTCAATCTTACCGCTATTGGGTCCATCGTAATGCCTTTGTTTCGGCTAGCGAGGGCAATAAATTCCATATCGAAGAGGAAGCGTTCAATTCGGGTTTGCATAAATACCTCCCGGCCTTTTTGGTTGAATCCCTTGAGTCCACATTGGGTGTCGGTAATGGGTAAGCGAAATACCCTGCGAAGAATCCAACGAAGAAATTTTGAAATTAGCGTACGTTTTGTAGGTGTGTTTTCATAATACAGGTCATTTCGCGTTCCAACGGCAATATCACTCCCTGCAGATAAGGCGTCGCATACGGCCTTCATACTTTCGAATTCGTAGGGAAAATCTATATCGGTATACAGAATATTTCCTTGATCGATATGGGCCATTCCCTGCCTCAAGGCATATCCTTTCCCGTGATTTTTATCATACGTGATAAATTGAAAACCAGGTATCTTATCTTTTAACAATTGAATGGAAGCTTCATCTACTCCTTCTTGGGAGGCATCGTTGACTAGAATGAGGGAAAAGTCTTCATTTAGGTAGTCGCGAAAGGCTTTGCTCCGAGCGATTAAATCTTCCGCCCAATTTTTTGGTGGATTATAGCAAGGGATAACAAGGTTTAAGGAGGCCATTCCTCAGCAAAAAACAGAATTAATTCGGAATATCCCGCATCTATCTCTTTCTAGATATCCCGTTTCCCCTCTTTAGCGGCTTCATAATCCGGCGGATCAATCAAGGAATCATAGTCTTTTGGCCAATGGTTGTCTAGGAAGATCTTTTGGTACAGTGACCAAGTGCTACCATCCCAGTGAAGTAGAGTGGATTTGTATTGACGGGTTTGGTAGCTATTTAACGCGCTTAACATGAAAAGAATTCCTACCCCGAGGTATAACCCGAGTTTTAATCGTTTTTGGAGCCAAAAGAAGAAGGCGGCAAGTGGAAAAGCAAATAATGGCAAGATATCGATCATTGGTCGTGAGCCGAAACTTCCGCCATACCACCAACACCACCAGCTGAAAATCACGTAAATATAGAGGGGGATGAGTGTGATAAATACAAGAAGGAGGGATTTGTCCTTTCTAATCAAAGGAAAGATTCCGAATACTGCGCAAATAGCGATTGGTGTATAGATGAACCAACCCTTCCGGAAACTAAATAGTCCGCGGAGTATTTGTGGATCATTAAAAAAGAAGTGTTCGTCTCCGTAAGTATACACTATCCAATTATTGCTTAAATATTTCCAGTAGAACAGTTGTGGTAATACCACGAGACAGGATATAATGGCCACTACTAGCATTTGAGTGGGGTGTTTTAGCAGAAGTTGCCACTTACTCTTCAAGTGTCCATCATACATAAGAGGAATGAGGATGGCGATCGAATGAATAGGACGAATAAGTGTCAATAAACCAATTATGATTCCTAGCTTAAGGGCGTGGCTAATCTTGGGTGTATCATGCCATTTGATGCTATAAAAGAGCAGGGCTGAATAAAGAAAGAAATTAAAGGTATGAGACATCAAGGCCTCGTCCAAGGTATAATAATAGAGGTTGGTGGCGAATGCTATGGCTAAGCAGGTGAGCAGCGCAATGGTTGGATTAAAGCGTCCGCGAAGGAGTAGAAAGAGATAATGCAATCCCCAAATTAGGTAAAATAGGGTGCCCAGAAAGGTGAAAAGGAAATAGGGAGGAGTGTAGGCGTTTCGTTCTTTTCCAGTAAGTTGGACATAGGTGTCGGCGATGATGAAAAATGGGGCCTCCATCACAGCAATTCCCATTGTCATTCGGAATACACGCCCGTTTTCGGCTGGATTGGTCCACGTGTATTGGTCGCCAAATTTAGGGTCTTGGGCAAAGGATAAACTCAAGTCGTGGTAGATGATAGCAGCGGGGAGATATCCATAGTAGCTGCTCATATCATGGCGGATGGCATCGGGCCTTCTCCAAGAATCGCGGTTCACCAAGAGTATTATAAACACAAAGCCGATCAACCCTATGGTCAATCGGCTTTTGCTTAATAATATGTCGTACAAACGACGCATTAGTTCAATTCAGTGAGCATCGCACCGTATTCATTCGCGCTCTCCATGTCTTGATATTGTGTTGCAATTTGTTGTGCAGCACCAAGGATTTGTTTCGCGTAATTCAGTTGCTGTGTAGCTTGCGGGTATTTGTTTCCTTTGAACTGTTGCAAGTATTTGCCTTTCTCCAGCTCACGGTTGGTGATGATATCGAGTACTGCGGCACCTTTTTCTTTATCGCCGGCCAAATAATAGGCCTCACCAATTTCAATATTATATCCCTCGAAAGGCATATTCATATCCGGGATGTCTTTCAAACACTCATCCAAAAGGGCGATGGCTTTGGCGTTTTCTCCTTCCGCCACTAGCTGACGAGCAGTTCTTAGGAATGTACCACGCATCACACGAGGAACAAGGCGCATTTTATCATCCACCCACATAAACCCATCTTCCATACCGCCCCAAGTAAAGGAGTCGACAAGCTGGTCGTACATTTTGGTGGTATTGATAAATCCATATTCACGGGCTTGCACCTCACGGCCTTGAGCTACTGTTTTTATTGGAACAATTTTGTAGGTCAATCCATCCAATTGGAAATAGTCTTGTAGGCCAGCATAGGTTTCACTTCCTGTGGTGGTGGTGAAGTATACCGGGCGATCCCAGAGGTTATTGGCCATGATATCGAGCAAGATGAGGCTAGAACGTGTTAAAGCCTTTCCTGGTACCTCAAACTGGATTTCATCCACAATCATATCGCGGTATTTTTCTGACACGATTCCTTTTTGAATAATCTCATCTTTATTGATGGTGATTTTCAGTTTCTTGGTAGGTAAGAAATTGGCTACCTGTCCAGTTGGGTCACGGCGTTTGGCTCTTGGGTCCTCATCATTCGCAATAAATTTCATGACATCAGCCAATTCGTAGTATTGCTCCTTGTTTCCAATTTCAATCACAAATACACGGTCGCGTCGTCCTGTACGAATTTGCTCCTGCTCAAATGAAAGTTTGAACGGTTTCGAATCGTAATGGGTCTGACGCAAGCTTTCTACATAGTCGGCTGCATTCAATAGACTCAAGTTTACTACACGCACGTCTGTACGGTAGCCTTCTACGTTTTGCACATACCACAGCGGGTAAGTATCATTATCTCCGTTTGTAAAGAGAATGGCGTTTGGCAAGCAAGACTTGAGGTAGTTTTTCGCAAAATCAGTACTCATATAACGGCCTGAGCGGTCGTGGTCATCCCAGTTTTGTGAGCCCATTAACATCGGACTACCCACCAAACCAATCACTGCAGCCACAGCTACGGCCGAATTGGCGTTCAGGTATTTCTTGAGGAAAATATAAAGTCCGAGAACACCCATACCAACCCAAGTACAGAATACTTGGAAGGATCCCACAAAAACGTAATCACGCTCACGTGGCTCATAAGGCGGTGGATTCAGGTAGATGATTAGCAATGCACCGGTCACGATAAACAAGACCCCATTAATCAAGGTTCCGTGTTTGTCTTTTTTGTATTGAGCGGCGATTCCGATAATACCGAGTAAGAAAGGAATGAGGTAATAGGTATTTCGGCTCGGGTTCTTCTGCATGTCGCTAGGCAAGTTGCTTTGCGGTCCGAGGCGCATGGCATCCAAGAAGCTGATTCCGGAAATCCAGTTCCCCTCCAAGATATCGGTAGGGCGCATTCCTTGATCATCATTTTGGCGGCCAGCGAAGTTCCACATGAAGTATCGGAAGTACATATGTCCCAATTGATATTTCCTGAAGAAGCGCAGGTTATGTGACATTTTCGGTGTTTTTCCTTCTGGAATTTCCGCCCAGCTCTTATATCCATCTACGTGACCAGGGTCCGATTGATCGTAAATCCGCGGAAATACCATGGTTTCGCTCGGGTCATAGATGGTTTCGTAATCGTAGTTGGTGATTTCGTATTTCTCTTCACCTCGAATGCGGCGTGCTTTTCCTTTTTCATAACGCACCACTTCTGTTTGAAAATGCGGGCCTTTTAGCAAAGGTCTATCACCGTATTGTTCACGATTTAAGTAGTAAACCAAGGTCAAAGGGTCATCCGGATTATTCATGTCGATAGGGGTATTCGCATTAGAACGAATTACCACCATGGCATAGGATGAATAGCCGATGAGGATGAAGGCAAAGGAAAGAAGCACTGTATTCCAAATGACCTTTGCATTTTTCTGAGTATACCAAATTCCGAAAATTAACGGAATGAGTAAGAGGAAGGCAAAGAAGATTACGCCAGAATTGAAGCCAAGTCCGAAGCTATTGACAAACATCACGTCCATTTTCGCCGCCAAGCTTGGGATTCCTGGGATGATGAATAGCTGAACGGTAAAAAGCAAAGCAAAGCCAGCCGCAAGGGCAAATAGGAGTCCTTTGCGGTTGTATTCGTATTTTTTAAAGTAGTAAACCAGAACGATACCTGGAATTACCAATAAGTTCAAGAGATGGACACCAATAGCCAGTCCTACCAAATAGGCGATAAAAACCAACCATTTGTTGGATCCTTCTTGGTCTGATACGCGTTCCCACTTCAAGATGGCCCAGAAGGTGAAACTCATAAAGAAAGAGGATGCGGCATATACCTCAGCTTCTACTGCTGAGAACCAAAAGGTGTCGGTGAAAGTAAGTGTTCCAGCTGCAACCAAACCCGAAGCGATAATTGCGATAAGGTTGGCTCCTGAAGCGGCTTCATTGCCAACGATAGCTTTTTTCGCAAAATAGGTAGTGATCCAGAAGGTAAACATCACACAAAATGCGCTGGTCGTTCCTGATAAAAGATTTACGGCGAAGGCCACATTTTCTGGTCCCCCAGCAAAAAGGCTGAAAAAGCGCCCAATTAAAAGAAATAGAGGAGCACCGGGAGGATGGACAACTTGCAAGCGATAGGCCGCGGAAATGAACTCTCCACAATCCCACAAACTGCCTGTAGGTTCAATGGTGAGCGCATAGACTACCATGGCAAAGGCAAAGCTTAACCAACCAAATAGAGTATTTAGCTTATTGAATGACATCATGTTTATTTAAATCAACCGCCCGAAAATAGAATAATTTCTGCAAGAACTTCTGCTCTATTGCGGGCTTTCGATAATTAGGGTGCTTTTGGTGCATTATGAATGGTCAACCATTCTTGAATTTCGGCATTGGCTTTCTCAAAATTTTCTTTTTGAAACAGCGCATGATCTAGCTTCATTTTAAGGTAGGTTATTTTCTTGCCTTCGCTTATCCAACGTGTCTCATAGGTGGTTCGAATGCTGAGTAATTCGTTGTTGGCACAGTCGTTTACTACGTCTGTTTGATCTTCCAGAATTTCCATACCAAGGGCCAGTGCACCTGCCTTGGTAAAATGATAGAGCATTTGATCATCTGTTTTAAGATGGATGATGCCGCCGTCTTTCACAATTTGGGTATACTCTTTCAAAAATCGCAAGGAACTAAGACGTTTTTTAGATTTTCCTGCCGGAGGATGTGGGTCGGGAAAAGTAATCCATATCTCACTTACCTCACCTGGATTAAAATAGGTGCCAATGCGTTCGATATAAGTTCTTAGGAAAGCCGCATTATGTAGTTCCTCTTCAATGGCCGATTTTGCTCCCCGCCATAATCGCGAACCTTTGATGTCGACACCGATGATATTGGCCTTTGGAAAAAACTTGGCAAGGTTTACGGAATATTCTCCGCGACCACAAGCGAGTTCAAGGATTATTGGGTTTTCGTTTTTGAAGACTTCCTTATGCCAGGTGCCTTGCATGTCTTCAGGAAACTCATAAGTATTGCCGAAATTTTTCATCTCGGCGAAGCGCTTTAATTTGTTTTTGCCCATTGCTGGCTTATTTTTATTCGATCAATTTTTCCCGTAGCAGTTCGGCTAAATCGGGGCACAAATATAAGTGCTTTGGGCGCTTTGTATGCAGGGGCTAAGGCTTTTAACGCTTGCATGACTTCATCACTTGGAAATGGGTCACCCTCGATAAAGATTACAAGCTTCTCGCCAAGTCTTTCGTCTGCAATTCCCGCACAGAAATACAGCGAATTGGGAATCACTTCAGCAAATAGCCTTTCCATTTCATCGAGCTGAATTTTTATACCACCAGAATTGATACTGTGGTCTTTCCTACCAAGAATATCAAAGGATCCGTCGGCATGGATTACCGCAAGGTCATTTGTTTCTAACGGGTTATGGATGGATGCGTCGGCTTCTATCATCAAGGTCCGTTCTAGACTAAGGCTTATTTTTACTCCAGGCACAGGGTGAAAATGTGCTTGTGGGTTTTCGCCATTCAGTCGTTTGAGGGCTATATGACTGCAAGTTTCGGTCATGCCAAAGCTATGATAAACAAGAGGTGAAATCCTTTGTATCGCCTGATGCAATGTGGTATCAATTCCTGCACCACCTAGGAGTATGATGCGGAATCGTTCGAGTTTTTTTCTGGATGATTCGTCTTTTATTATGTCATGCAGTTGCAGCGGAACAAGAGAACAAATTGTGTATGGATGATTCTCAGGAATTTGGTCAAAAGGTTGGGCGGTAGCTGGGATGATATGGATAGGAAGCTGCCACTCCAAGGCACGTACCAAGCTCATTTTTCCGCCAATACTGGCTGGACTTAGGCTTAAGAAGAGGTAATCACGTTCCTTTGGTTGAAGCACTGCGGCGCTTGCCTTTGCGCTTGCCAACATTTGGTTTCTTGAAAGGGTAACTGTTCTAGGTTTTCCCGTAGATCCTGAGGTCTTCACCTCAAAACGGTCTTGTCCGCCAAGCCATTGTTGGCAAAAAAGCAGGGCTTCTTCCTCTCCTGAATAATCAAGGATCTCTTGAAAGGAATACGCATGTTCAGCAAAGGAAATACTCGGATCAGTCATGGACGAAATCGTGCAAAGTTTGGGCAAAGGTGTCGATTTCTTCGAAGCTATTGTAAATGTGAGTTGACACGCGCACAGCGTTCACCTCATTCTCTGGAACAACTCGGATGATGATATTCCTAGCGATACAGAATTGCTGAAATTTCATGTAGTCATGCTCCTGGAAGGTGAAGGCTGCTATTCCAGCTCTTTCATTTTGTGGAGTAATCACGCGAATGCGATCTTGAGCAAGGAGTTTTAGATAGAGGCTATCGTTGAGGCTTTTTATCCGGGAGGCAATTTTGGATTTTCCTAGTTTTTCATGGAAGCTAATTGTCTCAATAACACCATCATATAAGGCTCTATTTTGAGTTCCATTGAAGAAACGTGTAGCGGTCTTGGCCCATCCTTCCATACGCGGGTTTCCATCTATCAAATTCCATCCCTCATCGCTATATGCGCCAGCAAAAATGGGGGTGACTTCTTCTAATTTTCCTTTTCGTATGAAGAGAAATCCTGTTCCTTTTGGTCCGAGCATCCATTTATGAGTACAGGTGGCATAGAAGTCACAATTCATTTTACTAAAGTCTAAATCCAGCATTCCCGGACCATGGGCACCATCTAAAAAATAATAGAGGTCATGCCGTTTGGCGATTTCTCCAATTTCCTGTGCAGGAATCACACGTCCGTTTGTACACGGAATATGCGGCAAAGCAATTACGCGTGTTTTCGGGCCAATCATTTTTTGTAATGTCTCTAGTAGGATGTTTTTTTCAAGCGTCAGATCGAGTACTTTAATATTGAGCTTATCGCGATGGGCCCGAGATAGCCATGGCAACGCATTTCCAACATGTTCTTGGTTGCTCACGATCACCTCGTCGCCAGCTTTTAGTGGAAGTCCTTGGGCAATGATATTGATGCCATCGGTTACATTATGGGTGAGGCAAATTTCATCTTCATCTGCACCGAAATAGTCGGCAATAACTTGGTTGGTTTTGTCCCATCCGCCATAACGAGCACGGCTATTTACGAGATTCATCGAATCAATAACTGCTTGCGATACAGATTTCGGAGAGGGTCCCATCGTTCCATTGTTTAGGAAAATGAGGTCTTTATCGAGAGAAAAGTAATCTCGGATATCCGACCAGTCCTCTTTTGGGCCAGGCATAATCGGATTACCTATTTGACTGACCGCTGCGGAGGCGGGTGTCCAATTTAGGAGAAGGGAGGGTGCGGCCAGGGCGCCGATTTTTAGAAAATCTCTTCTTTTCGTCATGGTTCAGCCAAGATACGGCAAAGGTTTAAGATGTGATTAAAGTTGTTACTGGGAATTTGTAGTTTGAGGCACAGGGCACAGGGCATCCGCCGTCGCTAATCGCTTTGACGCACGCGATCATTATGAGGAGATTGGAATTTGAAGCTTGGAATTTGGTTCCGAAAGCTATCGGAATTGGAATTTGTTTTTGATTACGACTTGTCGTAGCAATTAAATTAACTTCGCGGGCTGAAAATGGGTGCGGATTAGCGATTTAAGTGAGCATGAAAACATACAGAGTTTTAGGAGTGATGTCGGGTACCTCGATGGATGGCGTTGACTTAGCGTATTGTGAGCTGAGGGAGGACAATGGCAAATGGAGCTATGAAATCATTCGAGGAGAAACTGTTCCATACGAAGAAAAATGGCGGGTAAGATTATCACAACTGAGTAAACAAAGCGCCCTTATTTATGTCAAAACGCACACGTTCTATGGTCATTATTTAGGTCAACTTTGTTCAGAGTTCATTCAAAGCAATAACCTTGAAGTAGACTTTGTCGCCTCGCATGGTCATACCATTTTCCATCAACCAGAATCAGGCTATACTGCTCAAGTTGGAGATGGATCTGCTATCTCGGCCCTGACTGGATTGCCGGTTATTAGCGACTACCGAACCATGGATGTAGCGCTTTACGGACAAGGTGCCCCGCTGGTTCCAATAGGGGATGAACAACTGTTCTCAGAGTATGATTATTGCCTGAACTTAGGAGGCTTTGCAAATATTTCCATGCAGGATAATGGAAATAGAAAGGCTTTTGACGTGGCCCCTTGCAATATTGTATTGAACCGCATTGCCCGAAATTTGGGTGAAGCTTACGACGATCGCGGAGCAATTGCGGCCACAGGAGCTGTTCAGTATGATTTATTGAAAGAGCTAGACGCCATTCCTTTTTATCAAGATTTTAAGCCCAAGTCAATTGGTCGTGAATGGCTGAATTCCGAATTTTGGCCGGTAGTGCGTCACTATGATTTAGAGAAAGTCCCACAAGAAAACTTGATGAAGACCTTGGTGGATCATATCTCCGGACAAATTGCAGATGTCATTGAACATTATGCGGGAGCGGAAATCGCCTCGAAAAAGGTTTTGATTACCGGCGGCGGCGCATATAATGACACCCTGATCGATCATCTTCGCAGTCAATGCGATGCACAGATGGTCGTTCCAGAGAATACTTTATTGATAGAATACAAAGAAGCCTTGCTTTTCGCTTTTTTGGGCGCTCTGCGTTTGAGACAAGAGAGCAATGTTTTATCTTCCGTTACCGGAGCCAAAGCCGATAGTGTTGGCGGGGCCATGTGGGGCGATTTTTCACGAATATTGAATTAAAAGACATATGCATCATCAATCAAATTTTGAAGCCTTATTACACAAGTACGAGCACAAAACACCAGAAATCGTGTTCGAATGGCATGATTCAGAAACCGAAGCGGTAGGCTGGGTAGTTATAAATTCACTTCGTGGCGGCGCTGCAGGTGGTGGTACCCGTATGCGTAAAGGACTCGATAAACATGAGGTGACGTCCTTGGCTAAAACCATGGAAATCAAGTTCACCATATGTGGGCCTGCAATTGGTGGGGCGAAATCGGGTATCAACTTTGACCCGAACGATCCGCGCAAAAAAGGCGTTTTGGAAAGATGGTATAAAGCCGTTTATCCTTTATTGAAAAACTATTATGGAACCGGTGGTGACTTGAATGTTGACGAGATCCATGAGGTGATTCCAATCACTTCTTCCTATGGATTGCTTCACCCACAAGAAGGCGTGGTGAACGGACATTTGAAACTAGAGCCAGTTGAGGTAAGCAAACGCATCAGCCAATTGCAAGTAGGTGTTCTCTGGAACCTTACAGATGCACGCTATACACCTGATACTTCAGGAAAATATACCGTAGCAGACATGATTACCGGCTGGGGTGTGAGTGAGGCCATTCGTCATTATTATGATATCTACGGCGGAAATATTGCTGGCAAACGTGCCATCATCCAGGGCTGGGGAAATGTGGCGGCAGCAGCTGCTTATTACCAAGCACAACTTGGAGTGAAAGTCGTTGGTATCATCGACCGCGACGGTGGATTGATCAATGAAAAAGGCTTCACGCTGGAAGAAATTACCGAGCTCTTCAATAAAAAAGAAGGCAATAAACTAGCCTCAGCCAATGTCATGAGTTTTGACGAGGTGAACGAAAAGATTTGGGATATCGGTGCGGAGATTATGATTCCTGCAGCAGCCAGTCGTTTGTTGACCAGAGATCAAGTCAACCGTATGGCTGCCAATGATTTGGAAGTGATTTCCTGTGGAGCCAATGTGCCTTTCGCCGACCAAGAAATATTCTTCGGTCCGATTGCCGCACATGCTGATTCTTTGGTGAGCATCTTGCCAGACTTTATCGCGAACTGCGGTATGGCTCGTGTTTTTGCCTATTTAATGGGAGAAAATGCGGATATTTCAGACGAAGCTATTTTTAACGATGCTTCTTCCATCATCCGCCAAGCGGTAATGCGCCTTCACCAGTTCAACCCAAAACCAACAGGGTTGGCGAAAAAAGGATTAGAGCTATCTCTTACAACCATTTTAAGCTAGTACAACAATGACGGACTTTCTCGAAACACTGACTACATTTCTGAAACAGGAGTTTTTAAGCAATAGCTACCAGTCTATCGGCATATCGATTTTGGTGGTGTTGATTGGTTATGTCTTGAGAAAATCCGTTTCGCGTTGGTTTTTCCATTTTCTATTCCGCTTTTTTAAGAAGTTCTCGAATAATACTGGTCATGATGAGTTTGTGAGCTTATTGGTGCGTCCTTTCCAGGGTATCATTTTGCTGGTTACGATTTATCTGGCGGTGATCAATTTGAAATTTCCGGAAGTATTGAACTTAAGTGCTACTCGGATTGAGAAAATCGATGATATCCTGCACCGCATCTATGCGACCATGGTGATTTTCTCCGTAACCTGGCTGGCCTTGCGTTTTGTAGATTATATCATCATGATATTATACAACCGAGCGCAAGAAACGGAAGATAAATCCGATGATCAGATCATTCTCTTTATGAAAGATTTGATCAAGGTTTTGGTCATCATCTTTGCAATTTTCTTCATTCTGAGTGCCGTATTCAAATTGAATATCACCTCATTGATTGCAGGTTTGGGAATCGGTGGTTTGGCCATTGCCTTGGCTGCGCAGGATACCCTGAGTAATCTCTTGGCTTCCTTTATCATTTTCCTCGATAAACCCTTTCAGGCTGGGGATTTGGTGAATTTTAATTCTATAACTGGTACGATTGAGAAAGTCGGATTTAGGAGCACGAAGGTGCGTACCTTAGATAGAAGTCTTTTGACGGTTCCGAATAAGAGCCTCACCGATGGCCCCTTGAATAATATCACTCAGAGTCCATTTCGTCGTGTGAAGTTTATGATAGGCTTGACGTATGGAACGACTTCAGAACAAATTCAGAAGGTGATAGAAGAAATCAATGAGGTATTGAAAAATCATGAAGAAACGAAGAATGATTTTACCGTGGCCTTCTCCGATTTTTCGGCCTATTCGATGGATATCATGGTGCTTTTCTTGGTCTACTCCAATGATTGGGAGAAGATGGTAAGGGTAAAAGAAGAGATCAACTTCAAGATCATGCATATTGTTGAGAAAAACGGATGTGATTTCGCCTTCCCAACGCAGACTTTGCATGTGCAGAAGGGGTAGAGCTCAGGGCAAATGGAGTGGGGATTTTAATATGGCGTCATCCCGACCGCGTGCGCCGGAGCGATTAGCAAAGGTGCAGCGATTAGCCGAGGGACGAGCCAGGGCGAATTGCTACTTTAACTGTGATAGATCAAATCTGATTTTTGTTGTCTTAGACTTATATTTGTGCATTGTTTCGGAGTGTAGCGCTCCCGATAGCAATCGGGACGGTAGCGTACTTTGAGAAAAAGATAAAATAAAGAGAATAATAGTTTCGGAGTGTGGCGCAGCTCGGTAGCGTACTTGCCTGGGGGGCAAGGGGTCGTGGGTTCAAATCCCGCCACTCCGACGGAATAAAAAGGTGGTCTCTGTGAGACCACCTTTTTTAATGAAATATTATGGTCCGGTAGCGTATCCCGCCCAAAGCGGGGGGGTCGTGGGTTCAAATCCCGCCACTCCGACGGAATAAAAAGGTGGTCTCT
>Ga0100380_10003332_pt1 | contig 17070 bp, 13 predicted proteins | sample CryGeymeta201504_FD_80417 | JGI IMG/M metagenome (GOLD analysis project Ga0100380, IMG submission 80417) | Groundwater microbial communities from Crystal Geyser aquifers in Utah, USA - Crystal Geyser metaG 2015-04 | ecosystem: Environmental > Aquatic > Deep subsurface > Groundwater | place... | reverse complement strand
TAAAAGCCCCCTCAGCATTCAACTACGCTGCTACAAGGCCCACCAGGCACAGGAAAAACGACGACTATTGCGCGCTTATTAGAACTACTTGACCAGTCAAAAGTGCGTACATTGGTTAGTGCTCACTCTAATAAAGGTATGCAAGTGTTAGCTGAAAGAACGCTGCAATTATTGCCTGATGCACCAATGATTTTAGTTGGCGTTGAGAAAAAAATTCCTGAACAACTAAAGCCAATTTCGCTAACCTCTTGGTATCAGATGATAGCAACCAATTTTATTGAAATTCAAAATTTAATAGAGTATTTATCTTCTTCGAAAAAAAAACCGACGACGCAGCTTATTCAATTAAACCTGAAACTAATCAATGAAAAATTAAATTTTATCAAAAAGCAGTTGGAAAAATTCAATTTTTTTGACGCAAACAAAGAGTCTTATGGCTTTTCCAAAAATAATTTTATAAAACTATATGATATAAACGTATCAAACTTTAAAAACTATTTAAGTAAAATTTCAGCTTGGGTGGACTTATGGGAGTCGAAAGAAAAATTAGATGTTGAAGCACACCTTTTAGTACTGCCACAATGATTTTTGTCACATTAATTAGCTCTGGCCGTTTTAGTTTAATGGATATGAAAGCAGTCGATGTGTTATTGGTTGATGAAGCAGCGCAATCTATTGAAGCAGCGACACTTATTCCCATGCGCTTTAAGCCTAAAAAGATTTTATTAGTGGGGGATCCTGAGCAACTCCCAGGGACAGTGATTTCGCCACTGTTAAACCCCATCGGTAAGCAAAGTCAGCAAGGATCCAAAAATTATGATTGGTCAATGATGTGGCGCTTATTAAAAGAATTAAATATGCCCCATTTGATGTTAACCATACAGTATCGAATGCATCCATTAATTTGTCAGTGGCCTTCTGACCAATATTATGACGGAAAATTAATTACCGGCCCAGATATTTTGCCTATGAATCTGTTAAGCCAGGATGGTTTAGCAAGGCGGCCCTATGCCTTCTATAGTGTGATAGGTAAAGCAGAAAAAAGAACTAACTCCAATAGCGTTTTTAATAAAAAAGAAGCAACTTATGTGATGCAAATTGTACAGCATCTGCGTCAGTTGGGCATTCAAGACTCAATAGGTGTGATTACCCCTTATGTTGCTCAAAGAAAGGTGATACGAACCAAGTTGTCACAGAAAAATTTGAATGATAATATCGAAGTTAACACTGTTGATGCCTATCAAGGTGATGGACACGCAATCATGATCGTTTCATTTGTGCGAAGCCATGTGACAGCGTTTCTAAAAGAATATCGTCGCCTTAACGTTGCAATAACACGAGCCAAAAATTGCTTAATTATGTTGGGTAATGCTAATACCTTAAATCAATATGACATAGGTAAATTAGTGGCAAATGCACGTTTTACGTCATAAGCTTTTTACTGAGGCTGATTTGAAACAGGAGTTAGGGCTTCTTAAAAAACAGACAATCTTAAGAGTGAGCAAGCGTTCGCGGCAGCAAAAAAACTGCAACAAGAAAGTCCTACTAAAAAAATTTACAGCTTGCACGCCAACAATTTTTTGATTTGGCGAAAAAAAATGATGCGAATGCTCAATTTGAATTTGCTTTAATGTGCAAAAATGGTTTGGGTGGTCAACTTCAGCTCAAACAAGCAATTAAATGGTATCGTCGTGCTGCTCAACAAGACCATCCAGAAAGCCTTTATCGATTGTCTGTTTTATTACGTAATGATAAACCTCATGAATCTTTGCGGTTCTTAGTTCTTGCCGCTGAGCTTTTGCATAAAAAAGCTCAATATGAGCTTGGTTGTCTTTATCTTAAAAGTAACCAGATGACCGAAACTAACGTATTGGATGGCGGTAAATGGCTACGCTTATCAGAAATGCCTGTCGGTGCTCAATCTGCATTATTGCTTGGCAAGGCTTACATGAGAAATTCTGATCAATGTAAGCGTTATCAGGCTGATTCTTTTTATTGGCTGCAGCAAGCCGCTAATAAACATCAAAAAGAAGCGTGCTATGAAGTTGGATTAGCTTATGAAAAAGGGCGTGGCGTAAGCATTGATCGGAATCAAGCAATAACTTCATATTTAGTTGCTGCAAAACAAGGCTACGCAAAAGCTTATTATCCACTTGCAGAGTTGCTGAAATTTGCTCGGCGACACCAAGAAGCATTGACATGGTATCATGCAGCAGATAAAGAATTTAATTTTGACGCTACGCTTAACCTTGCGCGTTATTATCGTTATGGCAATGAAGTTGAAATGGATATTGAGCAGTCATTGAGGTTGTACCAACGGCTTGCCGATATAAATTATCCACCTGCGCGTACAGAGTTGGCAACTTGGTTAATTGAGAGTCAATTGATTGGTACTGACCCACAAAAATTTATGCCGTATTTGAAACTTGCAGCGGATAAGCCTCACTTTCATCACGAGTCTAGTTACCATTATGGGTTTTACTTGTACCAACAAAACTGCTATGCGAAGGCTTTAATCTATTTTAAAAAATGTAAAAATCTATTGAATACTGCTGAAGCACTATATAGTTTCGCAGATGTGCTTGAGAAAACTAGCGCAAATAAAATCGATATCTTTAATGCTCATTTTCAGGCTGCTGATTTAGGTCATCTGCCATCAGTATTAAAAATTGCACAGATGTTAGAAGCTAAAGAAGTTTGTTACCCAGGGAATCGCTTAATGGCTGCGAGAGCATACTATAAAAAAGCTGCTCAGTCTGATATTTGGCTAGCAAAGTTTCATTTTGCTAGATTTCTAGAAGAAGGCATTGGTGGGCCAAAAAATGAAAGTGGCGCACGTAGTGAATATGAAAAAATATATTTGCATCATAATTCTGCAAGTTACCGCTTGGCTTGCATGTTCTTAGAAGGTCGAGGAGGAGCGGTTGATGGTGTTCAAGGTTTTGCTTTATTAAAATCTTATATTCGTAATATTGATTATGAAAACAGGTTACTTGACGAAATGAGCGACTATGAGAAGAAATTTAGCAAAGTTACACATTCAGTCTCTCGCAAAACTTTAGACCCCAGTGAATCAATCTCAACCTATAGCCAGCTTGATTATATTGATGCCCATTATCGTTTAGGGATGATTTATCAATATAAAAATCAAGCAGATGTGAAAAATATGCAATGTTTGTTATTAGCAAAAGAACACTACCAAATAGCTGCTAAATTTGAGCATATGAATAGTTTATATGCTTTAGGTAAACTATATGAGCAGGGATTATTCGGCCAAAGATCGATCGAAAAATCTAAAAGTTATTATCAAAAAGCTGCTGAGTTGGGTCATCATCTTGCCCTCATACGATTGTCTGGAGTTTACCGGGCGAAAAGGTCGATCAGTAGTTTTTGGGGTACTGATACACTGCCAACCGATCAGCAATTATTGGAAAATAAAGATAACTGCATTCTTATGTGATTGTTCATTGGCGTTAATCAGGAATGGTCTGTCGGTGACTATCGGGGCGCCAAGAGGGGGCAATAACATTGTGCATTTTAGAGCGTAGCAGTAAACGTGCAGGTGCAACTGAGAATTCTCCGTAACGCTGATTAATCGTATCAATAGTTTTATTGAGGGTGTGCCTTTTAGGATCATTCACTGTTAATAAGTCTTGCTGTTGAAATTGAGGGTTTGGATGAAGAGCCGTGATCTGAACCAGACGGGCCCCTTGTCCTTGCCAAGTCTTTTTTATCCATGTTTCAATAATGTTATAAATTTCTTTCCCATCGTTCGTCGGTCTGTTGGCTTGCAGTTTAGCTTTGAGTGACGGCTGATCAACCAGGCGCAGCTTAACGTAGAAAAGCTGAGCTTCATATTGATGAAGCCGTAGTCGTTTAGCGACTTTTTCTGCCATATGCATGAAGTAAGTCAGGATGATATTTAAGTCTTTAGTGTTAGGTGGCATGGTTTTACCATGACCTATCGTTTTAGGCGCTTTGGTGATAGTTGTTACTGGCGCTGGGTCTTGGCCTTGACACATATACCACAATCTGCGGCCAGGGCTTCCAAAGCGCTTAGCCAATACTCCAATGGGTATCTTTTTCATATCACCGCAGCGGTGAATGCCATATGCAGCTAAGTATTTTTCTAAACGTGGGCCAATTCCACACAAAGCCGCGACAGGTTCATTCGCGAGCCGAGCTTCTGAGTGATCCGGGTGAATCACCGTGAAGCCATTGGGTTTTTGACATTTTGCTGCAAATTTAGCGGTTGTTTTGTCACCACTAACGCCGATCGAACAACTGACTCCAGTCTCTTTGTAAATTGAGGCTTTTAACATGCGGCTAATAGCAGGGGGAGGACCATAAATTGTTTGATACTTTGTGACATCTAAATATGCTTCGTCAATAGAAAAGACTTCTATATCATAGACTAAGCGTTTTAGGAGACGCATAATTTGGGTTGATACTTCGCTATAGCGATGCGGTCTAGAAGGTTTGATGACTAAATCGGGACATAATTGTTGTGCTTCTTTTAAGCGCATACCTGTTTTAATGCCATAGGCTCTAGCTTCGTAAGATGCAGTGATTAAACAAGTCCCTTGGGCACCGTTAGTGATCCCGACAGGCCTTGCGAACAGCTCGGGTGAGTCTATTTGTTCAATACTTGCAAAAAAAGCATCCATGTCTACAAGAATAATTGCACGTTGCCAATGTGACACGTTCCACTCTCAAAATGATAACTTTTAGAGTACGATAACCCATGAAGGATAAAAAGTATAGCTTTTTCTTTTGGTCCATTTTAAATGTACAAATTAAAAGCTAGAATAAGCGCTCATCGCTGGATAGTATGGTTTTTTCATCGTTTGTCGGTAACTGAGGTGTTGTCCCTGGTTGACGATTTGATGAGCCAATTGAATGCTGCGGTTGGTTTGAAAAAGCAGGCACTGTTGAGTCGATAAAGTATTCAAATATGCTTTGCTTATCCCAGTGGGTGGTTAAGTTGCCAGTATCAGGATTAATGCGTGCGCTCACAATACCTGGGGGCTGTGGCATATGGTGTTCAGGTTTTTTGGTTAAGATTAATTTCATGAATTCAGCCCAGCTAGGGAGGGCAGCATTAGCGGCGTATTCATAAAGTGAGCGCGGTTGATCGTAACCTACCCAAACTACGGTCACTAAATCACTATTAAATCCTGCAAACCAAGCGTCTTTTTGATCATTGGTCGTCCCTGTTTTTCCGGCTAGATCATTACGCTTTAAGCCCACCGCTTGCACACCTCTACCGGTCCCGTGAGCGATGACATCTTTTAAAGCAGAGTTCATTAAATAAGCAACTTGAGGATTGATGGACTGCTCAGCATACGTATCTGCACTTAACTGTGCTGCTTGCAAGAAAGCATCTTTATCGTGCACGATGCATGGTTCGCAGGCTAGTTTAGGCTGTGCTTGATAAATCACTTCGTTTTTGTCATTCGTTACATAGTTAATTAAATATGGATTAATTTTAAATCCACCATTCGCAAGAATGCTATATCCTCTGGCCATTTCCAAAGGAGTTACTGCCCCAGTGCCTAATGCTAAAGATAGATCTTTGGGCATATCTTCAGCGTCAAAGCCAAAATTTTTCAAATAGTTTATGGTATAACTAACGCCTATTGCATCGAGTAAACGAATGGAGACTAGGTTACGTGATTTGATCAAGCCAGTACGTAGTCGAGTGGGGCCATAAAATCGTTTATTAACATTTTGTGGCCGCCAGTGGGTGGTGTTGGAACGATTATTAATAACAATCGGAGCATCATTAATAATACTTGCTAATGTGAATCCTTTATGCAAAGCAGCAGAGTAGATAAAAGGCTTGAAACTTGAGCCTGGTTGGCGCTTTGCTTGGGTTGCCCGGTTAAAGTTGCTGGTTTCAAAATCAAAGCCACCAATTAGCGCTTCAATTGCGCCAGATTGTGGATTCATAGCTACCATTGCAATTTCAACTTCAGGAATTTGTGCAAGTCGATAGTTTTCTTGCTGGTCGATGTCGATGTAAACAAGATCCCCTAAATTTACGATTTCACTGGCTTTTAAAGGAGCTTTACTACGGTATTTTCCATTTGCAAGTGAGCGTCTTGCCCATTCTAGACCGCTCCAAGGTATCGTTATAATATTTCCATCACTTTTGATGACACGAATAGATTGGGGTTGTATCTCTATGACTGCTGCAGGTAAAAGTCCATTAACGATGGGAAATTGCTTTAATTCTTCTAACCATTGCTCAAAATTACTCAGTTCTGGTGGACCTAAGTTATTAATAGCCCCCCGATAACCATGACGCTTATCATAGTCTAATAATGCTTTACGAACCACTTTATTTGCAGCTTTGATTGTTTCACTATGAAGCGTTGTATAGACATTCAATCCTGAAGTATAGGCTTCTTCACCAAATTGTTCAGTCATTGTATTGCGTACCATTTCAGCAACATAAGCAGCATTGACAGTAATTGGAGGATAATGATATTTTGCACTTAAAGGGGTATTTACGGCAGCTTCATAATCTGCTTCAGTAATGTAATTTTGCTCTAACATTCGATTGAGAACATGATTGCGACGCTTGAGCGCCGCATCAGGGTTGCGTAAAGGATTAAGAGATGAGGGGGCTTTAGGTAAGCCGGCTATCATTGCAATTTGAGCGAGGGTTAATTCGCTTAACTCTTTACCATAATACACTTGTGCTGCGGCGCCAACGCCATATGCCCGATTCCCCAAGTAAATCTTGTTTAAGTATAAGCTAATGATTTTTTCTTTCGTTAATTCATTATCAATTTTAATAGCTAGGAGTATCTCTTTTAGTTTTCTAGTGTAAGTTTTTTTACGCGTTAAAAAGAAGTTACGTGCAACTTGCATGGTGATAGTACTGCCACCTTGAACTTTATTACCACTTGCAATAACCTGAATTGCGGCACGTGCTAGACCGAGAATATCGACGCCGGGGTGCTCGAAAAAACGTTGGTCTTCGGTCGCTAAGACAGCATTGATCAATTGTTTGGGAATTTTTTCGTAGGCTACCGGGATGCGTTTTTTTTCTCCGTATTCGGCGAGTAATTCTCCATCATTGGTATAAATCCTTAAGGGAATTTGTAATTGAATTTGATTGAGCAAGCTGACATCTGGCAAATCATCTTCCAAATAGAAGATAACTAGCCCAGTAATAATAAACCCAATCACTATAAGACTAATAAGTGACCAGTAGCTAATTTTTAATAGTCGCTTGAACCAACGTGCCATGTTAAGAAACCTAAACTCACCTTAAATATTTGCCTGGTAAATTCTTATACGCAATAAAGCAGGCAAGCATATCATGAAATTAATATTTAGTCAGGGCTCAGACTAATCATCTATTGAATAAATAATAGTAATTGTAGTTTGTGAGCGCTGAATTTTTCTCTTCTTATATTATCGACTAAAGAATCGTTATCTATACCTGTAGATTGTCATAATATTTTTAAATTTGTACTTTAATCAACCGGAGCCAAGCCTTTTAATGAATTTAATGTTGCCAACATCTGAGAAAAATATGACAATCTACATTTAATTTGAGTTTCAATTTGGGGCATTTTTAGCGTAAGGGAATAGTGGTGTGGTCAATACTAAATAAAAAGTTGCCTAACATACTGGGCATCGATATTAGTCCTACTTCAATTAAATTGCTGGAGTTGTCGAAGTCAGGAGATCATTTTAAGGTTGAGCATTATGGAGTAGCGCCATTGTTTCCCGATGCAATGGTTGAAAGTGATGTCAAAGATGTTAACGCCATTGCAGAGGCGGTAAAATTAGTCGTTTCGCGTGCCCGGACTAAGTGTCGAAATGCAATCATAGCAGTTCCAGGATCGTCTGTTATTACTAAGACTTTGCAGTTTGATGCAGATTTGGATGAAAATGAAATCGAGGCCCAGGTTCAATTAGAGGCAAGTCGCTATATTCCTTATCCAATGCAAGAAGTGAGCTTAGACTTCCAGGTGCTCGGCCAAAACCACGCTAAGCCCGATAAAATTGATGTTTTTGTCGCGGCATCAAGGACAGAAAAAGTCAACAGTAGAGTCAATGCGTTAGCTATAGGGGGCCTCACCACCTCTATTGTAGATGTTGAAACTTATGCTATAGAGAGGGCTTGTCAGCACATTACGGATACTTTACCTAATGGTGGCAAGCACAAAACTGTTGCTATTATTGATATAGGATCAGTGATCACTAGCATTACAGTTTTACATCATTTATCAACAATTTATACGCGTGAAGAAGTTTTTGGGGGTCAGCTACTTACAGAAGCGATTCAGAAGCGTTATAGTCTAATTGATAAACCTATTGAAACTGCGGAAAGGCAAGGAGCACCAGGAGTTGATTGCTATACTTCTGAAGCCCTAGAGCCTTTTAAAGAAGCACTTATTCCTTTAATACGTCGATCATTGCAATTTTTCTTTTCTGCAAGTCATTACAATGAAGTTGATCATATTGTGCTTGCAGGCGATGGCGCTCTTATTCCAGGTTTAGCAGATTTAGTGACAGGATGTTTGGGGACGAAGTGCACTACTGCTGATCCTTTTATAAATATGACAATATCAAGCAAAGTTGATAGAGTGGCTCTTACTGCTGACGCTCCGGCTTTAATGGTCTGTTGCGGGTTAGCATTGAGGACTTTTTAGATATGATATTGATTAATCTACTACCATGGCGTGAGCAGCAGCGTGAGTGGCGTCGTAAGCAGTTTTTTATTATTTTGATAATAAGCTTAGCTATCACCCTATTTATCGCTTTTTTATTCTATTTTACGATTAAGACTCAACTTAGAGCAGAATTATCAGCAAATCAATATCTTACCAGCGAAATATCAACGGTAGATAATAAGATCGTTGAAATTCAAAAATTAAAAGGGCAGCGCTTAGAATTAATCGAACGGATGCGGCTTATTGGAAGCTTGCAAGCTGAGCGAGCGTCTACCATTCATTTGTTTGATCAAATGGTGCGCATTGTCCCAGAGGGCGTTTATTTGTCAGAAGTGCAGCGATCTGGAGAAACTGTATTGTTAACGGGGAAGGCAGAATCGAATTCGCGGGTCTCAGAGTTAATGCGTCATATTGAAGCATCCAAGTGGCTTGCCGATCCTGTGCTTACTCAAATTAAAGCTGAAGATGATGAAACAGAGTCACTGACTCGAAATTTTCAGTTAGAAATGGAAATTTTAAGCACTCCTAAAGCTGTAAATTAAGAATGGACCATGGATTTAAACGAATTAGATTTTGATAACATAGGAAGCTGGCCACTAGCAATAAAAGCCATATTTATTGGTTTAAGTTGCTTAGTCGCCTTTTTATTCTCTATTTGGATGGTAGTAAAGCCTGAAATGAAAAATTTGGAGATCGCAAAGCAAAAGCAGGCTGAGTTATTACAGGCTTATGAGATCAAGTATAGCCAAGCTGCAAACCTCGATCTCTATAAGAAACAGCTTAAACAGATAGAAATATTGTTTGGTAATATGCTAGGAAAGCTACCTAATAGTTCGGAAGTTCCTAATTTAATTGAAGATATTTCTAAGTTAGGGACTACCAATGGGTTAGAATTTGAACTGATTAAGCCAGAGGATGAAATTGTTAAAGATTTTGTTATTATTATGCCTATTAAAATCATTGTAGAGGGTAATTATCATCAATTGGCAGGATTTGTGAGTGATATATCATTTTTGCAACGAATTGTGGCATTTGATGACTTTACTATCCGGCGTAAGTTACCTACCGCGGGTAAATTGATGAAAAAAGTAACTCCGGATGAAGAGTTAGTGATGGAAATTATGGCAAAAACTTTTCGCTACTCTACAGATTATAAGATGAGCACAAAATGAATAGTGCACTGCTCGCTCGCCTTGTTTCACTGATGATGACTCTCCTATTGATTTCAGGTTGCAGCACGCCTGAAGGTCGAAAACGCGAGGTTGAGAAAAAAATAAACACTATAAAAACTCAGCCAGTACTGCCAGTCGAATCCATACCAGATTTTAAAACGCCAGAGACCATGCACTATACGGCTAATAAAATGAGGAGCCCATTTAATGCGCCAGTTTCACAAAATCGTTTGACTATCGGTCAGCCCGATCAAAATCGTAGAAAACAAGAATTAGAAGTTTTTCAGCTTGATTCTTTAAAAATGGTTGGAAGCTTACATCGTCAACAACAGATATGGGCACTGATACTTGCTCCCAATGGCACTTTATACAGAGTTACATTAGGGAACTATCTGGGTAAAAACTATGGTAAGATAACGCGAATTACAGATGACGTGATGCAGCTAGAAGAGACTATCCCAGATGGTATTGGCGGCTGGAAAAAGCGGCAAGTGGAGGTAATGCTGGATATAGGTGGACAAAATAAGTAATGAAAAATAAACAACGATATAAACAACTCGCAATAGGTAAAAGGATGCTCGCTTATGCATTAACTTGCGTATTTAGCGTTTTTATTTGTTTATTCTCTAATTTTGCATTTGCTGCAACCATAACTTTGAATAAAATTTCTACACGTGCAATAGCGAAGGGTTACATCGAAGTCCAGCTGAATTTCTCACAGCCCATCAAAATCCCTCAATCTTTTAGTACAGATTCTCCGTCACGCCTGATTTTTGATTTTCAGAACATCGTTAGTCAGGTAGAGCCTGCAAAAAAAGATGTCGCTGTAGGCGCGCTAAGCAATTATGAAATTAGCCAGTCTGCCAATCGTTTGCGTATAGTTTTAACTTTAAAAGAACAAGTTGAGTTTGAGTCAAGAATCGATGGGAATAATTTTTTCATTGTTTTAAAGGGTCGTTCGCCAATTGTAAAGCGAATCTATCAACAACGCTATGCGGCAAACCCATGGTCTAAAACTCAGCATCAGATCAACAGCATTGATTTCCGTCGCGATAATGCGGGGAGTGGTCGAGTGATTGTCGGGTTAACTGATGCCAAAATGGGAATTACCATAGATAAACAAAGTCGCGACGTAGTGGTGGAGTTTTTAAATACCGGATTGCCGGCAGAGTTGCAAAAGCGTCTAGATGTGACCGATTTTGGAACGCCAGTTGATTATGTGGTAACCAAGCAGTCTGGGGCTAACACGCGATTGGTGATATCAGCTCATGGTGATTTTGAGCAATTGGCTTATCAAATAAACAATCAGTTTATCGTCGATATCTCTAAGCAAGTCGCAACGAGTATCCTTGCGCAAGAGCAGCAACAAGTTTTTACTGGTGAACGTTTGACATTAAATTTTCAAAATATTGCTATTCGCGCAGTACTTCAATTGCTTGCAGATTTTACAGGTATAAATATCGTTGCGAGTGACTCAGTGCAAGGCAGCATTACACTACGTTTAAACAATGTTCCATGGGATGAAGCCTTGGCAATTATATTGCGTACTCAGGGTCTAGATAAGCGTAAGATTGGAAATATTTTAATGATTGCGCCTGCAGAAGAAATTTCAGCAAGGGAAAAAGAAAAATTGGCAGCATCAAAAGAAGTTCTACAATTAGAGCCATTAGTGAATGAATTAGTCAGTCTGAATTACGCTAGCGCGGAAGATATCTCGAAATTGATTAAAGATGCATCAACTTCATTGTTGTCTTCACGCGGGAATGTTAATATAGACAAGCGAACGAATACTTTAATCATCCAAGATACTGAATCTGTGTTAATGGGTCTATTACCATTGATAAAACAATTAGATGTTCCAGTTCAGCAAGTTTTAATAGAGGCACGAATTGTCACAGTTGACACGACGTTTACAGAAGATTTAGGGATTCGATTTGGGATTACTCATCCAACTCATGTATCTGGAACTTTAGGCGGGGCAAACACAATTAATAACAATGCAATAGCCAATCAGAACTCAGATGTAATCACAAATCCATTACTTAATGTGCCAGTTGCTGATCGTTTAAATTTGGATTTGCCTGCCAACACTGATATTACGCCAGCAACATTGGGGGTTGCATTAGCTAAACTAGGTCGTAATTATTTGTTAGACTTAGAACTTTCAGCATTAGAGAGTGAAGGTGCAGGAGAATTAATTGCAAGTCCACGATTAGTGACTGCAAATCAAAAAGAGGCATATATTGAACAAGGTGAAGAAATTCCATACCAAGAGGCAACCTCAAGCGGTGCAACTTCTGTTGAGTTTAAGAAAGCAGTGTTAGGCCTACGAGTCACACCGCAAATTACCCCTGATGGTAAAATTATTATGGATATAAAAATTAATCAAGATAGGCGTAGCTCAGCACCTGAAGTGCGGGGTGTGCCTGCAATTGATACTGAGCAAATCGAGACGCAAGTATTAGTCGACAATGGTCAAACAGTCGTGTTAGGAGGCATTTATAGTGAAACGAAACAAAAGCAAGTTGAGAGACTTCCATTGCTTGGCAATTTACCGGTTATAGGTTATTTATTTAGACGTACTAGCGAGTCTGACGAACGTCGGGAGTTGCTAATCTTTATTACGCCAAAAATTGTACAACAAAATCCGATGAATTGATAGAAGTGTTATGAAAAAAAAGCAAAACATATTTTTAGTAGGTCCGATGGGTGCGGGTAAAACTACGGTTGGTCGTAGTTTGGCCAGCGTGTTAGGTAGTGAATTTTACGACAGTGATCAGGTGATTGAGGCTCGTGCAGGTGTTGATCTATCATGGATTTTTGATATTGAAGGCGAAGTTGGTTTCCGCAAAAGAGAAATCGAAGTGATAGAAGAATTAACCAAAATGCAGGGAATCGTACTTGCCACCGGAGGCGGCGTTGTCGAAGAGCCAGTCAATTGTAATGTGTTGGCGGCCCGTGGTGTTGTGATCTATCTACAAGCGACAATTGAGCAACAGCTTGCCCGTATGGAAAAAGATAAACGTAGACCATTGTTGATGCAGACAGAAGACCGTAGACAATTATTGCTAGAATTACAAGTTAAACGTGACCCTTTATACTGTAGCGTTGCAGACTATACGTTTACAACAGATGGGCGAAGTGTTAAAGCGGTTACTACCGACATAATGCATGCATTAGATAATCCATTTCCCCAGCAATCTATCGCTGAGGAAGAAGATATTAGTTAATACGGAGGTGAAAAACTAATATGGCAGAATATTGGGAAAATTTAGACTTAAGTTATGATCCGTTCGATCCCAATGAAAATGTAGAGCCATGCTTTTTATCTGAGTCAGAATCGTCTTTATTAGATTTATTGACTCAGTTAAGCTATCACTCACATGCGGTTCAATTGGTATTAGCACCATCTGGGGGCGGTAAAACTACTTTGGCTAAAGCCTTTGTAAAAAAGCTGAATTCAAGTGGGATATGCCAAATTCAAGGAGACCGTTCTATTACTATAGATTTCCTGCGTTTTTTGTTAGCGAAGCATTTGGGGATTCATTATAACGAGAATCAGCCTGATCAGTTTAATAAACAGCTAGCCAATCAATTAGAGTTAATGGCTGATAATAAACAGCGATTTTTTATCGTTATTGATGATGCACATGCATTGCCGGAACGAACTTTGGCAGGATTGCTGACCCTTGCTTATCGGCAGCCGAATCGTTTTCCACCTCTACATATGGTGTTTTTTGGCCGTTTGCCTTTGGAGTCGATAGTCAAAGATTTAATTGCCCAGCATCAACTGGACGTTGAAATTCATACATCAAGAATAAATGCGTTCGACTTAAAATCGACCAAAAACTATATTGCTCATTGTATGAAAATGGCTGGATACGGTGATGAGCTGCCACTGTCTGATAATGAGATAGAAAAGATTCACAGTGAGGCAGATGGTTTACCAGGTTTAATCAATCAAGAAGCTGTAGACTACCTAGCTAAAAAAGTCAGCTTAAAAAATAAAAAAAATATAAATTTAGTCGGTTTGAAATTTTCAATCCCAGTTAGAAAATTAGTTGGAGTCATCGGGTTAGTTGCGTTGATAAGTGTCGTGACAGTTTTACTAAATTCACCTGCTCGGACGCCAAACCTAGGTCAGGAACAGGTGGCAGAATTAGCATTGCATGAGTCTGAAACTGCTACTGAGTTAGAGGATACTCTAGCCAGTAAGCGGCCAACAGTATTGACGAGTCAAGCTCAAACTGTAGCGCAGAATTTGGAGAAGCCAGAGCCGTCTCTAACTCAATCAAATACTGCAGATTCGTTGAAATTAGCAGATAGTAGTCAATTAAAAGCAGAGATACCGACTCATCAGCCAACTGATACAGTAAGTAGCACTAAAACACAAGTTATCCCACCAGAGAAGCGTGCTCCAGAAAAATCTGAGACTAATAATGATTCTGATTCGAAACCTGTGTTGGCTCGTGTGGATAATTTCTCTCAGCAAGAAAAATATTTAATGCATCGTGATCCTTCTCATTATACTTTGCAGTTAATGGGCTCTTACGAAAGTTCTCCGTTACATAAATTTATTAATCGTGCTAATTTACGTCAAGATGCTTGGTATTTTCACACAATACATAACCATAAAACTTGGTATGTTGTCGTATATGGTGATTATGCCACTCGGCAGGATGCAATGTATGCTGCAAAAAAATTACCTTCGGCTGTCCAGCAACAAAAGCCCTGGGTTAGAAGTTTTGCGAGTGTGCAAAGTGCGATTACGAAGAAAGAGCAGGTTGCTTAATGATTAATGATAAATTACATAATGATCGGTTCATGCGTGCCCTAGCTTGCCAGTCTGTCGATCGAACTCCAGTTTGGATGATGCGACAAGCAGGCCGTTATTTGCCTGAATATAGGGCAGTTCGGAAAATAGTTCCTGATTTTATGTCATTGTGTAAAAATCCTGAGTTGGCTTGTGAAGTAACTTTACAACCCTTAGCTCGCTATGAATTAGATGCAGCAATATTATTTTCCGATATTTTAACAATACCTGATGCGATGGGACTGGGTTTAGAGTTTATTGCGGATATTGGTCCAAGGTTGAGCAAGCCTTTACGTGACCGTACAAGTATTGAAAATCTAGCAGTCCCCGATCCAGAGTTATCAATCGCTTATGTCTCAAAAACAATATCGCTGATCAAGCATGAGTTGTCGGGGCAAATACCATTGTTAGGGTTTAGTGGCAGTCCTTGGACATTAGCTTGCTACATGGTTGAAGGAGGCGGCAGCAAAGAATTTAGCCATCCAAAAAAATTACTCTATAGCGAGCCACTATTATGTCATCAGTTATTATCTAAAATCACAGACGCTATTATCGCTTACTGCCAAATGCAAATTAACGCGGGAGTTAATGCGCTCATGTTATTTGATACTTGGGGAGGCATCCTCACTACCCCAGCGTATCATGAATTTTCTTTGTCTTATATGCGAAAAATTATAGCGGCATTGCCACCTTCAACTCCAATTATAGTTTTCACTAAAGGAGGAGGCCAGTGGCTGCAATCAATAGCTGAATCAGGATGCCGTGGAATAGGTTTAGATTGGACCATAAATCTTGATCAAGCAATTAATGCGGTGCCAAAAGAAATTGCTTTACAGGGTAACCTTGACCCAACTATATTATTAGCAGATCAGCCAGCGGTGGTTAAAGAAACTACGCGATTATTAGAAGCCGTTGCAGGGAGACCAGGCCATATCTTTAATTTAGGCCATGGTATCTTACCCGCCACTCCTCCTGAAAATGTAACAGTGATGATTGAAACGATAAAAAATTTTAAAGCTGAAAAGGCATCCATAGAATGAGTTGTTTAAGAGTTATTTTTGGCGACCAGTTAAACCATAAAATTTCATCTTTAAAAAATATAGATAAAAAAAATGATTTAATTTTAATGGCAGAAGTGAAGCAAGAGTTTACTTACGTTAAGCATCATAAAAAGAAAATCGTTTTTATTATATCTGCAATGCGACATTTTGCTCATGAATTACAATCTAAAGGATTTAACATCCATTATATTAAACTCAATGATTCTAAAAATTCTGGCAATATTAAAGCTGAAGTCAAAAAAACTCTTGAAAAATATAATATAAAAAAAGTCATAGTCACAATGCCGTGTGATTATCGACTCTATAGTGAAATAAAAGAGTGGCAAGATGAATGGGATACCCCTATAGAGCTTTGTGACGATGATCGTTTCTTATGCTCTATTGAAAACTTTAAAAGTTGGGCCAAAGGCCATAAACAATTAAAAATGGAATATTTTTACCGCGAGATGCGTAAGCAGCATGAAGTATTAATGGTTAAAAATAAGCCGGTCGGTGGGCAGTGGAATTATGACTCTGAAAACCGTAAAGTTCCCAAAACTAGCATTGAAATACCTTCCCCCTATCAGGCTCAACTAGATACTACTACTAAAGAAATAATCGATTTAGTTGAACAAGAATTTACTGATCACTTTGGTGATATCGAACCCTTTCAGTATGCTGTGACACGAGAGCAAGCGTTAAGAGCACTCGATAATTTTATCACTAAGCGTTTAGCAAAATTTGGAGATTACCAAGACGCAATGTTGCAAGATGAACCATGGATGTTTCATTCACATTTGAGTTTATACCTTAATTGCGGACTTTTGCTTCCACAAGAATGTATTGATAAAGTTGAGCAAGCTTACCATGAAGGGCAAGTGCCATTAAATGCTGCTGAAGGCTATATCCGTCAAATATTAGGCTGGAGAGAGTTTGTTCGTGGTGTTTATTGGTCGCAGATGCCGAAATATGAATCTCTTAATTATTTAAATGCTAAGAACAAATTGCCAGAATTCTTTTGGGGTAGTGAGACGAAAATGAACTGCATGCGACAGGCAATTAGTGAGACTAAGCAGCATGCTTATGCTCACCATATTCAACGCCTGATGGTGCTTGGTAATTACGCCTTATTAACAGGGATTGATCCTAAATTTGTCAATGAGTGGTATTTAATTGTCTATGCAGATGCCTATCAGTGGGTAGAGTTGCCAAACGTTACTGGCATGATATTGTTCGCTGATAAAGGGCACTTTGCAAGTAAGCCTTATTGTGCAAGTGGCAGTTATATTAATAAAATGTCAAATTATTGTAAGAGCTGCCAGTATGATGTAAAGCAAAAGTTGGTGATG
>Ga0100380_10003326_pt1 | contig 17080 bp, 11 predicted proteins | sample CryGeymeta201504_FD_80417 | JGI IMG/M metagenome (GOLD analysis project Ga0100380, IMG submission 80417) | Groundwater microbial communities from Crystal Geyser aquifers in Utah, USA - Crystal Geyser metaG 2015-04 | ecosystem: Environmental > Aquatic > Deep subsurface > Groundwater | place... | reverse complement strand
TCTTCCTTTTCGTCGCCTTGCCTAGTGTTTTCGCACTTCCAAATAACATACAGAAAATATCCTTTGTTGGACTTCTAGTAGCGGGTTCAGTATTAGGTATGACCAACGGCTATGTAGCTTATGTTCATATTCCTTTGATTGTCGTTACGCTTGCTGCTGTTTTCTATTCGGTATACAATCGTGTGCCAAAGGCCAGCCAAGCTGACGAAGAGTTGAGCTCTAGGGAGTTCTGGATGTTTATAGGTGCGCTGGTTTTTGTCATATCTTGTTTTCAAGTTATATTGAATACATCAATGCCCGTGTGGAATAATCTCTTTGGCATTGATAAAGCACCCCCTGTGGATGTGGTTGGCTATTACAACAAGTGGCAGATGCCAATTGCGATAATAGTAGGCCTATTGATTGGCTTCGGACAGTTTTTCAAATACAAAAAAACGGATTGGAAGAAATTCAGGCTACAATTATTTACCATCATACTTTCCTCACTAGGAACAAGTATCCTCTTGGCATTGCTCTTCGACTTAAAAAACCCAGTGATGATCATATTCTTGATTTCTTCGGTTTTTGCGGTGGTAGGAAATATTATTTATTGGGTACAAGTTCTAAAAGGCAAGTATAAAGTTGCTGGCGGCTCGGTGGCCCACATCGGATTTGGTTTAATGTTAATCGGAATTTTAAGCTCTGGTTCGGGCAAAAAGGTGATTTCAATTAACCAATCGGGAATGGTGTATAGCGAGAACTTCGATGAGGATGCAAATCGAGAACATATTCTGCTTATTAAGAATGTGCCCACCATGATGGGCGACTATGAAGCTACCTATGTTGGCGATACCACCATCGCTCCAAATACGTATTACAAAGTAAATTATCGCGGATTCGACCGCATGACCCAAACGTACACGGGTGACGATTTCTCCCTTCAACCGAATGCTCAAGTCAACCCGAAAATGGGCTTGGTAAGTAATCCGGATACACGTCATTATTTGAGTCATGATGTCTTTACACATGTCAGTCAAGTGCCAGATAAGGAGTCTGCAAGAAAGGCGCCTTTCGAACATTTTCTGACCCACGAATTGCGGATTAATGATACGCTTCATGTGCAGAACGGAGAAGCGATTTTGGAACTTGTTACTCCAAATGCCGACCGCACAGGACTTAACCTTCAAGATGCCGACCACGTTTTGATGGCGGAATTGAAAGTCATCACGCCGTTTGATACGGTTTATGCTCATCCTGTTTTTGCTCTCCATGGCGAGCAGTCTGTCAGCATTCCTGATGAATTACATGATCAAGGACTTCGTTTCAAACTTACCGACATCATCACTAACCCAGAAGATTTCTCGCAAACACGCTTCGTTATTGAAACAGCTGAGAAGCCACCAGTGAAAGATTATATCATCTTAAAGGCCATTGTTTTTCCATACATCAACTTCCTTTGGGGAGGTACGATTATTATGATTATTGGCTTTCTATTAGCGATTCTAGAAAAGTTTAAGAGGAGGTAAGTAGGTGGGTAAGTAGGTAGGTAGGTAGGTAGCGTGCCGTGCCAAGCGTACCGAAGTCGGCGGTCTGCGGGGAAAACTATGCGGTGTCAAACACCAAATCCAAGCAAAGAGATGGACGATCAGCCTCTTTAATGAGTGCAGGTCGGCGAGGACGCCAACCCGCTTGAACTTGTCTGGTTTTCCTGCCATCTGGCTGTCTGGCTGTCCGGCTGTCTCGAAACCTCGCCCACCAGAGTCTCATCGTCTACTTATCTCCCTTAATAGAATAAATTTAAAAATCTTACTCCGCATGCTGAAATTAGTGATATGCCCAGCGCCCATATCCTCTTTGCCGATGACGATGCAGACATTCTGTTCTCAGGCGCACTCGCCTTACGCCAAGCTGGGTATAAAGTAAGCACGCTCCAAGATCCCGAACAGCTCATTTCTTCCATCAAAAAGACCAAACCCGACCTCGTTCTTCTCGATATGAACTTTCGTAGCTCCATTCAAAATGGCAATGAAGGAATGTATTGGCTAAGACAGCTTAAAAAGAGTTTGAATATTCCTGTCGTTATGCTCACAGCCTATGGGGAAATAGAGTTAGCCGTTCAGGCCATGAAACATGGGGCCAGCGACTTCCTCACCAAACCTTGGGAGAACAATGTCTTGCATGAAACTATCGCGAACGCCTTGACTAGGAAGAAGAATGCTGTTTCGTCTGGCTTTCCTAATTCTGAAGGTATTAATGCCTTGATTGGTGCCTCGGAGAGTATGGAAACGCTAAAGCAAACCATCCGAAAAATTGCACCGACCGATGCCTCCGTTTTAATTATGGGAGAGAATGGAACAGGAAAAGATCTGGTGGCTCGGGCAATCCATGAACTGAGCAAAAGGAATAAGGGAGAATTTGTAGCAGTCGATTTGGGGGCTATACCAGACGGCCTATTCGAAAGCAACTTCTTCGGTCATAAGAAAGGAGCATTTACCGATGCCAAAGCGGACTTTTCTGGTCGTTTTGTTCAAGCGGACAAAGGCACCCTTTTTATGGATGAGCTAGGGAATATTCCTTTGCACTTACAAGCCAAATTATTAGTTGCACTTCAAAACAGAGCGGTTCAAGCATTGGGTGATTCCAAAATTCAGCAAGTAGATATTCGTCTGATTAGTGCTACCAATGCACCCATTGATCGTTTGGTGGCTGAGCAAAAATTCAGACAAGATTTTCTCTACCGCCTAAATACGGTCACCTTGCGCCTAGCCCCATTGAGAGAGCGGATGGAAGATCTACCACTTCTAGCCAATCATTTTCTATCGCAATATATTGACCGTTACCAGAAGCCGGGAAAAACTCTGAGCAAGGAAGCCACGAATAAGCTCATGAAACATCAATGGCCTGGCAATATTCGTGAGCTACAACATGTGCTGGAGCGGGCGGTAATTCTTTCGGAAAAGGATGAAATCACTGCTTATGATATTGAGGTAGAAACGACAATTCTTTCGCAAGACAGTGCAGCAGTACATGCTGGAACTTTGGAAGAGATGGAGAAGACAAGCATCGAAAAAGCCTTGCAAAAACACCGTGGAAATATTTCCGCAGTGGCCAATGAACTTGGACTCTCACGAGCTGCCTTGTATAGACGCTTGAGTAAATATAACTTGTAATATGCCTTGGAAGAACTTCCGACTGATGGGTTATATCCGCATTGCTGGACTGCTACTCACCATGCTCCTCATGATTTGGGTGTTTTTTGTCAAAGCATACTATTTCACCGCATTCATCCTGTTCTTTCTCCTCATCGTTCAGACCTATGATTTACTTCGATTTGTAGAACGTACAAACCGAAGAGTACAGCGCTTGATCGATGCTATTGAGAACGAAGACTTCTCAACCCAGTTTTATGAAGACATCAAGGGAGACAGTTTCCGTGACTTAGTCAATGCCATGAATGGAGTGATTCAGCGTTTTGGAGCCATTCGCCGTCAAAGGGAGGAAGCGCTACATTTTCTTCAAGCATTGATGGATCATGCGCCTGTAAGCATGTTAGTGCTTGACAAAGTCGGACATATTGAATTTCAAAACCGAGCATTTAAACAGATGATAGGAAATCGACCGATTCATCACATGGACGAGTTGGAAGAGGGAGAACCTGAATTGGCCAAAGCGCTCATTGCATTAGGTCATGATGATGCTAAAAACATTAAACTACACCGTGCCTCTGGACTAGAAAATAGAAGTTTACGCTCAACCCGATTCGCTATTTTTGGGAAGGTCTTAACTTTGATAAGCATCCAGAATATCAGCAGTGAACTCGAAACCCGCGAGCAAGAAAGCTGGCAAAAACTCATGCGGGTGCTCACACATGAAATTATGAACTCCATTACCCCACTCACTTCTCTTGCGGAAACGGCCGAAGTTTTACTCGAGCAAGATGCAGTGGAAAATAAGCCAGATATTACCCGGGCCCTTCAAACCATCCATCGCAGAGGAGAAGGACTTTTAAACTTCACCCGTGCCTACCGCAGCGTTGCCAAAACCACTGAGGTGAATTGGGAAAAAGTAGCGCTAGGTCCACTGCTTGAAGGAATCATCCATCTTCAATCTCCTGAAGCAGAAAAGCTGGGCTTGACGCTCAAACTCGAAGTTTCAAAAGACCTTCATATTGAGGCAGATCATAGTCTGCTCGAACAGGTTATCTTAAACCTGCTCCTCAATGCCATGCAAGCCAGCAAAGAAGGGGATACCATTCGCATATCGGCTCTACAAAAAGGCAACAAAATTGAATTACGCATCGAAGATCAAGGCACAGGGATTTCTTCAGACGACCTCGATAAAATCTTCGTGCCCTTTTTCACAACAAAAGCCTCCGGCAGCGGAGTCGGACTCAGCATCTCCCGTCAGCTCATTCGTCAAATGGGAGGGAGTTTGCGACTTGAGTCTAAAGAAGGTGAGGGTACAGGGGCTATTGTAAGGTTTTAGCAGTGCGAAGGGCTCAGTGCGAAGGGCAAAGGGCTCAGGGCAAAAGGCTCAGGGCTCAGGGTTAAAAGTTGTCGTTTATAAACGCTCCGCGCCCTGCGCTAACAGAGTAAAGTCTTTCGAAAGGAATTCAGTTGTTTGCTTAAAGAAAGCAGGGCTGGGTATAGTGCAGATCTTTCTTTCGATTCAATAATGTTATTGGCCTCCAAAATGAAAAGGATATTCACACATTCAAATACAGACCTTCGACTCATATTTATAAACCAAGCGAAATCTTTATCTGAGTCGGAACCGCTGCCCTCAGCAATATTGTTAGTAATGCTCATTGTAGCTCCTCGGAGTTGCTCGGCGAATTTGTAAAAATGCTTTTCATGCGCTCCTTCCGCTAGGTCGAGAAGAGGAATTGTAATTTTTATACCTTCTTTCCAAACGGTCAATTCTTCAAATCTAAAATCATTCATCCCACTAATTCCCTTAAGTTTCCTCATAGTATTCCTAGTCATTATTTTTTTTGACAGGATCATGACAAAGCAAGCTCCCCAGGACCACAGGGCGAAAGGCTCAGGGCAAAGGGCTCAGGGCACAGGGCAATGGGCTCCGGACGAAAGGCTCAGGGCTCAGGACGCAGGGCTCAGGATTAAAAGTTATCCTTTATAAATGCTCCGTACTCTGTGTTCCGTACTCTGCGCTCCGTGCTCCGTACTCTGTGTTCCGTACTCTGCGCTCTGCGCCTTGAGCTCTGCGCCTCACTCATACCTCAACGCCCGAACTGGATTCGCAGTCGCAGCTTTCAAAGACAACCCCATCACCGTCAAAGTAGCAACAAGCAAGGCAATAAGCGAACTCCATAAAAATGGTCCAAAACTGAGCGGATTTGAGAAGGCGAAGGATTCAAGCCAACGCTGCAAAAAATACCAGGCAGCAGGCCAAGCGATAAGGTTAGAAATGAGCACCAAGAAGATGAACTCCTTCGTAAGGTGCAACATAATATTCCCTGCTGAGGCTCCGAGTACCTTACGGATACCAATTTCTTTGGTGCGCAATTCAGTACTAAAGGAGGCCAATCCAAAGAGCCCTAGACAGGAAATAAAAACTGCGAGGATGGTGAAATAGCTGAATACTCGTAACATCTTTCCCTCTTTGATATAATTACGGTTCATAAAATCATCCAAGAAATAGGCCTCCAAAGGATGATTCGGCACCATGGATTTCCATTGATCAAGTATGGAAGCATAGCTGTCAAAGCCATCTTGCGACTTCACCTTAATCAATAAATTGGAGGTGTTCTTTGGTTGATACATCATTACCATGGGTTCGATCGGAGCATGGAGAGAAGCATAATTGAAATCCTGTACGACCCCAATCACATGTCCACGTATTCCCAGTCCATTTTCCATCTCCTTTCCTATCGGGTCTTCCCAGCCTAGGAAATCTGCACAAGCTTGGTTGATGATAAAGGAAGTACCAGCATCTGCGGCATTATTTGGGTCGAAATTTCGGCCATCTAGTTTCAGACCCATCATCGGAATAAAAGCATCATCTATAAACATGAAGCCCAAAATTTTATTCGAACGATTGGTAGCATGATCTACGATAAAGTAGAGCTTCCCGAAAATTCCGCCAGGCACCCTGGAGGCAGAGGCCACTTGGTCTACCTCTGCACGTTGAAGAAATTCGTTCTTAATCTTTGGCAGACTTGCTTGTACGACAGAATCCCCAGGGACGGGAATAACCAATACCCCTTCTTTATCGAAGCCGAGGTCTTTGTTTTTCATAAAGTCAAGCTGACTCATTACAACTATCGTGCTCAGAATCAGAGCAATGGATATGGCGAATTGCATAACCACCAATACACGGCGCAATGCAACCGGACCGAGATAGCGTTTCCATCCTTGCAAATGACTTTTCCCATTACTTTTCATGCCTATTACCTCGGAGGGTTCTACCGCGCTTAGAAAGAATGCGGGGTAGGAGCCGGCAATCAAGGCAAGAAGAACACAGATCAGAAGCAAGGCACCCAAAGTGTTTGGCTGAAGGATATCGCCATGGGTAAAATGCTTGTCGGTGAGGGCATTGAAGTAGGGGAAGAGAATTTCTACCGTGGCCAATGCAAAGATGAGTGCGATGAATGTATGAAGAAACGCTTCGGATAAAAACTGAAAAATGAGCTGACTGCGTTTTGCCCCAGCAACCATACGTATACCTACTTCCTTCGCTCTTTTTCCAGAGCGCGCAGTAGACAAGTTCATGTAATTAATGGCCGCAACAACGAGCAAAAACAGACCAACGATACCAAAAATTTGCAGGTAACGACGATTGGAATTTCCTGGAAAATCATAGCTAAACTCATTGGATAGATGGACATCCATGAGTGGTTGCAGAGCATAAGTCATGCTACCGTTCACTTCATTTTGTTCAATCCAAGGGTTGATGGAATTGGTATAGAAATTTTCGAATTTTTTAGAAAGTATACCCGCTTGTGCACCAGGAATCAGCTTCAGGTAATTGAAGGCCATCATTCGGAAATAATCGCCCATCACGCTCGCATAAAAACGGCGGTCTAAGCTCGATAAACTGATAATCATGGAATAGGGAAGCTGTGTTTCCTTTTCACCATCAATAAAAACAGCACTAATCTGATATGACTTTCTAGCAAACTTGAGCGACTTGCCAATGGCTTCTTCAGCTGAGCCAAAGTATTTGATGGCTACCTCTTTAGAAATAGCCATTTGCATGGGTTGATCCAAACAATGTTTCGAATCGCCTGCCACAAACCGATAACTGAAAAAGTTGAAATAAGTAGAGTCGGCAAAGCTCACCCCATCCTCCGAAAACATTTTCTCGCCATACCATACGCTCTGTTTTCCAATGTCTATTATTCGACAAAAAGCTTCGATTTCGGGATATTGATCCGCAAGCTCTGAAGCGGCTCGGAGCGAATTCATCGCTACACGGTCGGTTTGTCCATCCAGGATTAATACCGAATTTAGACGATAGATTCGTTCGGCATCTGGATGGTGAATATCATATTGAAGCTCACTGTTTACATAGAGGTAAATGAGAGTAGCGGCTGATAACCCTGCGGCCAAGCCAAGTATATGGATGAGAGAAACAAGGCGCTGCCGTATCAAAATACGCCAGCTGCTTAGGAGGTAGTTCTTCCACATTTTAGGCCTCCATTTCTTTTGAACGGTAATTCGAAGTAAACTCTTCGGATATTACCTGTCCATCTAGCATGTGAATGACCCTTTCAGCGCGCAAGGCGTGCTCTGGACTGTGGGTTACCATCAACACGGTGGCGCCTTCATCATGCAATTGTTCGAGCAATGCCATCACTTCCTCACCATTTTTAGAGTCAAGATTTCCAGTTGGCTCATCGGCAAGAATTAGCTTGGGCTCAATAACAATTGCACGACAAACGGCCACGCGCTGCTGTTGTCCGCCCGATAATTGTTGCGGGAAATGTTTGGCACGATGTGCAATGTTCAAACGTTGCATCACTTCTTCCACACGATGTTTGCGTTCACTAGTACTCATTTTTTGATAGATAAGTGGAAGTTCGATATTCTCAAAAACGCTCAATTCATCAATTAGATTAAAGCTTTGAAAAACAAATCCAATGGCTGATTTTCTTAATCGCGCTCGCTCTTTCTCATTCAGTTGGGCAGTTTCTTCTCCGGCAAAGAGATACGAGCCAGCACTTGGATTATCCAATAAACCTAAAATGTTTAGTAAAGTAGATTTTCCGCAACCCGAAGGACCCATTACCGAGATAAACTCTCCTTTTTTTACTTCTAGGGAAAGGGCATTGAGGGCCAGTGTTTCTACGTCTTCTGTGCGATAAACTTTACTGAGTTCTGAGATTTTAATCATGGTCGTTTGATTCGAGTACGATAATGTCTGCGTTTCCGAAAATAGCATAGGATGAGATAATTACCTGATCTCCGGGATGAAGACCGTCTAAAATTTCTAAAAAGTCTGGGTTCTGCCTGCCAAATGAAGTACTCCGTTTCAGCGCCTTGTTTCCTTCAAGCACGTACACCCAACTGCCACCGGTTTTTTGATAAAAACCGCCTCTCTTGAGCAGGAGCGACGGGGCAGGATCCCCCAGACTAAGTCGTATTTGCAGGCTCTGACCGTATTTCAATGCCGCGGGAGGAATGCTGTCAAATAGCAAATCCACTCGGAACTGTCCATTGGTCACCTGCGGGTATATTTTTTCTGTATGAAGGGTATAAGCTTTGCCACCAAACTGAATTTCGGCTTTCAATCCGGCCTGAACCCGACTGATATACAACTCATCCACCAAGGCATTCAAGCGATATCCTTTTTGTAAATCCACCTCTGCCACCTTTTGGCCTTTATTGATGGATTGTCCGATTTCGATGTCCAAGCCCGTGAGAAGTCCGGATGCTGGCGCTCTAAGTTCCAGCATATCCAGACTACTTCTCAAGGTTTCCAGGCTCTTTCGAATCAGGGACGAAGAAAACTGATAGTGCGAAGCCTGAATTTTTTGCACTGCTTGGTGATTGCTAATGGTTTGTTCTAGTAATGTTTTACGTTTTTCGAGACTCACAAAGGAACTTCGACTATTTTCAAATTCTTGCCGTGAAATCAAGGAGTCTTTAATTAAGGACTGATTCGCCACCCAGGTGATTCGCGACTGTTCGTATTCGTTCTCCAGACTAGCGAGTTGTTGCAAATAGTTGAAGGATGTATTCTCTACAGTAATCTCCGTGTTTCTCAAGTTATTAAGTTGGTCCAAAAGGGCCGTTTCGCGCTGCATGAAGTCAAGCTGTAAATCTTGATTATTCAGCTTAAATAGCATATCACCGGTCGTCACCACTTTTCCATCTTCTACCAACTTCTCTTGAACAATGCCGGAGGTCAAAGCAACCACTTGTACCGTTTTTAGAGGTTCCACACTTCCTGTGAGGGTAATATATTCCTCGAAATTTCCTGCTATGACTTCTGTGACTTCCACCTTGTTTTCATCAATTCTAAAGCTCGACTGTCGAAAAGATTGAGTCAATAGATAAGCAACAGCAAGAAGCATAAGTACCCCCGCCAACCAAAACCAACGCTTGGTCGACCGCCTCTCTGAACGCTCAATTTGCCTATCCATGCCCGTTTCTTAGAGAAGGAGGTGCCAAAAATGTAAACATCACATTATCAATATAATATAGTTTTGTTTGCGGGTGGCTATGTCCGTATTCGAACACTTCGGTAGATGAAAACGGACAGGTTTGGCATCGAGTAAGGGGCGTGGGGCTTTTTATAGATGGGTCACTGACTGCGTGCGCCGTAGCTGAAGAAGGAAGCGAATGAGTGGCGGCTAACAGGAACTTTAGATTCAGGAATGGCGCTACGGTCATTCGAAGAGAGGAGCTCCACCTAGGCTGAAAAAGCTCACACCTTCGCATACGCTACTGCGCACGCGGTACACCTTCGCATACGCTACGGCGCACGCGGTCTGCGCTAATACACCCTCTCAATCTCGAAATCTCGCACCCTCTCAATCTCGCCCCTGAACAACTACTGTCCGTTATCGCACACTTTTAATTCAAGGAGACTTTACTTAACCATCAGTGATACAATTAATTAGCTCATTGGCATTCCCCCTGCTTGACTAGGTACAAAAAAGAAAAGCCATGATAAATCACAACAAAATTTTCGTCCTGATTGCCCTCGGCGCAATGGCCTACTGGTGCAATCCCGTTCAAGCTCAAGAATCGATCTTAGTCCTCCATACCGAAAAAGGGCCTCATGATATCATTGGTCCTCAAGATAATGGTCCCCAAGACACCTCCACCACTGGCGGTGATACCACGGTAGGAACAACCTCCATCACGAAAGTGGAAGAAAAGGTTTCCGTTCGCATCTATCCAATGCCCGCCACGAATTATTTTATTCTAGAAACAAATCATCCATCCAACACAGCACGCTTCATTTTATACTCGCTGCAAGGCAAAGAACTTGTAGAGTTTGAAGCGAAAGAACGCGTTGATATAAGCACTCTTCCACGTGGTACTTATATAATTCGCGCGAAAGACGCCACTTTGGGGATACGCAGTGAAAAGGTGCTTTTGCATTGATTGTGTCTAGTTTTCTATTTTTGGCAGGATGCTTTTAGCTTCCTGCGAGCACCCCATGCTGTTTGAATGGGATCTATGACCATCGCCAAGAGACGCAAAGTTTTGCGTCCTTACGGGTACTTGCCATAAACCTAGTCTGGTTGTCTCGAAATCTGGTTGTCTGACATCTGGTAATCTGATAATCTGGCTGTCTCGAAACCTCGCAATCTCGAATTCTCGAAACCTCTATTCATAAATCACAAATAATAGTTTATCTTTGCACCGCAAACAGCAATGCCTCTAAATTGTAAGTTTGCCATCGCAACGACTCGATTATAGGGCTGCTCCAAAACCCGAAATATGATCGATTTCACCAACAAAATTATCGGCGACTCCCTCACCTTTGACGATGTCTTAGTTGTTCCCGCATATTCTGAAATTCTCCCCCGCGAAGTAAGCACCACCACTAAACTTACACGTGACCTTAGCATTAATATCCCGATTGTTTCTGCAGCCATGGATACCGTTACCGAATCCGGACTAGCCATTGTGCTTGCCCAGGTAGGAGGAATTGGCATCCTGCATAAAAACATGAGCATCGAAAAGCAAGCCTTGGAAGTGCGCCGTGTAAAACGTTCGGAAAGCGGAATGATTGTCGACCCGATAACTTTAAGTCCAAATGATACTATTGGCACTGCCTTGGAAATCATGAAGGAAAACAAGATTGGTGGAATACCTGTAGTAACAGCGGGAAAAAAGTTGGTGGGAATCCTAACCAACCGCGATTTGCGTTTCGAGCATGACCGCGGGAGATTGGTGAAAGATGTTATGACTTCAGAAAATATCGTGACTGCCCCAGAAGGCACCTCACTGCAAGAAGCTGAAGAAATTCTAAAACAATATAAGATTGAGAAATTACCAGTAGTAGATGACTATGGAGTGATCACCGGACTCATCACCTACAAAGACATTCTCAAACACAGCGATAACCCACTCGCCAACAAAGACAGCCTCGGCCGACTTATGGTTGGAGCCGCAGTAGGCATCAAGGCCGAAACCCTCGACCGCGTTGAAGCATTAGTGGCGGCAGGTGTGGATGTAATCACAATTGATACAGCCCACGGACATAGCATGTATGTGGCCCAAGAATTAAAACGAGTTAAGCAACAATTCCCCGACCTACAAATCATCGTAGGAAACGTCGCCACCGGAGCCGCTGCCAAACATTTGGTAGATGCAGGAGCCGATGCCGTGAAAGTGGGAGTTGGACCAGGTTCTATCTGTACCACCCGCATCATTGCCGGTATTGGTGTTCCTCAGCTTACTGCTATTATGGATGCCGCACAAGCATTAAATGGCACCGGAGTCCCAATCATCGCAGACGGAGGAATCCGCTACAGTGGAGACATCGTCAAAGCCCTCGTAGCAGGAGCTAGCACGATCATGGCCGGTTCCATGTTCGCAGGAGTGCAAGAATCACCAGGCGAAACCATTATCTACGAAGGACGAAAAGTTAAATCCTACCGAGGAATGGGTTCCATCGAAGCCATGAAACAAGGTTCCAAAGACCGTTACTTTCAAGATGCCGAAGAGGAAATCGCCAAGCTCGTACCAGAAGGAATTGTAGGCATCGTGCCGTTCAAAGGCAGCCTCAAAGAAATCGTCTATCAACACGTAGGCGGCATCAAAGCCGGTATGGGCTATTGCGGAGCACGCACCATCGAGGAACTTCAAAAGGCACAATTCGTACGTATCTCAGGAGCTGGCGTGAGAGAGAGTCACCCACACGATATTACGATTACTAAAGAGGCGCCTAACTACTCGCGCTAAAAAAGCATAGGGCTTTCTTCCTTGCCGTCATCCCGACCGAGCAAAACACTGGGCGTCTTCAACAATAAACTTCACGCGAGCGGAGGGACAAGGCAATCTAGCGTTACCATGCTCAGGGCTCAGGGCACAGAAGAGATTCACCTCCCTCTCATCTTTGCGGAATCTTTTTTGATCCCAGCGGAATCCTGCTTCAGACAATTAAACAGGCGAAAGCAATACTCCGCGAATTCCTTTTAATCTCACTCTCATCTTTGCGGAATCTTTTTTCATCCCAGCGGAATCCTGCTTCTGACAATTAAACAGGCGAAAGCAATATTGCACGGAACAGCGTGCCTCCCCTCTGTCTGAAGCAGGATTCCACAAGGATATAGAGGATTCCGCAAGGATAAAAAGATTAAAGGAAAAGGAGTTCAACTGGCTTATGCACTCCAAAAAATTAATCAGCCCATTTTAACCTTCTATCCGTCTCTCATCTTTGCGGAATCTTTTTTTCATCCCCGCGGAATCCTGCTTCTGACAATTAAACTGGCGAAAGCAATACTCCGCGAATTCCTTTTAATCTCACTCTCATCTTTGCGGAATCTTTTTTTCATCCCAGCGGAATCCTGCTTCAGACAAGGAGCACAGAGTACAGGGTAAGTGGTTGCCTCGCCCTGCGCCCTCCGCTCTGTGCCCTGCGCCGGTTCGCCCCTCCGAAGCAGCATTCCCAATTAACCTAGCGTCTCTAAATCCACCTGCAACCTTTTTTCGTATCTGTTGTTAAATACTTCTATTATGGAACTAGATATCTACAAGATTTTCTTCCGCGGAAAAAGCCACCGCCGCTTTAAGGCCAAACTATTTAACCTCATTACCGCCCTTCTTATTGGTGGCTTGTTTCTGGGATTTGTGATGCTAGTCCTTTATTTTATGAACAACGCATGAAGCTATTTATTTTCCATTCTTTGTCTTTAAAAACTTTCCTATATTCGTAAAAAATTTGCACTAAATAGGAAACTCCTCAAAGAATGAACTGGCATATGGACAACCCCCACAGACGATTTAATGTAGTAATAAGCGGATTAATAGCACTCAGTTTAGTTGGATTTGCTGGAATCTTGGCTTATTTCTTCAATCAGCTCAACTAATCTTCCTCCTTTCTTAGAATTGTACTAGATTCGCGCAAAAGCTTTCACTTTTGAATCAAAAGAAAATATTCCCCATACTCATTCTGGGATTGCTATTGGCACTCGCTTCTTGTGTGCCAAATAAGAAAATCATCTATTTGCAGGATGTAAATGAGACACTAGATACATTGTATCCAGTTCAACCGAATAATTATCTCCTCCAAAAAGGAGATGTAATTGGTATCGATGTTAAATTGGCAACGGATAATCCGCTGTTGCAGAATTTATTTCAACCGGTTCAAAACTCTGGGGCAAATGCTTCGATTCAAAGTGCTGGTGATTTTTATTATTTGACGGGTTTTGTTTTGGATGATAGTGGTTATGTAAACCTCCCAATTATCGGCAAAATTAAGCTTGACGAACAGAATATTTTCGAGGCAAATAATACCGTTCAGGCAAGTTTCAACGAATACTTAACCGATGTGTATGTGGTCGTTCGGTTTGGTGGGATGAGGTATTCTGTTTTAGGAGAAGTTAAAAGGCCTGGGAAATTTCTTGTGCTCCAAAATCGAATGACAATTTTTGAGGCCTTATCAAATGCAGGAGATCTTACAGAATTAGCCAAAAGGGATGCGATTACAATTATGCGCCAATATCCCGACGGTACGCGCATCCATAAATTAAATTTATTGGATGAAAGGGTGATTTCTTCTCCCTATTATTATATTCAGCCTAATGATATAATTTATGTAGAACCCCTACCAATTCGTGCACTTGGAACTGGTACAACGGGTTTTCAATCTTTAGTTTCCGTATTGTCGATTCTATCATCGACCATTATCATCGTTTATTATATCAGCAAAACCTAAGGTATGCGCAAAGAATCTGAGCAAGGGAGTTTTCAGGAAGAGGATGCCAGTATAGACTTAAAGTCACTTATTTATAAAGTACTTGCCTTTTGGCCAATAGTAGTTGCCGGGGTAATTGTAGGATTAGCCTCAGCCTTTTTGGTTAACCGCTATACTTTGGCCACTTATGACGCCGAAATTACGATTTTGGTAGACGATGGTAGCAAAGGTGCCGCGGGTCCAGAACAATTAATGTCTGCCTTAGGGTATTATAACCCACGTCTTACTTTTGAAAATGAAGTAGTCAAAATTAAATCGACTACAATGACCAATAAGGCATTGAATGAATTGGATTTTGGCGCGAGCTATTTCGTTCAAGGTCGCGTACTTCGAACTGAAGTGTATGGCGATGATGTCGAAGTAAAATTGGTCTATGACAGTATCCCGAATTTTATGGAAGATGTCCAATTGGACATTGAATATGCAAACGATGGCCAGTGGAGTTTGGAGAATAAGGAAATGCTTGAAGAGCTGTGGGACACCACCTTGCAATCACACTATGCTTTTGATCAGAATATTGGCTTCCATGGCTTTTATTTTCGAATCTTGAAGCTACGAAATGTGGAAGCGCCTCGGCAATTGTCCATTTCATTTAATACAAAAGAAACACTACTAAAGGCATATGGTGAAGCATTGACGGTTGAGCCTCTGGCAGAAGGGTCGTCGGCTATATCAATTAAGCTCAAGGGTCGCAATCAGATGAAAATGCAAACCTATCTGAACGCGCTTGCTAAAACATATATTGACGCTGGTTTAGCGGAGTCAAAGGAGAAATCCGAAAAAACCATCACCTTTATTAACGAACAATTACTGATTATTTCTGATAGCTTAAACGTTGCGGAAAACTTACGCGAGAAGTTTCATTCAGCTAACAGAATTACAAATATTGGCGATGAGGGCTCTCGGATTTTTGAGAAACTAGATGCCTTAATTACCAAAAAATCGCTCATAGAATTACAAATTAGGTATTTGAATTTTTTAGATGAGTATGTTGAAGGAAAACGACTGATCGACGACATCATCGCTCCGTCGGCAATGGGTGTTGAAGATCCTGTTTTAATAGGATTGGTAAATGAATTGATTAATCTCAATTCTAAGAGACAACAAATGCAATCAGGGATTATCCATGATGGCACCATGTTGAATGGGGTCAATGCCCAGATAAATTTGTTAAAAAAGACCTTGAAGGAAAATGTTAAAAACCAAAAACAAGGCACTCAAATTCAACTAGAGGAAGTTGAACGGCAAATTCAATCCTATGATATTGAAATTGCCAAGTTACCAGAAACGGAAAGAACATACTTAACAATTGAAAGAAAGTATTTGCTAAACGACGCCTTATTTACTCTATTACTTGAGAAAAAGGCCGAAAGTGAAATTAATAAAGCCTCAATTGTCGCACAGAATAAAATTATTGATTACGCAAAAGATTTAGGTGTTATCTCGCCGAAAAAAGGCCTGAATTACGCCATTGGTCTTTTCCTTGGACTTTTTATGTCCATAGGTGGTGTAATGATGTTTGGATACTTCGATAACCGAGTTCATAGTCTTGAAGAAGTTCAAAAATTAGCGAAAGCAAATATTCTGGGCTTAATCGGACATAGCCTAAAATCAACGAATCTAGTGGTATTGGATCACCCGAAAACGAGTATCTCAGAATCGTTCCGAGCGATACGAACAAACTTGCAGTATTTGTCGGTTGACAAGGCCAATAAAATAATCTTGGTAACTTCAAGTATCTCGGGGGAAGGAAAAACCTTCTGTTCCATGAATTTGGCTTCCATATTAGCGCTAGGTGAAAAGAAAACAGTTTTGCTCGGTTTAGATTTACGTAAACCAAAGATCTTTGACGATTTTGAATTAAAAAATGAACTTGGGGTGGTTAATTATTTAATCGGTCAGGCAGATTTGGATACGGTTACACACAAGACCAAGAATCCAAATCTATTTGTGATTCCATCTGGTATTACACCGCCAAACCCTGCTGAGTTGTTGATGAGCAAGCGATTCGAAGTGCTGATTGCAGAGCTAAAAGAGAAGTATGATTATATTATCATGGATACTCCGCCAATGGGCTTGGTTGCGGATGCCAATGATTTGATGAAATATGCTGATGTTGGAATTTATGTAATTCGCCAGTCTTATACACGGAAACCAATGCTTATTTCTTTGAACTATATGGAGGAGAACCATCCGGATAAATCCATATCAGTAATCATGAATGATGTGGGTGCATCATCTACCTATGGTTATGGTTACGGCTATGGTTATGGCTATGGCTATGGCTACGGATATGGCTATGGTTACGGCTATGGTTATTATGAGGAAGATGGCGAAAAGAAAAAGAGTAGAAACCCATTTTCTAAGTCCTAAGTGTTAGATAAAGCCCATTTATCCAATGAAGTTCTGGATACGGGTAGTTGTTCTATATGTTGTCCATCCTTATGCAAGTCTTTACAGTTTAAAGTTTTGTGAAGAGTATGCGTGTCATGATTGATGTTTTATTTAGGATATTAAGCCCTTCGCATTGAAGTTTGTTGAAGCAAAATCCTAATTTTCTTATTTATTTCAAAGGCGCCATTCAAAAAATATGAGGCTATTTGGATAAAGAAAATCAAAACATTAATTGAGGGTGAAAAATACGCGTTGAAGCCCGAAAATAGGTCGTCTTTTTTGTTTAAAATTTACAATTAGACAACTT
>Ga0100380_10003323_pt1 | contig 17089 bp, 15 predicted proteins | sample CryGeymeta201504_FD_80417 | JGI IMG/M metagenome (GOLD analysis project Ga0100380, IMG submission 80417) | Groundwater microbial communities from Crystal Geyser aquifers in Utah, USA - Crystal Geyser metaG 2015-04 | ecosystem: Environmental > Aquatic > Deep subsurface > Groundwater | place... | reverse complement strand
TTAATATAACTAGCCAAGGATTCACTTTGTTTTCCATAGGTTTTTTGGTTAATGGATAAATTGAGTTTAATACTTAATAAAAATCAGCGCAATTTCAGCTAACTCAGTTATGTGCGAGGAATTTAACGAAAAGTTAATATTATGGGTGTATTATATGAAATCCATTATAATTTAACAAATGTGGAGATGGATAAATATCTTAAACTCATGGAGGAGGAGCTTGTTTTGCGTGGGCGTAGTAGTCGGACTATGCAGGCGTATGTTGGATGTTTGAGAGACTATTTGCATTTTGTTGATGGAAAGACTGCTGATATGAGTGTTGTGCGCGCTTTTCTGCTTCGGAAAAAATCGGAAGGGAAGGCGTCGTCGACTACCAATTTGTATTTGAATGCTATCAAGTTTTTTTATAATAATATTCTGAAAGTTGGGTTCTCGATTGATATTAAATTCTCCAAGAAACCTCACAGGATCCCTGCGGTGTTGTCGCGAGAGGAGATTTCCGATGTTCTTTCCGTTATCAGAAATCCTAAGCATAAGTTGCTGGTTGCGCTTGCTTATGGAGCCGGGCTCAGAGTCAGCGAAGTTGTTAGTCTTAAGGTCAAAGATGTGAATTTTGGAGAAAAAATTCTTTATATCAGGCATGCCAAAGGCGATAGGGATCGGATTACTATTCTGCCTGAGAAATTACTAAATGAAATGGGACGGTTCTCGTTTGGCAAGGATCCCGATTCTTATCTGTTCGAAAGCGAAAGGGGAGGGCGGCTTTGTACTCGCACCGTGCAGAAGATTTTTGCAGATGCCATTCGTAAAACTGGTGTTACCCGAGATGCGAGTTTCCACTCGCTTCGTCACTCTTTTGCTACTCATTTGCTTGAAAACGGTACCGACATCAGGTACGTGCAGGAGCTTTTGGGTCATCGTAGTATCAAAACCACGCAAATCTACACCAGAGTCACGAAGAGAGGTATTAGTGGCATTGCGAGTCCTCTCTAGTGTGAACACGCCCTAATCAAGATATTGCGCTTTGTTTGCTTCGTGTTCCTCGTTTGAGATGGCGTAGATCGTCTCTCCGGTGTCTATCGCATTCAGGAAGAACCAGTAGTCGTTTGCTTGCGGGTTTGCTGCGGCTTCAATCGAGGCCAACCCGGGATTGGCTATCGCTGTCGGCGGTAATCCTGAGTAAATCCTAGTGTTGTATGGTGAATCTATCTGAATGTCTTCGTAAGTAATCTCGGTCTCTCCTGTTATGTAGTTGATAGTTGAGCACATCCCAAGCGTCCAGTCTGCGTCCAGCCTGCGCCATATTATGTCAGAGACAAGTGCGCGGTCTTCGGCGGTGCGTACCTCTTTCTCAATGATCGAGGCGACTATCATTACGTCTTCCAGCGTGCGGTCTCCGGTATCGATATCAGCTGTTTTTGCCTCAAAATTATCGAGTAGGCGAGTTGTGAAGTCATAAGTCTCAAACGTGTCAGCATCGAGGAAAAAAGTGTCAGGGAACAGGTATCCTTCCAGAGATGTCTCGGGCAAAAAAGTGTACATCGAGAAATCGCAGGTCTCTGTGCAGGTGATGAACGCTCCCGCGGTAATAAGCCCCTCGTTTGTCAGGGCGGCGTCGATATCCGATATTGTCCATCCTTCGATGATTGTGAAGACGATGTCTCCCGTTGCTTGGTTTGTCAGTAGCTCGATGATCTCTGTACCTGTCATCGATGGGCTCAGGCTGAATCTGCCTGCTTTCAAATCTCCTGCGAGGTCGTTTTGGCTCAGGTAATGCACGAATCCGTAACTGCTTCGGATCAGGCCGACTTCCTTTAGGGCGGATCCTATTTCCGATGCGGACTGTCCTGATTCTATCTCAAAAATGATATTAGACGTGTCATCTATATCTGCAGCCTTATTTACTGATCCGGTTGCGTTCAAATATAGGCCTAGAAGGATCAGGCCGCTTAGCATAATCGCGGGGAATATCTTGAATTTGTGCCGTCTTTTCATTGTGAAATTATCTGTTATCTGTGCCTGCTACATGCCGAATCCCATCTGTCCCATAACGTCTTTCATCTCGTCAGCCGCTATCTGTTGAGACTTTTTGATCGCCTTGTTGAAAGCCTCAAGCAAGTATTTTCCGAGCTTCGGATCGTTTCTTTTTTCTTCCGGTATTTTGACTTCTACAACCTCTTGTTCGCCGTTGATTGTTACGATTATCCCTTCGACTTCCGCTTCTATATGGAGTTTTGATAGTTTTTTCTTGATCTGTTTGGCTTGTTTTTGCAGCTTATACATATCTTTCATTTGTCCGAACGTGCTCATAAGGTTTTAGTTTAGATTTTAAGCCTTTTGATTTTAATGTATCAAAGGTCGAAAGACAACATAAGCGGCCTTCCGGTTTGAAGTAAAGCTTGCGCTTCCGGCATTCTTTATAGTAGTATTCGCGCGCTCATTTTAAATCTAAACTTTTGATATGGATACTTACAAACTGAAAGCAACCTCTCGTGATGTGGCTGTCGCAGCAAAGGTTGTACGAAACGAGGGACTTATTCCTGCCATTCTATATGGACATGGAATCGACACCGTCTCTTTGCAAATGGACTACCAAGATTTTAGACGTGTTTATCGTCAAGCCGGTAGTAACAGCGTTATTGATCTCGATATCGATGGTAAGAACCATAAGGTTCTTGTCCATCGTGTTGATGTCGAACCTGTAAAAGATACTATTACTCACATCGATTTCATCAATGTTAGAATGGATGAAGAGATTACGACTATGATACCTGTTGAGTTCACCGGTTATGCTCCTGCTGTAAAAGATCTAGCAGGTACTCTCGTACATGGACGTACGGAAGTAGAGGTACGTTGTTTGCCAGGTGCTTTGATCCACGATATCCAAGTTGACCTAAGTCCACTGGTCGATTTCCATACAAGTATAGTTGTCGGAGATATCAAATTCCCTGATGATATTACTGTCCTAGACGATCTCGAGCTTATGGTCGTTTCTGTCTCTGCACCGCGTGAGGAAGAGCCTGAACAAGAAGTAGCTCCTGCAGCAGGTGCTGAGGGTGGCGAAGCAGGTGCTCCTGCTGACGAAGGTGTTGAAGCCAAGGAGGGGGTAGGCTCTAATTGATCAAGTCATAAAGCAACTCCCTGAGCTCTTCGACAGATTTGCCTTCGGAGATCTCCTGCCGTGGCATGAGTTTTTCGCCTATTGCGATCTCAAAATTGTCGCCGATTTGCAGAGATTGTGGCATGAGGTATGTCGGCCAGTAGACCTTCTGGTTATCTTGACCGTTTGCAATGCTTAGCATTACATTCTGATTGTCTCTCGTGATGAGAGTAGCGTGAAGTAGCATGTTTTTGTTTTTTTTGAGTGGTCTTTTAAGGAGTGGATAATACATCTCTTTGTATCTGTTATCAAATCAGTACATGTAGCGCGAAATCCGAGTTGTGTTTTTATTAAAAAAAGGCTTCGTTCAGTATATGGACGAAGCCTTTTGTGCGTTTTTCTTTTCTTAGCCAAATAGGTGAACTGTAGCGATGATAGGAGCGATTATCAGAGCTATCGTGTTGATAACCTTGATAAGTGCGTTTAGCGCAGGTCCTGCAGTGTCTTTGTAAGGATCTCCCACTGTGTCACCAACGACTGCCGCTTTGTGAGCCTCGCTGCCTTTTCCTCCATGGTGCCCGTCTTCGATATATTTCTTGGCATTGTCCCAAGCTCCGCCTCCGTTTGACATCTGAATAGCCATCAAAAGTCCCACCACGATTACACCTGCTAGCAGACCTCCAAGAGCCTCAGGCCCAAGAATGAATCCTACAAGTATAGGTGCGAGTACCGCTAGAGCCCCCGGAAGTACCATCTCTTTTAGAGCCGCCTTTGTCACTATGTCTACGCAGACGTCGTACTCAGGCTTGTTCTTTCTCTCCATGATACCTGAGATCTCTCTGAATTGGCGGCGTACTTCTTCCACTACTTTGTTAGCAGCTTTTCCTACAGCTTCCATACATAGTGAGCTGAATAAGAAAGGCAGCATTCCGCCAAGGAATAGACCTATAAGAACCATGTAGTTCTCTATAGCAAAACCGAAACTTGTGCCTGTAGGGACATTCTTTGCGAGTTCTTCTCCATATGCTTGAAAAAGTACCAGTGCCGCTAATGCTGCAGAGCCGATAGCGTAACCTTTTGTCACAGCTTTTGTAGTGTTGCCGACTGCATCTAAGGCGTCTGTGTTCTTCCTTACAGCCTCGGGCAAGTCCGACATCTCAGCGATGCCTCCCGCATTATCAGTAATTGGTCCATATGAGTCTGTTGCGATTACAAGACCTGTTGTTGATAGCATTGCGACAGCCGCGATTGCGATTCCGTAAATTCCGTTCTGTAGTGACGAAGTGTCTCCGAAATAGTATGCGAGCGCGATAGCTCCGCATATAAGCAGTACGGGCATTACCGTGCTTTGCAGGCCTACAGCTAATCCTGTAATGATGTTTGTTCCTGCTCCTGTCTCAGAAGCTTTTGCGATCTTCCTGACAGGACTGTACTCGGTCGAAGTATAGAACTCCGTAATAATGTTGATAAAAAGCGTAACACCAAGACCTACAAGTCCTGCGTAGAAGATGTTCATATCGTTTAGCATTTGCTTTGTAGCAAAATAGAATCCAATCGCTGACAGAGCGCCTGTGATGAACATTCCTTTGTACATAGCTCCCATGATGTTCTCTTTCTTCCCAAGTTTTACGAAGAAAATACCTATGATTGATGTGACTACCGCTATAGCTCCAAGAAGTATAGGGTATATGATTACCGCTTCTCCCGCTGTCTCAACCAATGTCGAAGACGCCAAGATCATTGCTGCAATCAAAGTAACCGCGTAAGTCTCAAAAAGATCCGCACCCATTCCAGCGCAGTCTCCAACGTTGTCTCCAACGTTATCCGCGATTACGGCAGGATTCCTTGGGTCGTCCTCAGGAATGCCTTTCTCAACTTTTCCTACGATGTCCGCTCCAACGTCTGCCGCCTTGGTGAAAATTCCTCCACCTACACGAGCAAATAGAGAGATAAGTGAAGCACCGAATCCAAATCCAAGAAGCAAGCTAGGTGCTGTGTCTATAGGTATATTGAACGTCTGTGTGAATAGTAAGTAGAATCCTGAGACTCCAAGTAGTGCAAGTGCCACTACACAAAGACCTGTCACTGCTCCTCCCCGGAAGGCTATCAGGAACGCCTCTCCAAGGCTCCTCTTTGCTGCGTTTGCTGTACGTACGTTCGCTCTGACGCTCATTCCCATGCCGATATATCCCGCCAATGCCGAGAAAACAGCGCCTACAAGGAATCCAACCGCTACCATGTAGTCGTTGTGGTACTCTCCAGACGGTAGGGCAATCCCCAGCGTGAAGAATATAAGGATTGCAAATATGGCAATAGTCTTAAACTGTCTGTTTAAGTATGCCATTGCTCCTTGTTGGATCGAAGCTGCGATTTCCTGCATAGTTGTTGATCCCGGTTTCTCTTGCAACACTCTGATCATAAGGAAAATCGCTACTGCGAGGGCGAGAATACTCACTATAATCGCAGAAAGAAGTACGTTCATCGTTTGGTATGGTTATGGATGTAGTGATGTTTGGGTATAGAGCCCAGTATTTATATATGGAATTTTGCTTTTTAAGCGGCGGTATTTTATCTGAAAGGCTTCGAGAACGTAAGTTTCGTTACCAGAAAGAGGTTGAAAGTTTGCGAAAGTATGGTGTGAATTGTTTGGCTCGCTATGTACTATAATGTCTGTGAATTAAACATTCTTTATGGAGATTTCTCTAGATTTTGGCGGCTCTACTGTGGACATGGTCTCTTGGGATGGCGATGAAATTGTTTCTGTCTCCAGTGGAGAGAAGGGTGATGAGAAGTGGGGGAATGGTGCTCTTGGCGTCAAATTGCGCACTGCCGATAAGATTTATGTTACAGGTGGCAAGAGTCGATTTTTTGATGATGCAACTTTTGGCGTACCTATTTGCAAGGTTTCGGAGATTGAAGCTATAGGATACGGAGGGGAGTACTTAGACTGCAAGACACAGATGGTAGAGAGCAGGTTGATTGTTGTGAGTATGGGTACGGGCACGTGTATGGTGAGTGTAGACTGCAAGACACAGACTGCAGAGAGCAGATTGATCACCACTCATATAGGTGGGACGGGTGTTGGTGGAGGGACTTTTGTAGGTTTGGGTAAAGAGCTGCTGGGGATCTCCGATATTGATAAGCTTCTCGAGATAGGATCTCGTGGGTCATCCGGTGTTGTCGATATTGCCGTATCAGATATTGTTGGTGGCAATATTGGTCGTGTTTCGGGTGATGCGACCGCTTCGAATTTTGGCAAACTTGCAGGTGAAGTAGATTTCAAAAAAGAAGATCTTGCGGCCGGTATTATCAACTTGATCGGCCAGACGATTGGAGCTTCCGCGGCTTTCGCCGCCAAAGCCGAAGATGTTAGTAGAGTTGTGCTAATAGGGAAGCTTACGCGCGCTACTGCTATAGTGGATGTTGTTTGCGCGATTTTGCATAGCTTTGATATTGAGTGCGCTATCCCTGAAAATGCTCCTTATGCTGTTGCGATAGGGGCCAGGATTGCGTACAATTCCTCTTGTTGAGATCTCTTGTTAATTCTTAATACAAAAACGAAATGACCGAACATCACACCATGCACTATCCTAATAACGCTGACGGCTGGAAAAAAGAGATTACCAAGGCTTGGGATATTATCCGTCTTGATGAGAAACAGATGCAATCTGTCGCTGCCGATGAGAAAAGTATGGGTCCTGCAATCGCTTTTATAGTTCTTGGATCTTTGTGCGTTGGTCTTGGTAATTATATCTTCCCTCAGGAATTTTTCGGCGTTATGTATCGGCCCGGAGTAGCCACCATTATTTCAAGTACGATTTTTGGTGCTATCTTTCGCGTTGTCGGTATCGCAGTTGTCAGCTTGATCGCTCAGCATGTTTTCAAAGGCAAAGCTCAGGTCGCCGAGTTCCTTAGAGTTGCCGGATACGCGGCTATTCTTAGCGTTCTTAGCCTTGTTCCGATGTTGACTATTGTAGCCGGTTTGTGGTCTCTTGTTGTTGCTTTCAACATGCTAAAGAGCGTGCACAAGCTTGATACCGGAGGGGCTATTGGAACCATGGTGCTCGCTATGGTAGCAGGTCTCATCGTCGCTTTTGCTTTCTCATTCCTGTTCGTTGGCGCGATGGGTTCTTATATGATGTACTACTAATACATGTTTTCAGCTTCGGAAATTAAGGCTCTCAAGGGTAAGCGCAAGATTGTTGCCTTGACCGCCTATGATTTTTTGATGGCTAAGCTTCTTGATGAAGAAGGAGTTGATATCATCTTGGTTGGAGATTCTCTTGGAATGGTTGTGTATGGCGAAAAAGATACCAAGGGCGTGTCGATAGATGACATGATCCGTCATACCGGTGCTGTGATGAATGGGGTCAGTAAGGCGCTTATTGTTGCCGATTTGCCTTATGGATGCGGTTTCGATGAGGCGAGATTGATTCGTGATGAGCTCGGGATCTCTTGTGTAAAAGTTGAGGGTCAGCCCGATCTTGTGAAGGCTCTCTGCGCTGACTCGTTTGATGTTATGGGGCATGCCGGGCTCAAGCCACAGCAAGCTACCGAGTTTCGTGTGCAGAAGGAGTTTGCCGATGAAGCTTATGCGATTGAGCAGGCAGGTGCTTTTTCTATCGTCCTTGAATGTGTTCCCGCGGAGATGGCGGCAGACGTCACCTCTCGGCTTAATATACCTACTATCGGTATTGGCGCAGGCGCAGGTTGCGATGGGCAGATTTTGGTTTTGCCCGATATGCTTGGAATGAACAAGGGTTTCAAACCCAAGTTTTTGAGGGAGTATGCAAACCTTGATTCTGCTTGCAGACAAGCCGTAAAGCTGTATAAGGAAGATGTGATTTCTGGCAATTTCCCGTCTCATAATGAAAGCTACTGACTTATCTCTAATATGCAGGTTTTAAAAACAATCAGGATCACTCAGCAGATGATGTCGCTGATCCGCCTCCAGGGGCAGACTATCGGTTTTGTTCCGACTATGGGGTCTTTGCATGCTGGACACATGAGTCTTATTGAGGCTGCTCGAGAGGAATGTGACGTCGTTGTTGTCAGTATTTTTGTTAATCCTACTCAATTTTCCAAGGATGAGGATCTTGAGAATTATCCGCGTGATATTGAGCAGGACAAATTACTGCTGGAAAGGGCCTCGGTTGACTACCTATTCTATCCCGAGGTTTCCGAGATGTATGATGGAGCAGATGCTACTGCGTTCAAGCTGCCTGAGGATTTGATCTCATGGGGTTGTGCTCCTTTTAGACCCGGTCATTTCGAAGGTGTTGCGCAAGTTTGCGCAAAGCTTTTCAATATTATCACTCCTAACAAGGTTTATTTTGGGCAGAAAGATTATCAGCAAACCTTGGTTATAGATCGACTAATTAAGGATCTAAATTTCGATATTGATTTGCGCGTTATGCCGACGGTTCGCGAAAGAGGAGGGCTCGCTATGAGCTCTAGGAACAAGTATCTGGGCAAAGAGGACAGGAAGTCTGCAGAGGTTCTGTATCAGGCGCTTTTGGCTGCTGTCAAAACCGGTTCACTGGAAGAGGGGAGACATATTGTCTCTTTGGAACCCAAAGTTCAGCTTGAATATTTCGAGATTCATGATGGAGTCGCACTTTTGGCTGCTAGAATAGGGGATGTCCGACTTATTGATAATGTTGTGATCGAATGATTAAATCCTATTTCCAAGGTAAAAAAATAGTTGTCGGCGTTACTGCCGGAGCTGCGATTTACAAATCTCTCGACCTGATTCGTAGTTTGAAAAAGCAAGGTGCCGATGTTTATCCCGTGATGACGCGTAATGCTGCTACTCTTATTTCGCCGCAGCTCTTTAGCGCGATATCGGGGAATCCGGCACTTGTCGAGATGTTCTCGGTGGAGTCTGAAATGGGGCATATCAACCTGCAGGATATGGACGCCATTTGCGTCGTGCCGGCTACTGCTAATCTTATTGGTAAGGTTGCAAACGGTCTTGCCGATGACCTGCTTACGACTACGATTCTTGCTTCCTCAGCGCCGATTCTTATTGCTCCGGCGATGAACGACATCATGTGGGGCAAAAGCGTTGTGCAGCAGAATGTGCGCAAGCTGCGAGATATGGATGTCACTATTTGCGGTCCTGATGTTGGAGAAATGGCTTGTGGAAGCTATGGAGAGGGGCGTATGGCTGACGCACTGGAGATTTTGGCTTATCTGGAGAGGCTTTTTGTGCCAAAAACCTTAAAACATAAAAAAGTCCTTGTGACTGCAGGTCCTACTCGTGAATTTATCGACGATGTTCGATATATTACTAATAGATCCAGCGGCCACATGGGTTACTCGATAGCCAAGGAAGCTTGGCTCAGGGGTGCTGAAGTCACTTTGATATCAGGGCCCGTCGGTCTTACGGACCCTTATGATATGAACATTGTGAAAGTTCAGACGGCAGATCAAATGTTTGCCGCTGTGCGCTCCACTTTCCATGAGTGTGATTATTTCTTCTCTGTGGCTGCTGTATCGGATTTTAAACCAGAGAAATCGAAAGGTAAAATCAGTAAGGCTGATGGTCCTTTGCAGGTTACTCTAGTACAAAATCCTGATATGCTCGAGTGGTGTGCTGGCAATAAAAGTGTCGGTCAAACTGTTATTGGATTTGCTCTTGAAGATGGATATCTAATGGAAAGGACCCACCAGAAGCTTATTCGTAAGAAGTGCGATTTTATGATAGGTAACGGGCTTGGTAATATGGAAACTGAGGGCGGTTATGCTGTTTTTATGTATCAATCGGGTGTTTACAAGGACCTGACAGGTAGTAAGTCCGAACTTGCCAAACAGATCTTCGATCTTATTGTGCATTGAGTCTGAACCTGTTTTCTGGTATAATTGCCAGATGGCTAAGCACAATTACAAATCCGAGATCGAATATTGTTTGAGCGTACTCTATGTTTTTAAGACAGGAGATGCGCGCCGTCTTTTGAGTAGTCTCGATTCTTGGCCCGAAGAAGGGCTTGCCGAGCTTCTAAAACTTTTGAAAGAAGCCAAGGAAAATCAGGACGGTTTTCTCAAAAAAATGAACAAACTTGATCCTGCCTTTAACCAAAAACTTAAGAGGTTTCTTAGATCTGAATACAAGGTCGCAACGGATAAGGCGACACTTCTGGAACAGGATGACGCGGAATCTATACTTGATAATCTTTGATGATGAGATTTGTGTACTTAAGCAGTCCGGAGTTCTCTAATAACGATCTTTCGTCTCTGCACGACAAGAAAGAGGTCGCGCAAGCTGAGAAGCTTGATGTCGATCAGCTTGTTGACGATTCCAACGATTTGATTGAAGTGGCAAGTGATCGTATTGATGAGTTGCCTGCCAAGTTCCAAGACGCTTTGCATGACAACATTGTGCAGTATTTTCTGACTTCTGCAGATCGCTACGATACGGATTCCGAAATCGGCCTTGATGCCGCTGAATTCGCGTCTTACGGCGCTGATATGCTGGTCAGACTCAATCAAATTATCGACAAATATGCTCCTACCGAGGAGCAACTCAATGCTCGCGAGGAACAGAGGAAAGCTGCGGAAGAATCTGCCGAGGCCGCCGAAGCTGTTTCCGAAATAAAGATTGAAGATCTTAATTTTAATCCTGATAATTTAAAAACGCCTGAAGGCATACAAACGGAGCTCAAGAAACTTGATGCTCAGAGTGAGCAATTCAGGACTACTGTTTCTACATTGTCCGGCGCTGCAGGCGATTTTCAGACTTCTTACACCGAATTCGAGGCTAGTAAGCAAGAATGGAGTGTGTTCCTGAGAGGTGGTAGTTCGATGTTTGGTTTTGAGATCTCCAAAGATCCTGAGACGACCCGTCTCGAAGGCATGCTGGAAACATTAAAAGCAGATGTAAATGGTAAGATTGCAGATCTTCGTACTCAGAAAGATGAGCTTGCCGGATATGGTGCTCAAATCAATCAATCTGGTGATACTTTGCGGACGACAGTCGCTCGGGAACGCGAAATTGCTTTGGTTGAGCTCGATTCTCATGCGGATTCCGCGGAAGGTGCCGAGAGGAAGAATGAGCAGCAGTATCAGTCATTGGAGTCTCAACGCGGTGATTTGGTTGAGAGGCAGGATGAGATGGCTGCATATATGGACTCCCTGTATGAGCAAGCTGAGGTTGCCGATGAAGCGGAAGAACAGATAGCTGTTAATGCTGAGCAACTTGAGGATTTTGATGGCCAGATCTCCGGAGCTATTGAAACTCTGGATAAGGCTCTTTCTGGCGACCTTCCTGATGCCCAGCGAAAAGAGCTTGAAGCTAAGAGGGATGAATTGCTTGCGTATAGCGATATGATTACAGGTGGACTATCTGCTTTGGATATGGCTACTACCGATACTGATGCTAATAAAGACGATGTTGAAGGCATGTTGGCTGATGCTGAGAGCGGTATGCTTGATCTCAACACTTATTTGTTCGGCGTTGTTATGCCGGCTTTTGGAGCTTTGGATTCTGCTAAGGAGGCTTTGGGCAAAGCTAAGCTCTCATATGGTACTCAAAGAGAGCAGGCTGAAGCTCAGTACGCTGAGAAACTTGAGGCGATCGGCAGTATTGACGCCTCTGTTGCCGAAAGCGTGCTTGGTAATAATCTAGCTAATGAGCAGGTTCTGGATTCTCTTGAACAACAAAAAACATTTTTAGATAGTATCAGTATTGATAGACCTACGTTGTGGACTGCGACAGGAGGGATATTGCTCAATAAAGTAGGGGAAGGGATTTCGCTTATCGGAAGTGCCGTCCTTGAGCCTATTGGAGACTGGATGATGGAAATTACAGAAGGCATACCTGTTATTAATACCGGTGCTACTGTTGTCGCGAATATACCGATTGGACTTGTTGCCGGTGTATTGGAAGGTTGTGGAGAATTAGTACAAGGAGTAAATATGATTATAGATAGTCCTATCCGTACACTCGAAGGGATGGGTGCGCTTATTGGTAGAGATCCGATGACTAATGAATGGTCATTGTCTACTGCCGGAACTTCTTGGAAGGAGATGGGTAAAGCACTTCTTGCGTGGGATGATTTTGCCGAAGGCGACATCGGTAAGGGTATTGGAAAAGTCGGGCTGAATCTTCTATTAACTGCTACGGGCGCCGGAGCTGCCATCAAAGGATCTGCTAAGGCCGCTACGGTCTTTACGGTTGCAAGAGGAGCAGGTAGCGGAGTTATGCGTGCAGGGTTGGTTGCGACAGGTGCCGGTATCAGGGTTTTTGCGGTTGAGTTCTCCTCCGGTCTTGCGAACTTGCCCGGAGAGGCTGTTTCCGGTGTTTCACGAGCTATCAAGGCTGTGCCTAAAATGCGTGGTCTACTCACCAAGGAAGCTGCTACTTCCGCTCTAGTCAAGGCTCGAGAGACAGGTGCTTCTATGAGGCAATGGGCTTCTGAAGCGGCTACAGGTAAAGGGTTGAGTCGTGTTGCTAAAAAAGAGATGAGGCTTGGTGCGGAAAAAGCGAAGTACGCCGAAGCTTATGGCGAATTCAGTACTCGCGTAGAAGAGATTATGTCGGCGGACGCAAAGCTTACAAGAGGTGAAGCCATAGCGAAGCTTTATAAAACCGCGCCTGAATTGGTAGAGCAAGGTCTACGCTATGAAAAAGTTGCCGGGAAGCTTGCTAAGCTTCGAGAGGCAAAAACTTCCGCGGCAACGAGCGAAGTTAAGAGGGCTCAGGCTAAAGTAGATGACCTTATGGACAAAGTTTCTCGACTTAACATGGAGGAGCTTAGACGGCAGCTTGAGGCTGCGAAAGCCGAGCTCAAAGTTGCACAGGCCAGAGAAGTTGTAGCTCAAATAGAGGCCGGTGTGATTAAAGGTTTTGAAAATTACAAAGGTATCCGAGACCTCGGCAAACAGGCCGGACTTACCATGGAAGAGCAGCTAAGGCTTACCAAGAGCTTTCTTGAGCACAGCGGCGCCAAAATAGATGACCTGATTGATCTTGAAAAAACCGTTGGTCCTCTGACTTCTGTCGAAGTTAGTGGAGCGATGGATGATTTGACCCGTGTTGGTGGTGTTGACGATGTTATTGCAAGGATTGATGAAGCCAAAAATATTGGACAACTAGATGACATTGTTGCCGGTATTTCGAGTCCTGTCGAGAGAGAGCTTCTTCGGTCTTTGTCTGCGGATTTAAAAAGCATGGTCGCAACATCACTGGATGATGCTGAGAAAGTTGTGATCTTCAAAGAATCGATGCGATACTTGTCCGATTATAAGGCTGCCATGCGTGAGGGAAGTATGGGCTCTGCCGTCTCGGTTCAGGATGTTTTTGACCTCATTCGTGGTAATCAGAGGCGACTTGCTCATCAAACCATAGTTGATCGTAAATTTTTCACAGGAAGTGATCATGGAGTGACCCATATTCTGGAAGCCAATATGGCTATGGCTGACAAGATTTTTGCCGATATGGGTACCAAAATTACGCCTCAGCAGAAGATCTTGATCCGTCAGGCGATTTTGGATCATGATATGGGATATACAATCAGTGCTCTTGATGATGCAAGAGGCGGTCAGTATTTTGGCATGACAAAGGATCATCCTCTCTATTCCACTGTATGGGTCGAAAGTCATAAGGCCGAATACGTAAAGTATTTCGGCGAGGAAGGCTATGAGATAATACGTGATGCCATCCTCGATCATAGTAATGCCAAAAAACTTGATCTTACGGCTTCCGGAGGACAGCTTGTTCAGAATATCGTTGCAGGCGTCGATTGTCTCGGAACAACGGCGGATATCAAGATGATGAAGCTGTTTAGAGAGCCTGAAATGATGGCGAAACTTATGCAACTCAAAGAATTGGCAGACGAGTTTAATAAAGCTGTTCCTGCCGATGTAGCCAGAATCCGCGCCAGTATGAAAAGTGTTCATGAAGGGATGCTTGCTTACGTTGAGCGTAGTGATTTCCCCGCTCCGCTCAAAGACAGTTATCGCAGAGCGCTTACGCAAAACTTTGATCCAATGCATCCTGAATTTGCTTTCAAAAGGGATTTCGGAAGTCATAGTGCCGGCTTCGAAGGCCTCAGTGTCGGCGATGATGGTGCTATCATTGTAGACATGAGCGTTAATGAAAATTTCAGCCTTGTACGTGATATGTTTGCCAATGGTGACGATGTCAGTACAAGCGCTCTTGCCAAAGCGATGGATGATTATGGGTTGGATGTCAGTAAGTCGCCGACAGCCACCGTTACCAGAGATGGGGTCACCGAAACCGTTGCTTATTCACAGGCTAAGTTCGCTGAAGATTTGGCGCGAGTCGAGAGGGGTGAGATTACAACTCTTTCCATCGAGACTCCGAGGGCGAAATTCAATTTCGGAAGAAATGCGGAGAAAGGTAGAGAGGTTGCCACTGTTCTAAGAAGAGAACGTGCGATTAGTGACGCGATACGTACTTTGGAAAATCCCGAGGCTACCGTGATTCAAATTGAGGAAGCGATTGATAGATTGTCGGAGAGGGATTGGACGGCATATACTCTGGATGGTCGCCCTGCCGCCGAGGTCTTGACCGAAGTCGAAAACAAGATGCTTGCCGGTCAAACAACCGAGGCTTCTTTGTTACTGCGCAGATTGCGTTTCGAAGGCGTGAAAATTTAAATCATCTTTAAACAAATTACATTATGTCTATGACAGAATCCCCACAAGCCGCACCGGTCCATGAACTCTTGCTTGCATCCAGGGACAGAATCCTTGCGACGAAGCCTCTTGTGGATGCCTTGCCACCCGGATCGGATCCGAATTTGCAAAGGGTTCTTGCAGGTCATTACGACTATCTTGTTGGTAACGGTGTGATGACGGCAGAGGGATATCAGGCCATGTGGAGTAGATGTACGGAATCCGGCGATTTTTCGGAATTGGCCTTAGCTATGAGTCACGCCATTATGGCAAGGCAAAAACAGTACCTTGCTGATAATCCAAACCTCCACCAGAGTGGTGACGAGGTTAATCCCGGTATTAAAGATATTAATGCTGGTATTTTTTCCCAACAGAACAGGCAAGCTGCTATACGCGCTTTCATTGCTACGCCCAGGAATAAAGTTGCTATTACTCATATAGGATCGCCACCCCCCAGAGAAGCTCCGGATTGGATTCTCTATGTCCAGCAGCAAAATATGACGATGAGCGAGGTGTATGCAGCTCTCGAAGAGTAAGTTGTAGTATAATGCGACTAGGTACCTTGAGTCTGAGCCTGTTTTCTGGTATAATTGCTAGAAGATAATAGTATTTTTATATGCCTGACGAATCCGGATTCAAATTAGATCAAGACGATTCTCTTGATGAGGACAAAAAAGATGGCGCGAAGCCTGAGGTTTCCGATGCTCATGAGGACGATGACGAGATAGGGGTGCAGAAAATTCAGAAAGAGGTTCATGCCGCGGCTTCCGCTCATGCCGGTGGTACTATGGGTGAGCTTCAGGATTCGATGGATATTACTCGTGATGTTGATAGTTTCTCGAGTAAGATTGATGACGTTTTGCAGGATGCAGGGTTAACGCGAAAGCATGTGTACTTCTGCTGTGGCGGTATCGTTGCGATTTTTGTGCTGTTTATGATTGTCTTCTTCGGGGTTAAGTTCTTCGTTGGATTTATTGGTAATGAAGATTCTGATATAAGCGATAATGTCGATGTCGTAGTGGAGGTCCCTGATACAACTGACGATACTACTTCCGATTCCGCCGATGATGGGCAGGTCTGGGTAGATCCCTCTCTATATGGAGGTATATTGCTCGGAGTCGACTTCGGTATTGAAGGTCAAACAGGTGCGCAGGAAGGTGTTGATGTGGGCGAGGTGGTGACGACTTACGATGACGAATTCTCTTATCAGATTGAACATTATGGAAAAGTTCTCAATGCTCTCGAATTTGATGTTAATGACTACTTGAATAATTATCAGGATAGGGGAGAGGCTGTTGATGATCTGCTCTACGACCTTGAGGCTTTGTATGAGGATGGTAAGGAAATCATTGGCGATCTGGAGTACACAATTGCCGATCTGGAAACTACTTTTAATGGCAACTTGGATACCAAGCAGCTTTATGAGGATGAGTTTTTTGCTCAGCTAACTTCTCAGGATGGGAATGATACTGTTGCCGCTTTGAACTCTTTCGTCGAAATCTCGCAAGAGCAGGTTGATATAAAGGCGCATTATCAAGCGAGACAGAAACTCTATGATCTCTTGTACAGTGCTCTTCTGTATCTCAATGCTAGAATCGATGACATTACTCTCAACCGTGAAGCACTTGTGAAAGGTGTACAGGTTGTTGATATCCGAGGCAGCGATCTTGAGCTCATTGTTGAGGAGGACTTGGAATAATCGCCTGGGCTATGGGTGCGATGTTGACATGACGCTACGTATGGGTTACTGTATGCTTCTTTAATTTTGTAAGTTTGTCATATATGAGTGAGAGGAACTACGCCAAAGAATGCAAATCTCTGAGAAGGCTGTGTCTGGGCTTTGCCGGGCTGACGATAGCGTCTACATATCTGTCTTATAGTGGCCATGAGATTGTGTCCAGAGCGGTCGATAATGTCGATGCTTTATCGGATATATCCCGTGAATGTGTTGTCAATACCACAGCCGTTCTTGCGCAAAGGAATATGAAGCTGCCTTGTACGCGTGAATCTATGGTTGATTTTGACCGTGCCGGTTCTTGGATAGCAGATCATACCGATGAGATAGCGGGTGTTTTATTGTCTGTTTGTTCGAATGGTGATCGTAGTGATTGTCCTATGAACATTGTTTCTGCCTCTGATGTTTCAAGTGTCGTATCTGATGCTTATTTCTATTGTCCCGATCGTGAAACTTATGAAGATGCTACGTTTTCAGACTATGCGGATTCCACATGTGCTTTTGTGATTGTTGATAAGTATGATGAGTGTGATTACAGCAGTAGACCTACCGAGATCTATGTGCTTGATTGTGCTCTGGATTATGATATGTGTGGCAAAGTACGTGTCCTCGTG
>Ga0100380_10003321_pt1 | contig 17091 bp, 15 predicted proteins | sample CryGeymeta201504_FD_80417 | JGI IMG/M metagenome (GOLD analysis project Ga0100380, IMG submission 80417) | Groundwater microbial communities from Crystal Geyser aquifers in Utah, USA - Crystal Geyser metaG 2015-04 | ecosystem: Environmental > Aquatic > Deep subsurface > Groundwater | place... | reverse complement strand
TGTCCTGTGAAAACCTGATTAGTTGTACTATCAGTCTCAATACCGTCACAAGTGATAATAAAGTTTGAAACAGCGTTTGCTGCTTCAGCCTTGAAAGCAGCTTGCTTTCCTTTTGATCTCGCATCGTTTAGAGACGCAAGAACTACTGATGAAAGAATACCGATGATCGCGATCACAACCAAAAGCTCAATCAATGTAAAACCTTTATTTAATCTATTCATATTTTCGTAAGTTTATTAATTTAACGTTAAATAATTTATGCTTGAAAACAAACATATACAAATTATACCTCCACGAGCTTATAAACCACTACACCTTATCCACAAACCAAGGTCGCACCTTGAAACCTTCCGAGGTGCGACCTTGGTTTATTTATTCTTTAAATCTTCTTTAGGATGAACTATTAATATATCTACATGGCAAATTTAAGAACTTTTGAAATTAATAATCTTTATCACAACTACTCCAGAGGAGTAAATAAAAACAAGATATTTCTATGTGAATCAGATTTCTATAGATTTTATAAAAGTATTTTTATATTTAACACAACGAGCAATACATCTTTTAGGAATAATTTTAAATCAACAGAAGAAAAGCTTGTGCATATTGATTGCTTCACCCTTATGCCAAATCATTTCCATATAGTATTAAAAGAAATAAAAGAAGGTGGGATAAGTAAATTTTTACAAAAACTATTAACTTCGTACTCAATGTATTTTAATAAAAAGTATGGCAGGACGGGTTCTTTGTTTGAAAACAGATTCAAAGATAAGCTAGTAATTACGGACTCTTACTATAATTATTTAAGAGAGTATATAAAAAATAACTGTATAAAATTAATAAAAAAGGATTATAACTCTAGAGAAGTACTATATGAAAACATGATACTCACCCAACCAGAGAAAGAATTCGTAAAAAACTACAAATTCTCGTATTTTAATGATCCCGAGGTCGCACCTTGACGTTTACCGAGGTGCGACCTCGAAATTATTTAGAAAGAAATTTTTTAAACTCTGAAATAGATTCATCATCTATAATAGAAATTCCTAAAACAGTCTTATCTTTAAATACTTCTTTTGCTTTTTCAAATTTTTCTTTTCCTACATCCAAATCCATTTTTGTAATCAAAATCACTTCTTCTTTTTCTGAAAGACCATGGTCATATTTTTCCAATTCGTTTCTAATGACTTCATAATCATTCTTTATATTTTCAGATTCTACAGATATACAGTGAAACAATTTTTCTGTTCTTTTTATATGTCTAAGGAATTTATGTCCCAAACCTTTACCATCACTAGCACCTTCAATAAGTCCCGGAATATCTGCAAAAATTGTTCCGTAGAAATCCCCAAGGTGGGGGCTAAGAGTTGTGAAATTAAAATTTCCAACTTTTGATTGAGAATTCGTTAGGGTATTTAGAAGACTAGATTTTCCTGCATTTGGTAAACCTATCAAACCATTATCAGCAATGAGCTGCATTTCAATATAAAACTCGTCTGCCTGACCTTCTTTTCCCTTTGTTGCTTTTTCTGGAGTTTGATTAGTTGAACTCTTAAAATGATCATTACCAAAACCTCCTCCTCCACCTTTCAATATTTGAATTTTTTGCCCTTCCTCTTCTAGAAAAAATTCTTCTTTTGTTGAAGTATTTCTAATTATAGAACCTACAGGCAAATCGATAATCAAATCTTCTCCATTTTTTCCGTGCTCAAGATTATTTTTTCCACCTTCTCCATCTTCAGCAATAAACTCTTTCTTGAACTTATATTTTTGTAAAATAGACGTATCTTTTACTCCACGCAAAAAAACATCACCGCCATTTCCGCCGTTACCTCCTGCAGGCCCACCTTTAGGAGCAAATTTTTCTCTTCGCCATCTAACAGCTCCGTTTCCGCCGTTACCTGCTTTTATATAAACTACTAATTCATCAACAAATGCCATATTTAATTTTTTAACGATAATTCAGCTAATTCAATTGCACCTTCCTTTGTGTCTGCTACTGCGAGAAACAACTTTCGGTGACAAAATTTAGAACCCTTTACCCTTGTTATTTTTTCAAGATCTTCATCCCGAAGACCTGACCACTCTTTTGGAAAATTCTTTCTATTTATGAAACCTTCTTTTTTGATTGCATTTATTCTCCACAAGTCTTTTGTTTTACTCGGAGAGATGACGTATAGAATCCCTTCTTTATCTTTTACAAAATCACCGAATGGGACATATTCATCAAGAACAAGGACTTTACCATTCTCAGGATCATAACTTGCTTCCAGGATTGGTAGTGCCTCTATTTTGTGCTGTGCGATAATTATTTCTCTACTCAAAATCATTTTTGCAATACTAACTACTTCGAAAAATCTAGTATCAAAATCATCATCCTCCTTCCAAGTAGGTCCGAAAGAATAACACATTCTATCCAAGACATATTCTTTTACATCATCAATATCATACGTATAGAAAGAAAAACCATTATCTCCAGCATCGACAGGTTGGACCAAATTTTCTTCAATACTAAGTGCTACCTCTTTTGAGCCACAAATTTTTTCACCAAACTCTTTCCAAATTAATCCGAAGGCTGCATACGGTATTCCATTTTCTCTTTCTCCTGCACCATCAGTTTGATGATGATCAAACCTGCTTTTTTTAGAATCATATATTCCTCCAACATCGTAGGCAATATCAGCACTTTCTATAACATCATCTTTTCTACTTCTTACAATCTCAAGATCATCTCCATAAACCAATTGCAAAACCGCAGATGCGAATACATCATCAGCATGAAACCTATCATCATGTGTTACGGCTAAAATCTTAGACATTATTTCTGTTTAGGCTTTTTAATGGTAATTACTTCGAAACAGTACATTACCATTGAACCTAGTGCGAGTACAGTCAAAATAAATTTTAGTAATGAGCCAAATATTGGAATAAAGTACAAGAAAGTAAGAATAATAATTCCCAAAGCTGTTGAGTTGAAATCAACCTGTGGCCTCTTCTTCTTATCAATATATCTTCGTATTAAATACCCAGCAATAATACCTGATACAGCTGGTGCAAGTAACAATAATGTGACCAAGAAAAATCCTGAAACAAAAGCCACTGGAATTCCAAACAAACTTGTCATGAATATGAATACAGAAAGTATTCCGACAGGTATCGTTAATACTCCAATTAATATTGTTTTTCCAATCTCTTCTGTAGAAAAATAACTAACTCTTTGTGAGAAAATTCTAAATATAAAAACTAATATAAATGCTGTAAATAGTGTGGAAAGAAATTTAATTATTGTCCAAAAGGAAATAAAATTAATCACAGTACTTTTAATTATGTCCGTCTCGTCAATTGATTTTATTTGATTATGAACTGGTACAGTATTAAAAACCGCATTTGAATAGATATCTGCAGATTTTGGTGAATAATATACAACCTCTCCAGATATATTTGCATTATCTCCGAAAGAAATATTCTGTGCTGTTATCTCGACATCACCCAATATCTCTGAATCTATTTTTACTTTATTCGCAATTATTTTTACATCATCCAAAATTCTACCCCTTAACTCAACATCATTTCCAATAATTAGAGATTTTCCATTCAATATTGCAGTGTCTTCTAGTACAAAATTTCCGGCAACACCAACAAGATCTTTGTTCGTAATACCTGACACAAAGACATTTCCACCGACAAGTCTTGTGTCTCCAAAAGCTTCACCTGTAAAAGTAACTTCCGTTGATATATTCTGTATGTCTCCAAAAAAAGCTCCGTCGAGATTTGTTTTTCTAGAGAGAATTATGAGATCATTTTCAAGAGTTGTATCAAACTGCACATCACCACTTAATATGTATAAGTTCTCCTCAAAAATATTCTCTTTGGTAATATTTACGTTTGGTCCATATTCAATAGAAAAGGCTTTTGTCGAAATAGGCAAAGAAAATAAAGCTAAAATTGTAAAAACAAGCAATTTCTTCATTAAATATATAATAGACCTTATTATTTGATCTGCCAACCCTCATCCAGAAATTTTTCAGCTTTCTTGTATTTCATTTCTTGAACCTCTCCATCCTTCTCAATTGTCACTAAATCATTTCTACCATAGTGATTTTTTGAAATTACTTGCCTACTTTCACTATTTATCACACCGGATGAAGTAATGAGTTGTGCGTCCTTAACTGTCTTCTTAAGTCTTTCTTCTTCTTGTTTAAATGCTCCAACACTTAAATTATCAATAAATTCTACAACCTGGCTTTCAATCGAATTCATTAATTCCTCAAACATCTTTCTTCCTTCTTTCTGATATTCAATCAATGGATCTCTTTGTCCGTATGCCCTGAGCCCAACACTTGAACGCAAGTAGTTCATGTTTTCCAAATGCTCAATCCAAAATACATCGATACTTTGTAAATAAAGTCTTTTAAATACTTTTAGGAAAGCTTCTTCTCCCATCTGTTCCTTCTTGTCCTCAACTTTTTTCTTTGCATCAGGGTACAAAATGATTAATTCATTTAGTAAATCTATTAGATCATCTCTCTTTCCTTCTAAAATGGATTTCCTTTTTTTGTAAATAGACTCTCTTTGTGTATTCAAAACATTATCAAAACTTAACAATTGTTTTCTTGCATCAAAGTTTATACCTTCGATTTTAGTTTGTGCACCTTCAAGAGATTTTGAAATCATCTTATTCTGAATAGCTTGATCTTCTTCTATACCAAGTTTACCCATCATGTTTTTGACCATTTCAGATGCAAAAGCTCTCATCAAGTTGTCTTCAAGTGAAACAAAGAATTGTGTTTCCCCTGGATCACCTTGTCTTCCAGATCTCCCTCTAAGCTGATTATCAATTCTTCTTGCTTCATGTCTCTCTGTACCAATAACAAAAAGTCCACCTATACTTTTTACATCTTCATACTTTTCCTTATTAAATGGAACACCACCTAGTTTGATATCAACACCTCTACCTGCCATGTTTGTAGCAATAGTAACTGTTCCCTTCCTTCCAGCGTTTGCAACAATTTCTCCTTCTTGTTCGTGTTTTTTTGCATTCAAAACCTCATGCTTAACCCCTTCTTTTTCCAGGAATTCCGAAAGTAGCTCAGATTTTTCAATAGAAACAGTACCAATCAAAACTGGCTGCCCTTTTTTATTTAGTTCTTTTATTTTCAAAGCAATAGCTTTAAACTTTGCTAATTCAGTTTGATAGATTAAATCTTGATTATCAATTCTCTCGATTTTTTTATTAGTTGGAACCTCGATCACTTCTAGACCGTAAACTTTATAGAATTCTTCAGATGAGGTTTGAGCTGTACCAGTCATCCCTGAAAGTTTTTTGTACATCTTGAAATAATTTTGATATGTAACAGATGCATATGTTCTAGATTCCTGTTGAATATTTAAACCTTCTTTAGCCTCAACTGCCTGATGAATTCCTTCTGACCATCTTCTTCCAGGTTGCAATCTTCCTGTGAACTCATCTACGATAACAATTTTACCATCATTAATTACATACTCTTTATCTATATTAAAAAGAGCTTTTGCTTTTACTGCAGTTTCCAGATGGTGTGCATACTTAATACCTTTTTCTGTATATAAATTATCTACACCAAGAGTCTTTTCTGCTTTCTCGATTCCTGAAGGTTTTAAATCAACCGATCTATGTTTTAAATCAATTTCATAATCTTCACCTTCTTTAAAATTCTTTGTTATTTTTGAAAAAACTTCATATAGATTTTCAGCATCTTGAGATGGCGCAGAAATAATCAAAGGAGTTCTTGCTTCATCAATAAGAATTGAATCTATTTCATCGACGATTGCGTAATTTAATTTTCCTTGTCTTAGATTATTGAAATCATATTCAATATTATCTCTCAGATAATCAAAACCAAATTGTGCATTTGTTCCATAAACAATATCCGCTCTGTAAGCATCTTGTCTTGTACAAGGTCTTAAAAATTCATTAACAATACGGTAAGAACCTTCTTCATCTCTTTCCTCATCTTTTTCTTCATTTTTATAATTTGAATCGTAGATATAAGATTGATCTCCATTAATCACGGAAACTTTTAATCCAAGGAAAGAATAGATTTGCCCCATCCAAACTGCATCTCTTCTGGCAAGATAGTCGTTAACTGTAATTACATGTACGCTTCCTGCTAAAGCATTTAAATATGTTGGTAAAGTTGATGTTAGAGTTTTTCCTTCACCAGTTCTCATCTCAGTAATTTTCCCATCATGAAGAACCATTCCTCCAATCAATTGAACGTCGTAATGTCTTTCTCCTAACAATCTACCAGCTGCCTCCCTAACGACAGCAAAGGCCTCGGGAAGTAAATCATCAACAGATTCATTTTCTAATCTGGACCTAAATTCTTCCGTCTTCTTTAATAAAGCCTTATTGTCTAAAGCAGATATTTCTTCTTCTAGTTCATTAATCAAAGAAACCTTATTTTGATAGGTTTTTAGGGCTCTTTTATTTTCATCACCGAAAAGTTTTTTAATCAAATTCATGGATTAAATATTAGCACAATAGGATGTAATAGAAAAACCCTCGAACAAGTAGTGTTTGAGGGTTTTTCGTAACAACTTATTTCCGTCTTGTTGACTTTCTTTTTGTTGTCTTCTTTTTTGCTGCTGTCTTCTTAGCAGTCTTTTTTGCTGCTTTCTTTTTCGCAACTTTTTTTGTAGCTTTCTTTTTTGCAGGCTTTCGTTTTGCAACTTTTTTCTTAGCTACAGTTTTTTTAGCTGGCTTTCGTTTCGCAACTTTTTTCTTAGCTGGCTTTCGTTTTGCAGCTTTCTTTTTTGCTGGCATTTTTTATAGAAGGTTAACCCCGTAAAATTAAGTAATAATTTCGACCTGCAATTATTACCTTACTACTAATTATAGTTTAAATAAAAATTAAAAGTTGTTTTTTAAAAAATAAATTTGTGGAAAAGTTTTTTTTAATACATAAAAAATAAATCTTAGAAATGATTTTTTATTTTTATTAAATTTTATTTGTAAATTAATTTTTATAAATAATATTTAAAAAAAGACCCCATAATTAATATGGGGCAACAAAATATTTTTACTTCGTTCATTATTTTTTAGTCGGTTGTCTGCAAAGATGACCGGCGGGCGCGAGCTCCAAATTGAATGATATGTGAGTGCGGTCGCCGGTCGTCACTGAAGACAACTTAATATAAGTATAAGAAATTTTTTCATCAGCACAAGGGGTAATGTTAATAATTTATTTATTTTAATTTTATTGAAAATTTATTTTAAATTTAGGACTAGATAGTAATATCTAGATATACCTAACATTGTTGGGTATTAGGGCGAAATATGAATATTTAAGCCTTATTTTATAAGCTAAAAAAGAAAAAGCCCCCGAAGGGGCTTTTTCTTTTACATTCATTTGGAGCCGACACCGTGTCGACACTCACCAAAGTATACTAACACATAATATAAATAAATACAAGTCTTATATTTCTAACATTTTTTTAAGCTTATCTTCTGCTATTTCTGCAGGATCTTTTGTTGGACTATCAGTAAAAACTTCCTTCTTCTCTTGGTCCGTATTCTGTTTTTCTGGTTGCCTCATTGCTTTTGCTAACGCATCTTTTAATGAAGATCTATTTTCAGATGAAACTGTTTTTTTGTTTTGTGGTTTCTTTAATTCTTTTAGAGAAATTCGTGCTTCTTCAATAGGAGTAGTATCTTTTTGTAATTCTTTTTTTGAAATGTTAATACCTGAAAACGCTTCTTTCATCTTGTTCTTATTATCTTCTACAATCGGTTGTTGTTTTTTATTTTGATTATTATTCCTTCTAGGATCATTGTCAGTTTTTTTATTGAATCCATTATTTGAATTATTATTGGATTTATTAAAAGTATTTGGTTTCTTATTTTTAAAGTTATTACCTGAATCATTATTAGTATTTTTGTTTTCAGTGATTCCTATCAACTCCTTAACAACTTCTTCTACTTCTTTTCTATTTTTAGTAAAAGTTTTTCTAGAACATTCAACCACTTCATCTTTAATATGTGATGGTTCAATATCAGGCAACATTGTTCTGGCAGAAAAAGGCTTTGATCCCATTCCGTCAATCATCAGTCTCAAGTAAATCTCAGCGAAACCTAAATTGACAATGTCTTCTGCGGTGAAGGTTGGTGCAAATTCTTTTTCAAGGACCTCTGCATCATATGCACCAACTCTAAAAGTAATCATTGTTCCTACGTTTCCAAAAACCGCATCCCTAACCTCCTCGGGCATCTGTTCAATGTATTGATGAGCAATAGTAAGATTTAATTTATACTTTCTAGCCTCTGACAAAATATCAGCAAATGATTCATTAGCAAATGATTGAAACTCATCAACATATAAATAAAAATTTGGAAGATCTTCAAGATCTTTTTCTGACATATCAGCTCTACTCATTGCAGACAAATAAATTTTTGTGACCAAAAGAGAGCCTAAAAGATTTGCGTTTGCTTCCCCAATTCTTCCTTTTGAAAGGTTTACAATTATTATTTTCTTTTGATCCATTAATTCTCGTATATCAAAACTTGATTTTGGTTGTCCAATAATATTTCTAATAAGAGGGTTTGATGTGAATTGACCAACTTTATTTTGTATAGCGGGTGTTGCTTCTGATGCGAATCGGTCAGTATAACCAGCAAACTCATCCTCCCAATAAGACTTAATGGATGGATCAGTAATATTTGCTACAACTTTTTTTCTATATGCTTTATCTGCGAGCATTTTATTTACAGACAAAAGTGTTGCACCAGGATATTCCAAAAGAGCAAACATAGTATTCGCTAAAATATATTCCATACGAGCTGACCAAGCATCTTGCCAAATCTTTTTGAATGCAGACATTAGTCCACCAACAACAAGGTGTCTTTTATCATAACCAACATCCTCCATAATATTAAATGAAACAGGGTGTTCCATATCGAAGGGTGCAATATATAAAACATCTTTTTTCCTCTCTTCTGGAATATATTCCATTAATTTTTCAGCAGTCATTCCATGAGGGTCCATGTAACAAAGTCCGTTTCCATTATGAATGTCTTGAATAGCCATGTTTTCAAGCATGGTAGATTTTCCTGTACCAGTTTTTCCGATTACATAAACATGCCGAGCTCTGTCCTTTGGTTTAATTCCAAATTTAACTTTTTTTCCTCTCGCATTTGTTTCTGCAAAATATGTTATCTGATTTGGGTTGTTCATTTGTAATTATTATATCAAAAAATGGTCAACGTCGGACATTGACACAATCCTTACTGTTAATTGAGTAAAAATTTAATTAAATTTAATAAGCCCCCTTTTGTTTTCAATAAATATGTCAATTTGGCAACGTCCGACGTTGCCAAGATATTGGGATATTACGATGTGTTTGACTTTTTATTAAAAGTGTTATTATTTTTTTAGATTTGGGAGCCACCCTATCTTGCACATGTTGCAGGGTGTGATGGCTCGCCAGCCATCGCTTAGCATCCTCGGTCAAAATTCGCCGACCCTTGTGTAACGAAAGGCAAAAAGTACAAAGAAATGAAAAATAGAAAATTGACTAAAGCTGGATTGGAATTTATTGGTGGAGTATTCACTGAAACTTGGGTTAAAAACCAGGACAACAAAAGACTCATTCTTTTCGAAACTTCTGCTGAAAAATGCAGAACAATGATTAATAAGTTTTACAATAGGAGCCTTATAGGTTCGATACTTATCACCATGGGTACTATTGGTTTCCTCCTTACACTTTTTGCAGTATTGGAACAAGCGCCTAACGCAATACTTTACGGAGTATTCGGTGTTTTAGCTACCATCTCAGGTATCTTAACCAAACTATCAATGAGAGGTCTTTGTCCCGGTAAAACCCACATGAATGTGAGGCTTGCCTGGATGGACACCAGAAAATTTATGATTAAATCAGGGATCGCAGAGTCAATCGGAAAAATTCTTAAGTTGGAAAAACATCCAGACAGAAGAAAAACCGAAAGAATGCTTGAATCAGAGATTCGTACGAAGCTCGGCCTTACAATCAGAAAGATCAAAATTCGTGAGGCCGAAGGTCTTCCGAAAAAAGATCTTGATACTGAGAAAACTCTAATCATAAGAGCAATCAGAGAACTAGGTTTTAAAAAACCTGATCTCAAAATTCTTTTTGAAACCTGTTGATATGCTTCATAAGCGGCGGACCGAAAGGTCCGCCGCTTTTTCTTTTACCATGTCGTAGCTTTAGCGAAGACAGGTTTCACTTCTATCATTAGAACTGAATTCTGACCCTACTCCTCCAAGTACCCTGCTCTCGTATATCTATTACTTGGATCCCACACCATCCAGCTTGTTAGACCTGCATCATAAGTTGCTTTAATTTGTTCTCTAATCTCCGGTGCACCGTAATCTCCTCCATAATCAAAATCTTGAATCCATGTTCGTAGTTGCAACTTGTTTAGATGATCTTTAACTTCTTGTGGAGTTGTCTCTGCATTTTTTAAATCCTCTACTCTTTGTACTGCAGAACTCATTGCAAAATTCACTGTCTCATAAACATAATCATCTGGATCAGCCCAACCATTAAAGTTTGGTGGATAATGAGATGGATAAACCATTGGAGCAATAAAATCAAAATGAGGAAGTGCTAGTTCCAAGACTTGTCCAATATTTAAATCATCTCTATTTGTTGTAACCATTCCAAACAAATCGGCAGATGTAGGTATATTTTTTTCACTCATCTTTTCTGACAAATAAATAAAGAATTCTTCTAGAGCCTCTGGTTTAGTTTTTGTGCCAAGATTTGGATAATAAATATCTTTCATATTTCCATCTGAAGGAAAACGAACATAATCAAAATTTATCTCATCAAATCCTAAGTCATATGATTCGTAAGCTAAATCAACTACATAGTCCCAATATGGTTTTGCACCCACTTCTATAAAGCTCAGACCTTTATAATCCTTCCAAATACTTCCATCACTTTCTTTTTTAACAGCTAAATTTGGGTGTGCGCTTGTATAGTGAGGATCTTGAAAAACAGTCACACGTGCAATCACATAAATATCTTTTGAATGAAGTAGTTTCACAAACTCCTTCATGTCAGGAACTGTACAGCCGGTACCATTCGTTCCTTCAAGCTCTGTCGGAAATGAAATTGTTCCAGAGAAATCTTTTACATCTATCATTATTGAATTAATCTCTGTCTCTTCAATAAGTGAAATTAGGTTCTTTCTAAAACTTGGAGTACCTGCAGCGCATGCAGACATATAAATTGCCTTAAGTGGTTCTGGAGTTTGAATATGTAGGACTTTTTCCTTTTTTTCTACAGGAACATCTTCCTCTATGATCTCTGAAGCTTCCCTAGTGAAAGTCTCGTATGCGACATTCTTTTTAGTGAAAAAGAAAAAACCTAATGCAATTAATATTATTAAAAATAATAACCACTTTTTATTCATTTCCTCTTTCTATTACTTCTTCTTCAAATTCTTCAGCTTCTTCTAAAACATCTGGCTTAATATCATCTACATATTCATCTAATACTTCATTTTCAATATTTTCGAATGAATTTTCTTGAACAAAATCAGACTCCTGATTTTCTACGCTTTCTTTTTTTGTTGATGCTCTAATAAAAAACGCATATGAAAGCATAATCACTGCTACGATTATACTAATCCACGTCCTAAAGATTGCCGGGATACCTAAAAAAGGTGTTACTAATGTTATTGCTCCTAGAACAAACAAGATCTTATATTCTTTCATACCGAAAATTTAATACTAATTATTTTATACTATCAATTATAACAACAAATTCTCCTTTTACCTTATCTTCATTGTTTTTAAAGAAATACAGTACTTCTGAAGGCTTTCCTTCTATGAATTCTTCATGTATTTTTGTAATCTCCTTATAAACAGCTATCCTTCTTTCTGGAATAGTGTTACTCAACTCCCCGAGAGTCTTAATAATTCTATGAGGTGATTCATAAAATACTATAGTCTGATGTATCTCTGGTAGAGTCTCAAATAAAGTCTTTCTCCCCTTTTTTTTTGGTAAGAAACCTAAAAATACAAATTTTGAGGTATCAAATCCTGACGCAGACAAGGATGCTGTTAAGGCTGAAGGCCCAGGGATTGGTTCAACTTCTACTTTATTTTCTCTAACCATTGAGACTATTCTTGTTCCTGGGTCAGAAATACCTGGTGTTCCAGCATCACTCACCAAAACAACATTTTCTACTTCCTTTATTTTTTCCAACAAGGAATCCAGATTTTTCTTTTCCTCATATGCTGATAATGAAATCATTTTCTTTTTAATCTCCAGATGATTTAGAAGTTTACCTGTAACTCTTGTATCTTCACAAATTACTAAATCACACAATTTGAATGTTTCAATTGCTCGAAGTGTAATATCTTTTAAATTGCCTATTGGTGTCGCTACTACGTATAGTTTTGTCATATTGTGACTACTTTACCACAGAAAAAGCGGCGGCCGAAGGCCGCCGCTTTTTCTCATGAATCTCAGGAATCTAATTAAATAGTCTCCACGAACATCAAGTTTGGTTCATGAATTTCTCCAAACGGTACAGATGTTGAGACAACGATTCTATCACCCTTTTTAGCTAATTTTTCTTTTGTAAGAACCTCCCTAATCAATACACTGGTATCTCGTAATGATTTATGTTCATCGATAAGAATTGGGAAACACCCCCAACTTAATTGGATTTGTTGATATGTAACCTTACTTGTAGTTAAGACAATTACAGGCTTAGTTGGTCTATGTCTAGAAATAAATCGAGCATTAAATCCAGAAGATGTAATTGAGATAATATATTTTGCATCAAGTCTCATTGCGTTTTTAACAGAACTCAATGTTGTAGATTCTGCAATACTTAATTTTTCCTTAACGCCATCTTTATAAAACACCTCTTTTATTAGATCTTTTTCAACATGCTCCGCAACCCTAGTCATAAGTCCTACTGCCTCAAGAGGAAAATCTCCAAGAGTGGTTTCTTCGGAAAGCATAATAGCATCGGTACCATCAAGAATTGCGTTCGCAACATCAGAAACTTCAGCTCGCGTCGGAACAGGTGAATTAATCATTGATTCAAGCATTTGTGTTGCTGTAATAACAGGCTTTCCTGCTTCATTACATTTCTTGATGATCATTTTTTGAATAAGTGGCACCTCTTCTGCTGGAACCTCAACAGCAAGATCTCCTCGAGCAACCATAATTCCATCAGAAATTCGAATGATTTCATCGATATTTTCTACAGCTTGTGGTGTCTCAATTTTTGAAATAATGTGTGCTTTTGATTTCGTAGTATTCAGAATTTTTCTAAGATCAAGAACATCCTTTGGCCTTCTTACAAATGAAAGTGCAAAGAAATCAATATTATTATCTAAACCAAACTTAAGATCTTTTTTATCTTTTGGTGTGAGTGATGAAATTGAAATATCAGTATCTGGCAGATTAACCCCCCTTCTCCCTTTCAGCTCCCCTCCTACTTCAACTTTACAAATAATATTATCTCCATCCACTTTTTTTACAGTAAGTCTTTTCTTCCCGTCATCAAGCATAACTGTGTGACCAACTTTAATTTCTTTTGTAAGCTTTTTGTAATTAACATGAACAATAGTCTCATCTCCCTTTATTGCCTTTGTTGTAAGAGTAAAAGTCTGTCCTTTCTTAATCTTTATTCTTCCTGACTCAGTAGCAAATTCTCCAATTCTAATTTTTGGTCCACCAAGGTCCTGTAGAAATGCAATAGGAAGTCCTGTTTTTTCAGAAGCGAACTTACCGTTATCTACTTTTTCTTGGTGCTCAGCGAAGTCTCCGTGAGAGAAATTTAGTCTGGCAACATTTAGACCTGTCTTTAACATTTTTTCAAACATGTCTTGTGATGATGTTGCTGGTCCAATTGTCGCAACAATCTTAGTTCTTTTCGTTGGTATTTGCATTTATATAAAATTAAAAAATAATGGTGCATAGTGTATCAAAATAATGATGTTTTTCAAAGCAAAAGCAGTATATTGGAAATTTTAGATACAATTACAAAATTAAAACTTAATTATGACTGGTTTAACAATCTCAAAATATCCTTAGTCTTCTTTGACATTAAGTACTTATTTCACATATGATATACCAATGATTAAGATTGTGGAAAATAAAAACCTGAAGGATCTCTGTTCTTTCAGAATTGGAGGTGAAGCTAATCAAGTTTTAGAAATATACAGCGATGACGATATACGGAAAGCACACCACCTCTCTCAAGAAGAGAGACTGCCTCTTATTATTTTGGGAGATGGAACAAACTCAATTTTTAAAGACGGGAAAACGGACTACATAATTGGATTAATGAAGATCGAAGGAAAGAGAGTTATGCAAGATTTTGACACGAGTTCATTAATCGAAGTTGGTGCAGGAGAAAATTGGGACGAGTTTGTTGAGTGGTCAGTAAAAAATAAATACTCTGGTTTAGAATTATTATCTGGAATTCCGGGAACAGTCGGTGCAGCACCGATTCAAAATATTGGAGCATACGGAAGAGAGATTTCTGACATCCTTGTAAATGTTCACGCATTTGATAGAGATACTAAGGATTTTGTAATTCTCGGGATTCAAGACTGCAATTTTGATTACAGAACTTCTATCTTTAAAGAGTATCCTAACAGATACATCATCAAAAAAATTACTCTGGAATTAAAAAAGACTCCTGCTGAGGACCCGCAATACAAAGATTTGAAACTTTATTTTATTGGACAAAACAAACCTTCAGCACGACAAATCAGGAATGCTGTTTGGGAAATAAGAGAGGATAAGTTGCCAAACCCATGGGAACAACCAAACTGTGGATCTTTTTTCAAAAATCCTTTTATTGATATTTCACTTCTCGAAAGTATTATTAAAAAATATCCATCAATTCCCCGTTATCAAATAGACCAGAATACTTTTAAACTTTACGCAGGATGGTTAATTGAAAATATTGAATACAAAAAAATTGAGACAGAAAATATAAAATTTAATCCAAAAAATAAGCTAGTCTTAATAAATACTGGAGAGGCAGATTTTAAGGAATTACAAAAAGTAATTTCAGAAATACAGAAAGAAGTTTCTACTCATTTTGGAATCGATCTGGAGGTGGAACCTACTATTTTTGAGTAAAAAATAATAATATCATTCGACTATCTTCCTTTCTATCTGCGTCTTCCCGGACCTGTAGGCCAAATTGTTAAGGTCACAGTGATCCGGGATCCAGATCTTTAAAATAAAATTATCATTTGTTTATCTACAAATGTTATAAATCATTTAATGAAAGAAAATTCTTATGTTTACATAATTACAAATAAAAGAAACGAAACTTTATATACTGGCTCAACTACTAATTTACAAAAACGCACCCATCAACATAAAAATAAATTATTAGGAGACTTTTCGTCTAAATATAATTTAAATAAATTAGTATATTATGAGATGCATGAGAGTCTAGAATCAGCATCTAAAAGAGAGCGAAGTATAAAAAGATGGAGAAGACAGTGGAAACTTCTTTTAATAGAAAAAATGAATCCTTTATGAAAAGATCTTTACTATGAGTTGTAGGCCCTGGATCCCGAACAATTCTGTAAACGAATTTCCGGGACGACGTGCGGGTGGAGGTGGAGATGAATTTTCGGGACGACGTGGATGATAAGAGAAAGGAATTTCTGGGTCTATCTGCTAGAAATTAGTATCCTGATTGACCCATAAATTTGATTAAAACAACATTGTTTTTTATGCAAAAATATGTTACCTTTGTCAAGACATGGAAAACATAGAATACCCCATTAGAATAAACAGGTTTCTGTACCTAAATAACCTCTGTTCTCGAAGACAGGCAGATAAATTCATTGCAGATGGTTTAGTGAAAATAAACGGAGAAATTGCAGTGCTTGGTCAAAAAGTAAATAGTAATGACAAAGTCGAGATTGCAGATTTTATAGAAGAGAAAAAAAATAGTTTCCGCTATTCACTTTTTTATAAACCCAAAGGAATTGTTTCTCATAACCCTCAAAGAGACGAAAAAACAATTGAAGATGTCTGCCCAAAGGCTAAAGGTCTCCACCCTATTGGAAGACTTGATAAAGCATCAGAAGGTTTAATGTTTTTAACAAATGATACACGAATCGTTGATAGAATTTTGAATCCCAAACATGAGCATGAAAAGGAATATAGAGTTCGAGTTGATAAAGATTTAAAACCATCATTCAAAACAAAAATGGAAAAAGGTGTACGAATTGAAGAATATCTTACAAAACCCTGTAAAGTTGAAATTACTGGAACAAAGGCATTTAAAATCATCCTTACAGAAGGTAAAAAGCATCAAATTAGAAGAATGTGTGCCGCTCTTGGATATCAGGTTCGAGTATTGAAAAGAACACGGATAATGAACCTTACACTTGGTTCAATGGTTTCTGGAGAACTTCGAGAACTTAATCCAAAAACTAAATTTGAACTACTTAAAGAGACGGGTCTTATTTAAAAAAGGTGTTCTTATTTTTTAAAAGTAATTACAGAAGTGATCACAAGAATAATTACTGTAATTGGGCTCATAAAAAGAATAATAGGATTTTGTGATACAAAAACTACTAGACTAGATAGACTTTCGAGATATGTGGGTTGACTGTAGCTGAACATACCCAAAACAGGGACAACCAAGATAAAAATAGAAGAGACGATAAATAAAGTTATTATAAATCTACACACTTTTTTCATATAAAAAGTATATCATGCGGAAACTATTAGCTCCACAATCATCTGAGTTAATTAATTGGTGCGAATGCTAGGAATTTCCCTTCGACCTCTTCATTATTAGGAGACATTGTTTTGGAAACAGTTTCTCCGCTCGAACCATCTGAGCCGATTAATTGGTGCGAATGCCAGGAATCGAACCTGGGACCTCGTCATTATCAGTGACGCGCTCTAACCATCTGAGCTACACTCGCATACCTTGAGTAGAAGCAAATATACCAAAAAAATACATAAAAATAAAGCCCTAATTTTAAATTGAGAAACCCCTGAAAAGTAAAACTTTTCAGGGGTTAAAATTTTATAAGGTCGCCACTAAGTAAATAGTGTAGACCA
>Ga0100380_10003308_pt1 | contig 17126 bp, 19 predicted proteins | sample CryGeymeta201504_FD_80417 | JGI IMG/M metagenome (GOLD analysis project Ga0100380, IMG submission 80417) | Groundwater microbial communities from Crystal Geyser aquifers in Utah, USA - Crystal Geyser metaG 2015-04 | ecosystem: Environmental > Aquatic > Deep subsurface > Groundwater | place... | reverse complement strand
GCTGTCTGTGTTGGGTGTGATATGTTTCAATTCATATAATGATCAAATCCCTAGAGAAATCCCATTTTAGGTACTCCAAGTGTGAAGGAGGAGAGCTGCACACTGGTGAACTGCTCAATCTGTTTTTTGTTGATGAGAAATGCGGCCATCGAGGGCTTATCTGTCCAGTCTGCAAAATGTAGTCCCACGGCGAGTGTCACGTCCTTCCCGTGAAAGTCTTTTTAGGGCAAGTCAGAGATATGGTAGGAAGCAGTAATGACCCAGAAGAACTTAACAACTTAGGAGCCTATCTGAGAACGTTAGACGCAACCAAGAAAGAATTGCTAAGCATTTTGAAGACTCAGATAAGCTTGTTAGCTGACCTGTACAAAGATTTATAGGTCAAAGTGGAAAGTACCTATTTTGCTCTCCGGCACAACGTACTCATTCAGGTACCTATCTTTGCATACAGTCTACCTTATCCACAAAGCTGCCGACCCTTCTGGAGGATCTTCTCAATGGAGCAGATTCCCTCACCCTCCAGAGATAGTTTGACAAATACTGTGAGCTCATCAAATATCGAGATGGGAAGCCAAAGGTGACAGACAAGGCGTCTACTCTGGTCGAACACTATAAGGGACTTCCTCTGAAGATAAGCAGCATCATGAGTGGCAGTATGACCGATTACCGTAATAAACTACAGGAAGTCTGTCAGAAGATAGACACTGAGCAGAACAGTGCATAGATAGTAAAGTAAGTTGAGGAGGCCAAGGCACATACATTCATATTTTCAAGTGAACTCAAAAGGTAACTTTTTGATGACTCAGCCAATATGTGAGCCTGAATGCTGACAAAAACGAGGCTGAGATGATAGAAGATGTTGATCAAGGATACGTTGGGTTGGAGCACACATTTAACAAGGAATACCCAGAGGTCAATTTAGAAATACTGTCGCTGAATTAAGACAATTTGTGTAATATTTATCTGGCAAGAGAAGCTCACATCAAGGATTTGTGTCAAGGTTTAAAAATTTTCTAAGATGAGAAGGAAAAAGCTCTAGCTTATGTAGGCTCCGATGGCACGAGCAGTCTACCTTTCAATTAAGATGAATCATAAGAAGAGCCGATGTTTTTCTTCGGGGCCAGTCAAAAAGTCAAAGTATTTCTTGATTTCCAGACAAACACCCTCGTACTTACCAATTCAGAGCTACCCGATCAACCGTTAAGGCTTCCTATCAAGCAAACCATCAATGAGAACGAGGCCAAGTTATGTCTGATTCTGGCGTATAAGGACAAAGTCAGGATTTTGGCACCAGCTGCTGCGTGAGTTAGGATATAGTGATTATGTATGTTTAAAGGCTGTGTGAGTGCTGTGTTTGACGGGATGAATGAATAAAGCAAGAAACAGTATTGTAGTGGAATGCATTTGGCATATTATCTGTTTTCGAATTACATTCCATGAAGCTCAGAATATAGACCAATCGCCTCTTCAATTCTATCGATGAGTTCAGCTTCATCAAGGAAATTGGGGTGGGCTCCTTTGGTACAGTCAGGTTGGCCCTCCACATCACTACCAACAAGTGCTACGCTGTCAAAGTGGTAAACACATTCTCATTCAGGTGGACATCAGCCAGAACATAAGCTAAAACGAGTTGCTGCTTTTGGAGAGATAAATCAATCTGCACTCTACGGTCGACCACCCGCACATCATCAAGCTGTGGGACTCCATCATCGAAAACAATGTTGTATATATGATCATGGAATTGGCCGAAAATGGGACACTCTTCACATACCAAAACAAGCACAGGACCATCAGTGAGGCCTAAACCTTCAAATTTTTTAGCCAGACCCTCTCAGCCATCAAATACCTCCATTCCCACGACATCATGCACAGAGATATTAAAGTACTCACTTATCCATTCAGCCCGAAAACATTCTGCTCGATAATTCCTGCAACGTCAAGATATGCGATTTGGGCTGGGCTACTGACAACATCCAGATGAAGAGGAAAACTTTTTGTGGAACCTATGAGTACATGGCCCCCGAGATGGTCTTTTAGCAGGACTACAACTACACCATCGATAACTGGGCCCTGGGAATTCTTCTGTATTAGCTGCTCCATGGGTATGCACCTTTCCCTGCCAAAAGCCTAGATGAGATGAAAGAGAAAGTAAGGTTAGGGTACTACTAACTTGGCACCAATTTTAGCAAAGATCTCAAAAGCTTGATCGTGGAAATTTTGCAGTTTGAGTCGTAACAGAGACCTCCTCTGCAGAAAGTTTTGGCACACCCTTGGATGGAAAGGATGAGAAGAGAGATTAGAGGAGAAATAGGGAAGATTCAGAATGAGCTCAAGGGTTAGGTGTCTAATAGAGCCAAGGTCGAGAGAGAAAAAGGTTCTCAAGTTGGAAAAAAGCACAAAAGATTCGACTCCCTCATGAACGAGCAGCACATAAAAAACGCTGCTCCAGGCTTTGACTTAACAGGCGCCATAGACAAACTGATGGAAGATGAGAGGAAGAACAACAAGAAGAAAAAATGCAAGACTCAGGGCGAATAAAGCATATAAAAGTTGTTGACAGAGTCGGGGAAGACGTTATGTAGCAAGCCTAAGTGGAAGAAGGACAAGTAGAACAATAGTCAGGTGAAGTTGACGGCTGAGCTGTCAAAGACCACCTTTACATATAAAAAATAGTCCAATAATTTTTCAAGCATCAAAATGAAAAGAATAGCTGACAAACTCAACGAACTGGCCAACCAGTTTCCAGACAAAAAAAAAACACGATTAAAGACTCAGAAAGATTAGCTAGCCTTTCATTGATATCCATGATAATGAACACATCATTTTGCTGTCTCCTCTTCCTTCTTACCGCCTTCAAGCTCCTCTTCCTTCTCCAGGTCGTCCAGGTTGCCTTCTTCATCGTCCTCGTCGCCAAAACCTCCCATGCCTGGCATACCTCCGGGCATTCCTCCCATTCCTGGCATACCACCCATGCCTCCCATACCGGGGAAGCCTTGCATTTGAGAAGGATCGAAACCTCCAAGTCCCTTGTTGGGGTCTTCTTCTTCCTCGTCTTCATCGACCCATTTGGACCAGTCAACTTGGATGTATTGATTTTTGACGTTGGCTTTGGTCATCCTTGGCCAGAAGGCAGACTCGGGATTTTTCTTCTGAAGGACGAACATAAGGTGGAAGCCGGTCTTGGTCCATTTGGATTCTTCTGTGTCGACGGTTTCGAAGAGTTCGAGTTCGAAGGCATACTTTTTGTCTCCACTGGTTCCCTGGAACTTGAGGTGGGTGCTGGTGAGTTCAATTTTTTCATCGGTGATGTCCATGAGGGGGACTTCCAGGAAGACACGGTCCTTGCGCTGAGCCCATTTGATCAGAGGATGCAACCTGAGTCGATGGCATATTTACATAGTTGTGTTGAAGCAAGTTATTATTACTAATCCAGAATCCACTAGAACTACTCATAAATATGCCAGGCCATCCATCAAAAGATATTCAAATATAACCTATCCACAATCACACCTCCATCCCCTCCTCAAAAACAACTTCACTTGTCTCAATAGCATTCACCTGACTGCAGTTAGTGCAGCGGACTTGCTTGCCCAAGCCCCTCATGAAAAGCACCTTCTTGAAGCACTACTTGCATATTACCACACCATATACAGACTCACAAGTCTGCTTGGTTCCACATTGCTTGCAGAGGAAGTGGGAATGAGTGGCCGTGATGGACTAAGTGGCGCTGCAGTGAGTGCAGGTGACTTTCCTATGTCGTAAGGAGGGTACATGGTCGGTAGTTTTGCTTTCTTGTGACGAAGCACCAAATCTCTTCTTTTTTACTGAGGAGCTTGATCTACTTCGGGAGTGCTCATGGTGATTTATTTTTTAAGGGTATCCTTCTGACGTTCATTGTCAGTGGATTTAGTTTGCCATTTTGGGCACTATTATGTAATCTTTTAGCTTTCCTCTACTTTATGCCGACCTTTTTCCCCTATTTACTACAGCTCGATCCACTCTTCTCCTGTTTCGTTGTCTAACATACAAAGGTCAATACTTTCCTTTAGTAGGTTCATAGATCTATATTTGATTTATTATACTTCAAGCCAGTAGAACAGCTCAGACAATTGTGTGTGACCGGGACCGTAATTTGATGATTCCTGTCAATTTGGGGTGCAAATTGTTATAATGAGCAAAGCATAACTATATAGAGTGTGTCTGAAGGCCAGCACCTTTGAAGATATCCCTACCTTCAGAATAAAAATAGGAAGGAACTAGAAAAAAATTAGCCCGTACTTCATCCCATCAGACAAGCAAAGGTACAACTGTGACTCCATCCTTGATAGGCATAATCAGGAACCCGAACTCATCTTGTCAGTCTTCTACGCCTACAAGTTTATAGGCTCAGGCTCTATAAAGTTCAGCAAACCTGATATGCCCAACGAAAGACTATAAGTTTTTAACAAGGACAAAGAGAGTATCGCATTCATTGACGTGTCCTTGATCAAAATATAAAAAGTAGTGCAAGTGCCTGCTCTCGACATTCAGGTCAAGTCGATGGCGTTCGACGATGTTGGGCCTAAAGATATGAGTGCACCTCCTTTTATTGTCCTCAAGTACGGATAGCTCAATTACCAAACAGAAAAAGAACCAGTCTTCACAACAGATAATGAGTTTGTCTTCAACGAGTCATTCAAGTTTCCAGAATCAGAGATGGAGCGTATAATATGTGAATTTTGGTGCGAAATGAATGGAGCCAACAAATTTATGGGGGTCTGCCTTATCTACGTCAAGGATAAAGACGACATCAACAAAGAAATCAACTGTGATATATCATACATGAGCAAAAAAAGAGGAACGGCCGCCATCCATATTTTTTAGGACAAGAAAAAGGAGGCAAAATTCAAAGATTACAGCAACGCTCCCAAGAGAACCATCAAGACCACAGTCGTTGAGGCTGTCACTCTTAATCCAATCAGGAAAGGGACCTTCATCAAGTTGACAGTCGGGAAGCAGGAATTTTAGACAACTCCTCTTTTTGTGGAGCAGAAGCATCTCAAGTGGAACCAGGCCTTCACGATGCAGGTCAACTCATAGAAATAAGAGTTGGAGGCAAAGATATGTATAAAGGAGGAGGACAAACTGGAGTAGATGGGCCGTGCTTTTCTGTAAATTTCTAAAGTAGCCAACAGGACCTACGAACTGACTATTCTTGACGAGAAATAGAGCGACATAGGAAAAATATATTTGTAATTCTACGATCATGAGCTGATAGTCAAGCAGCGAAAGACCATCCCTAAATCACTAGCCGACAAGATCAATGCTGACCTAGCAGCCATCAAGCATCGTTATCAACCCAAGCAGCCTCTGCATTAGTACCTTTCCACCTTGCATGCAGTTTTAGAGGAGGGTATGGTGATGGTGTCAAAGAGGAAGTCTGATAACCCTCTGAGAGAGTTAGGGGAGTTTTTGCTGGCTTATCGAAAAGAGTGATGACTGCTTTATTAATTTAAACAAATAACTACTAAGCAACTTCAGAATGAGTAAATCGCAAGGTATGCCTCCCTCAAGGTAGAACTCATCGTTTGCAAAAATTTCAAACTGATCAAAAAGTTGGGCACTGGGGCCTTTGGGGAGATTTACCTTGCTGAAAATAGATCGAATCGCAACGAACGTCTGGCTGCCAAACTCGAAGAGGTCACCTCCAAATTTCCACAGCTCTACTACTAGGCCAAAATGTACAAGTACCTCTCTTCTTTCGGGCAGGTTACCGGCATCCCCAAGGTACACCCCTTTCTAATCAGATCCATGCCTTCACAACAGAAGGTCAGTACAACGTTATGCTGATGGATTTGCTGGGTTCCAGCTTGTAGGACCTATTCAACGACAACGGCAAGCGTCTATCAATAAAAACTGTGCTGCAGATAGGCTAACAGATGGTGGAGAGAATCGAAGCAATTCATGAGAAGCATGTCCTTCATCGGGACATAAAGCCTGACAATTTTTTGATGGGAGTTGGCAAGAATGCCCATATTTGTTACATCGTGGACTTCGGACTGTCTAAAAAATACATTCAAGAGAGTACAAATTATTGGATGCAGATAAGCACATTCCATACAAGGAGGGAAAAGAGCTGACGGGAACAGCCAGATATGCCAGTATAAATACCCATATGGGCATTTAGCAATCGAGAAGAGATGATATCGAGTCAATTGGCTATGTGCTGATGTACTTGCTGAGAGGCATTCTACCCTGGCAGAACATGAAGGCCAAAGACACCAAGGCCAAGTACAAAATGATCATGGAGAAAAAAATATCGACACCTGCCGAGTTCCTCTGCAAAGGATTTCCGAACTAATTCGCCACCTTTATCAATTATGCTAAAGGTTTAAAATTTTAGGAAAAGCCTGACTACAAATATCTCAAAAATTTATTGGCTCAGGCTAGGAAGGCCAGCAAGATAGAGATTGATTATGTCTATGACTGGTCCTCAAAGGTGACCACCAACAATATCAATGCTGACTTCAATCAGGAAGAAAAAGTGGAGAAAAAGGTGTAGTCCACCAAGGTCGAGCACGTCAAGAACAAGAAGGAAGAAGCCATGAATCAAGTTCTCAACTCATTCCAGCTCAATGGTGGATCCATCCAGAAATCGGGTAAGGTGAGCCAAAATGGCACCAGGAAGGACATCAAACCAAGCACGAACAGCTTAAACAAGAGTGGCCAAGTGGGTGGCACCCGCAACACCAACAACATTCTTAGTTCTGTCGGTCTATAGACTCTAATTAGCACCAAGGTTGCGATGCCCAAGATATCAGTCATCAAGAAATGATTTTTATTCAATAAAATATGTAAATCATTTCCCCTTACCGATCAAATCTCCAACATACAGCAAGACTCGCTGACAGGCGACATGCATATCTTTGAGGTTTTGGATTTGAAGATAGTCTTGACTGTCTATTTTGGAGAAAATTCCTTGCCAGAGTGTGTTGAGGTGTGACAGGCGATAATCTATGAAACTGCAGAGTTGCTAATATTGCTTTTAGATTGTCGGCTCAGGATTGACTCCTAGCTTATCTTTGAGCAGCTTCGTGATGATTGTGTCAATTATGTGAGGAGGCACTACCTATGGAGGAGGCTGAATCATTTCCTATCTCTTGAAGTGCTTTATTCGATGCCTAGCCTAATTTGACGGACTTCTCTCGATTGACTTTTGCTTGTACTCAGCAGCAGCCATTATCAATACTTCGTTGTCAGCCTTGAGCTCTTCGCATCTCCTGGCAAAGGCTTACTTCAACCTGAGAGCTTCCTTGAGCTGTTGCTATCTGTTGCTGTGGCAGCTGTGGATCTTCTGGGTCATCACATTTTACTTTTAGTCATTCTAAGTCAGCTTCTTGAGGAGATATTCGTTCTCGTTTTGGAGAGACAAACTTTTTGTTTTCTACTCGTTGTTTTACTTTGTTTTTTATTTCAGTTTTGCTGTCAAGACTGACATTTTTTAATGAAGATCCTTGTTGGCAGTGATCCGTTTTTTTAAACTTTATTCAAGAGAAGCAAAAGCCTACCTACTATCTTCCAGCTACTTGACACTCACACTGTATTTTTCCTCTACCTCAGTCAATTTTTTGAGCAGGGATTATCCTTGGGAATGCCAATCCTTTTTTTATCGCTTCAGCTCCTCAATTTATTTCTCATATCCTTGAACTCGCCTTTTGAGATCTTTGTTTTCCCTCTGCAACAGAGAAATCAGTTCACTGGCCTTATCAATAGCTTCCTGCATCATTTCCCCTTCTCCTTTCTTTCTCGGCATCGTTAATATATAACTTTACAGTAATCTTAATGTCTTTTGAATTCTCCAATCGAATACAAGAACTCACCAATAAACTCACCCACATCAAGCAAAAAAAACCCAAGGATTAAAGGCTCGAAGATGCCAAACAACAGTTGATCGAACTGCAGCATCTGTGCAGTAAGGAACTTGACAGCACTGAAAAAAAACTGAAAAGGATCTAGAACAAGCTCAAAAAAAGGGCGGAGAAAGCATATTCGTAATCGGACTCTGTTGAAGATATATGGGTGGCAAAGGAGGAAAGGGTGAGTGAGGTTATCGGAGGATGGGTCAGTGATTATGAGGTCAAGGTCGAGGAGGCCATGGAGGAGCTGGATCGATAGGAGGTGTTATTCAGGACAAAGCTGGAAGAGGAGGAGGATATGTACGACAAGGAGGCAAAAATGATGGAGCAAAAAATCACCAATCAAATGAAGCTACTTTAGAAAGAGCTCAATAAACTAAACAGTATCAACCATCAGAACCACACAAGCACCGTCAAGTAGCTTAACGCATATAAACAGTCCCTTCTCAGATAGATAAGTTCCTCCTAGGAAGTATTTTATGAGTAATATTAGATCAAAAGCAGAGAGATAGCAAATTTATAGGCAAAATTATAAAAAATAAGACAACTCTCCAACGATAAACTATCTGAGTTGAAAGGACAGATCGACAAGCATGGTCTTAAAACCAAGCAAGTGTTTCAGCTTCTGCTGTAGCTAGAGTGATAGTCTATAATATATAAGAGTATGTACAACGGGATCGGTCTCCAAACAGCCAGAGGGTCAGGCACTTCAGGCTACATTCAATCCAATGTCAGTCTCTATCAAAAGAAAACACATAGCAAAGAGCAGTTTTTGCAGGAGCTCGAAGAAAAAAGAGTATTTCTGACTTCACATAGAAAGCCAACATGGCACCTCCAAAGAAAGCAAACCCTGAAATCGTAGAGCATGAAAGGAAAAGATAAATAATGATTCAGAAGATGAAACTGAAGGCAAAATTGGAAGCAGAGGGTGCTGAACCTGAAGCTATTGAGGAAAAACTCAAAAGGGCAGAATAAATTTTGAAAAACAAATTGGAAAAAGGGGAGATGCAGACAAGTGGCAAAGACACTCACGTACTGACAGAAGCCAAGTAAAGGTAGTATACGAGACTATCAACTGCCTTCGGACTAAAGACAGAAATCAAGCAAGGCTCAGCTTTTGACTTTCATGGGGAGAGATAATAGAGGCTGAAGAAGCAGGCCGAGAAAGCTGAGAAGAGAGGTTACCGATGCGAGCATGAGGGCTGTGGCAAGAAGTACGACACCAAATAGCACCTGGAGCGTCACCTGAAGTACAAACACCCATCAAAAAAAGAGTAATGATTGTTATAGCTATAACTTACAACATATCAACAGCACTTCTTTTTTTCGGGAGCTTTCTGAGCCGTTCCGGACTTGAGCTTAAATTAATTCTTTTTTTGCATGACTTTGGCCACTACCTAGCTTTGGGGAGCATCTCTTTTTTCGATCTTGGGGTGTACTTTTGTTAGTCTCTATGATAGTTTTTTGAAAATATCCTCGACTTGATCGCCTGTCTTGGCACTCACAAGGATATGCTCATACCCTTTGGATTTGCAGTATTAATCTACCTGCTAGTTGTTGAAGCGCCCCTCAGTGATATCGCTTTTATTGCCGGCCACAGTGATAACAACATTCTCTTCTCCGTATTTTTAGACCTTAATAACCTGATTGGTACCTCTCCGCTCCAGAACTAGGTGATATCTCTGAAGGATGATTCTGATGTAACATCGTAGACCATAATGATGCCGTGTGCTCCCTTATAGTAAGCACTGGTTATAGTCCTGAACCGTTCCTGTCCAGCAGTGTCCCAGATCTGCAGTTTGACTTAGTTTCCGTTGATGTTAAGGGATCTGATTGTGGATGGAGGTACTTGAATCGGAAGTCGACGCCGATGGTGGCAAGGTAGCTTTACTGGAACTGATCGTCTGCGAATCTACGGAGGAAGGAACTTTTGCCGACTGAGCTGTTACCCACGATAACTATTTTGAACAGGTAGTCGTATTACCTTATCATGATTAGAATTATAATTCCGAGCACTCAAAATATCAAAAACTATCATTATTCATATCTCAGTCGCAAAGCAGGAAGACTTCTGCTGAGCAGTCGAGGGTTCGGTCATCTTCCTCTTCTTCTCCTCCGTTGAATTGTACCTTAGAGCATTGAGCCTCACTTGAGCCTTACCGATGAAGTCCTCTCTTCCAAAATGCTTTTTGATCTTCAGGTTGTTTCTCTTATTCATTAGCGTATCGAAACTGCTCTTTTTGTTTACAAATTTATACGAGTTTTAGCTGCTGACGGATTTGGCGTCTCTTGAAGGTTTCCTAAGAGAACTGTTTTGGGTGTTAAATCTTGACTGCTGAAGAGACACCCTTCTGGAGGTCATCTATTGATCAGTTCTGCTCTTTATCTTTTCGAGGAGATTTAGAGAGTGGACGCTTTTTAACTCGGTTTTGTTGGTGCTCGGGTCCACCTTGTACTTCCTGATCCTGTTCATGATTTATTTGCTACGAGCGAGGTGGTCTTTCATTGCTCGGTGGTTGAAGCTAGAAGAGCTGCATATAGTTAAACATACCAGGATTCTATTTTTCTGACCATTCTTTGGTTCTCAGCATCAGCTTCCTGCATTCTTCTCTTGGTCCATGGGCTCATTCTGGGTCCTCTAAAGCTTTGTTCTTCCTTTATAGTACTCATCCGGTTGCTGGAGTGTTGGTGAGCCAATTTATCCTGAGAGTGCTGCTGATTGTCTTGGCGATTGATGGTGACCTTGAGACTATGTCTGATATAATCGATCTTTTTTCGATGCACTTAGTAGGCTTTCTTTTGGAGAAAGCAAGTATTGAGGTGAGGGAGCATTCGGGTATTTTTATTCATGTTTTTTTGTTCCGGTTATAATTTTACTTTAACGAAGGGATGCCCATAATAATCCTTGTTGTGACATATACAGAATGAACAGTTGCTACTCTGTCATTTGGTATTTTTAGGATAAACTAGTTAATTGTGAGATGCAATAGCTACGTGGGTATAATAATAATTTTCATGAACGGAACCATCAACGCTGCTGTAGGCTCAGATATACAGCAAGCTGGCGCCAACGAACTTTCGGCATCTACTGAAGGCTCCAACTATTACATCTACATCATAGCAGCTATGGTGTTGCTTGTCACTCTCTTGATCATCTTCAAGAGAAAACCTAAAAGCAACAAAAGATAAATCGGTATTGTTGGTGAGCGAGGAGCAGGTAAGACTCAGCTCTTCATCGGCCTATCAGGTGGAAAAGCTTTCGAGAGTGTTCCTTCGATCGCCAACAACACATGCCAATTCACTGTTGGTCGCAAGTAATTTAAACTGTGTGATTTTATAGGCGACAACCTCTCAAAAGACGAGGTCATAGGAGAGATCGCCAGGTTCAACACTTTAGTTCATGTGGTTGACGGTGCTGACAGCAAAAAGCTGGGAGATGCTGCTCTATTCATTTACAGAGTTCTGGTCAATAAGCATTTTCAGAAGGATCCATGCAACTACGTTGTCTTTTTGAACAAAAATGACCTGAAAACTTTCCATGGCCAGGAGAAGCTTGTTAAAAGAATAGAGGATGAGATCGAGACCATCAAAGTATCCAGGCGCAACCTGACCGAGTAAAATGAAGAAGGAGAGGAGGACTACCTGAGAAACGAGAGGACAAGGTTCGACTTGAAGAAGCAAGGAATTGAGATCTTGGTCGGGTCAGCCCGAGACAGCCGTCAGTCTTTGGTGAATCTATTGGAGGAGCTGTGCTGATAGTGTTGTTATATTATTATATGGAACAGGACATAGTACTGGCGACCCTAGGAAAGCTTAAACGTCAGAACGAGGAAATCACAGCCCAGAAATAAAAAATAAGCTCGATGAAACAGCAAAAACGACTGCGCATAAATCAGTAGCTGCAGTAATGCGTCGAGAAATACAAAAAAATAGAGCAGGAGTTATCAGCTGTCAACCAGGAAGAATAAACCTTACTGGAACAGCTCAGAAAGGTTATGGATGAGTGATAGTATCAACTTTTTGATAGTTATTACAAATGAGGCAATCAGCACTGCCGAGATTTGGTAAACCTGTGGGTTTCCTGCTTGGAGTCTTTCTTGGAGTCATTACAAGGGACCACTATATGTATCCCTACCCTCTGAGGGTTCAGGATCTTGAGGAAGATTTCAAGGAGTTCGAGAAGCAGACTGACAAAATGGAAAACGAAGTGCAGAAGAAGATATAATACATGAGGGATAAGCTGGACAAAGCTCAGGGAGTATACATGGCCAAAAAGCACGGCCAGTTCGTCACTGACTCAGAAAGCACGGCCGATACATAAAAAACAAAGCAGGAAGAAGGCAGTTCAGGAAAGTGACTCTCATGATAAAAGAATTCCAAGCTCCAAAATTTAAATTGCAAGTATGCTATCATGAACGATATGATTCAACCAGAGATTTGAACTGCGTAGGCGTCAGGATCATGTCTTCCTGGATGTCAATGAACCGATGACTTTTATTTCTGCGGGTGGGAGTCGACTAGGGATTTCCTCGCATGGGACTCTGGACCACTTTGTTGTGGATGACTGGGTAGAAGATGATTTCCTAGGTTCTGGGAGGTGTCTGCACGTATCTCACTCTCTCTTCAGCCATACTTGAGGTCATTTTAGGGATGTTTCTGAAGGGCTCGTGCTGACTTTGGACGAAGAGGGTTTGATTTCTGCTTTTGTTGCCACTCTACATGGTGCTGTAGGTTTTTGTTCTCTAGCCCATCATGGTTGAATTGTTGCTTTTGGAGTACAAAAAGGTGCTATTCCTGACGTTCAGAAACTGCTGGCTGTGCTGTCTTTGTTCTTTGCTGAAGGGACAGACTGCTCGCAATCTAGTGCAGATGGGGCAGGAGTAGTGAAGATCGTTACTGTGAAGACAGTGAATGTGGTTTCTGACTTTGGTTTTTCCCAGTTCGAGAATGCTGTCCTCGTCAATTTTTTTTTATTCGATGACCGAGAGATCGTCAATGCGGATTTTTTGCATGGAATGACTATAAGTCGGATTGAAATAATTTTAATTAATCTGGGGATAGAATTATTTATTCAGACTAATGCCATATTCGATATTTTTTATATTAGTAAAGCCAATAAGCTGCTTCCATGGACCTTAGCTCCTGCCTGTCCATCCGCGATCACTTTGAAGTCGATAGCTTCAAGCTCAGCAAAATACAAACAGAAGAACAGTTGGTATCTGTTCAGCAAGACACTCATGATGCCGCCTCTAAACATAGCCCCAAGGCAGATAGGGTTCTAGGGGTCAGAAAAATAAAGATCAAGAATGCACATCATAAAACTGAAGCTGAGCAGTCTTATGAATAGAGCTATCAGGAAAGGTTTAAAACATTGCCAGTCAAGGAAAATGTTGTGAAGAGTCTTTCTAAGCAAAAGTCGACCTACTCGACCTCTGTCAGCAAAAAAAACCAACCTCAGAAGGTCCACTGGCAGTTCTCTAAACAGTCGACTCCCAACAAATAGAACAGCACTAATTAGAGGGCCAACTTTCAAAAAATAGCTATCAGTTGCTGTCGCCACAAGAAGAGTAGCCATTTGGCATCTATCATCAACAATCCTGAAGATCGAACTTCAGGAAAGTAAAAGAAGAAGATAGAGTTCACTGTGTATCAGGACAAGAAAAAGTCTACCCGTGATTCATCATAAAGGACAGAAGAGAAGTCTCCTATTAAGCCCTTTGAGTCCTTCTGTGCTGTGCCTTACCCTTGCACCAGAAACATCGTCATCGATCTTTTCAAGCCAGATCGTCAACAATCCAAAAGCAAAAGCAAGGAAAGGCCCCTTTCAAGAAATGGTAGCCACTCTACAGTCAAGGGCAAGTTCAATAAAAGTATTCCAAAGACTCACTAGACTCAGCTGAGCGAGTAGAGAATGGAAAGGGCAATGGAGAAGCTGCTGAAATTTCAGATAATAGCGAACTACAAGGATAGGCTGGAGATAGAGGGAATGCTGCAGGCCTTCTATTTAGCTGGTGAACCTGAGTGCAAGTGGGCTTTGTTGACGATAGACGAGTTGTTCAGGAAGATGCGTGGCTGTGAGGTCAGATAGTGATAGTTGAGTAGAGTTGGTGTATAAGAATAAAAAACGATATTGGCAGGATTCGAACCTGCGCGGGAAAACCCAATGGATTTCAAGTCCATCGCCTTAACCACTCGGCCACAATATCTTCACTGCAGACATACACCTCTTGGCCCCTAAACTCTAAAAGGAACACTCTCTCCCATAATTAACTATAATCACTATATGCAGGCATTCACTAAACAACTCACCAAAACTCTGCCTCTCTTCGACATCGCCGCTAACCTCACTGACTAGCAGTTCGGGAATAATAAGCATCACCACGAGGATCGGGACGAGGTGGTGAAGAGGGCAAATGAGGTTGGATGTTCACATTTGCTGATAGCTGCAGGAAACATGCAAGATGCCCAACATTCATACGATCTATGCCAGAGATATAAGAACTCCTACTGTACGATTGGAGTTCATCCCTGCAGAGCAAATGAGCCTTTCAACCAGCAGAAATATCCATCTGTCAAGCATTACTTCGAAGAATTGTAAAAGGAGGCGGTTAGGATAAAAGACAAGCTTGTGGCCATAGGCTAATGTGGTCTGGACTACGACAGGTTCCACTACTCCCCAAAAGAACAGCAACTGGAGGTCTTTCCCTACCACTTTGAGCTAGCAGAGAAGTTCAAACTGCCAATGTACTTGCACAACCGCAACACTGGAAACGATTTTTACGACATTGTAAAGAAGAACAGGAGCAGATTCACCACAGGAGTTGTTCACTCTTTTACAGGCACCCCTGAAGAGATCAAGCAAATAGTTGAGCTGGATCTGTACATCGGCATCAACGGGTGCAGCCTAAAGACACAGGAAAATATCGGCACTCTTAAGTTAGTCCCTTTGGACAGAATAATGCTGGAAACAGACGCTCCATATTGCGAAATTAGGGCCTCGCATGCTGCCTCCAAGTACATCAAGAACAAGTTTCCCACCAAAAATAAAAGGACCCCTGACTACCTTCTGAAAGGAAGGAATGAGCCTTGCAAAACTCTAGAAGTGTTGCAAGTCGTCAGTCAGATATTGTAGGTGCCAGAGGAGGAACTAGCTGAAGTCGCATTCAAGAATGCAGTAAAGGTGTTTAACTGTTGATGTGAATACACTTATCATTATTATCAGAGAACATATTCGCGAGAGGCGTTTGAATTAGCTGCTCTGAGAGGAAGTGCCCTTAGAGGCACAGAGCTATGATAGATGGAATCAACTCCTCGTTTTGGACTCATCCAGGGGCTATGTCTGGGACTTCCAGGCTCATAGGGAGTTCTGATGCTTTCTGTCCTGGCGAAATCGTCAAAAATATGGTCCCTGATCTGTTTATGCGAGTGGAAGTCTGTGACAAACTCTAGCTCGCTTCCATAGACTTGCCACTTGAACCAATGTTCGAAGGCCTTTTCCTTTTAGTGATAAGGATCTCTGATCTTTTTCACAATATTTCTGAATCTTTATATTTCCATCAATCTTTGGCTTTTTCTCTCCTCCTCAAAGGCCTACAAGTGCAGTCCCCTGATTTTTTTCTGCTTGAGATGTAATCTTCCTGTGTACTTCCTCTCCTCAGCGCTGTTGACTATATAGAGCCTCTCGGCCTCAGATATGACCAAGTGACATTTTGGACAATTCAGTAAGGTATGCTCTTCCCGGTAGCCAGCTGGTTATTTCGAGCAGACTGAACAGATGTACTTCTTTCTGCTTAAAATGGCTTTGTCTTTTGCCATTTGGTAGTGTTCGATGGGTTTGTCGCAGGGAAATTAAGACCTCTGGAGCTATTTGAGGATCGACTGGATTTCTGTGCGGTTGATGGTGAGGACACTAGCTGGTGAGGCAGCTCTGATAGTCAGATTAGGATATAGACTGTTGGTACCTGCTAAAGTTTATTCAATCCCAAAATTGACTCCAGGCTAACTAAGAGTATAACCTCCAACTGCCCTTTTATTGCTCAGCTAATGACCAACCCAGAAGGTGCCTTCAGTGGCCATAAAGGAGACCAACTATGCTCGATTGGGGATCTACCTCTAGCACTTGTTACGTTGGTGATGAGAATGATGCCTTGGGGGATGTGCTTGAAGTTGACCTTGTGCATCAGATATTTGCTGTAGAAAACAGGTAGGTCCGGGTTGGCTATGATGGATTGGCTCACAATTTTAGCCTTGAACTACTTAACAGTGTTGAGCTCTGTTGGGTACTAATTCATGGCTCTCCAGTTGGAGTCGATCAGATAGTTGATGATTTCCTCTCTGAAGGTCTAGGGGATCTCTCTGTAGCCTTTCAACCTTTCTGACAAAAACCTCACTTTATTCCTACCTATTTTTACAGTTACAATAGTTAGAGCAGTTTTGTTTTTCTCCTTCTGAAGATGATGTACATTTGCTCGATGACCAGTGAAATTACGATGGTGGACAGGATGATCAGAATCATCACATACTCCTAATTTAGCATACTTCCTTACATCCTCAAAGTAGTTTTTACCGACAATATCTCCAAATGCGATGGTTGACACCAGGGCGAAGGAGAAGTACATTGCATAGACGTACCTGTTGAAGCCATCGAACATGTAGATGGGGGTGTAGGCCAGCAGTTGCCCTAGCTAAAACAAAAGATACCTTGGTAGTAGTATTGGCTGTTCTGGGAAAATTAACCGAAGTACTGCACGCTGATGAGGTAATCTTCTATTGCGTAGAAAATACAGCCAATTACGTGAGCGTATAGAATGATCCAGTATGAAATCTTCAGCAAAATGTATATCTTGTACACCCAGTAGTTCCGACGGACCGCATCGAACAGCACCTCCTTCAGATATACGATATCGTAGAGGTATACGACACAGGGGAGACCCAAGTATATAGCCCAAGGTTCGCAGCTAGAAGGGAGGACCATGCTGAGAAGTAAAAGCAGCCAGACTGTGAGGTCAATTATGCAGGTAAAGGTGAGGAATTACCGAGTGTTGAAGGGTATGTAGATGCGGTCTGCAAGCATGAGTGCAAGGAGGGGGAGGGAGACGTAGAGGGGTGGTCGATAGAAGAGAGGCTGGAAGCAGACGAGAGTGAAGACGTAGGAGAAGGTGACTGAGTAGAGGAGGAAGATGAAGGTGGCCCAGAGAGCATGCCGGTAATCCCATAACTTCTCGTCCTTAT
>Ga0100380_10003303_pt1 | contig 17137 bp, 12 predicted proteins | sample CryGeymeta201504_FD_80417 | JGI IMG/M metagenome (GOLD analysis project Ga0100380, IMG submission 80417) | Groundwater microbial communities from Crystal Geyser aquifers in Utah, USA - Crystal Geyser metaG 2015-04 | ecosystem: Environmental > Aquatic > Deep subsurface > Groundwater | place... | reverse complement strand
CAAGTATTGCTACAAAGCCACTTGCTTTGCCACAACGCGCCTTTTGGCAGCTGGTTTGGGTATTCCTGAAGATAAATACACCGTATGCTTTCAAAGTCGATTAGATAAAAAATGGCTTGAGCCTTTTAGCGATAAAGTGGTAGAAGAACAGGCTAAAAAAGGAGCAAAAAAACTTCTTGCATTCTCGCCTGCTTTTGTTGCCGACTGCCTAGAAACAACGATTGAAATTGGTGATGAATACCAAGAAATATTTGAAGAACACGGTGGTGAAAAAGTGCAACTTGTTGAAAGCTTGAACGACCATCCGCTTTGGATTGACGCTTTAGAACATTTGGTAAAAACGCGCTAATTGAGAACCCGTTTTTCAATTTCGCCTTCGGAGCATTTCGAAGAAAAATTGCTTCATTTTCTCGACCAACAAGCATTCTCTTTTTGCTTTAAAGGAAAAGGTTGGGGAAATCAAAACGACTTTCAATTCGAGGTATTTGCGGGTTTTGGAATAAAAACTTCGGTAGATGAATTCAATCCAGAAGGTCTAGCCAAACTCGTCAATGATTCCAAAGATTTCATCGTTTCTCATTTGAGTTATGATGTTAAAAATCGATTGGAAAAATTGCAATCTGAAAACCAAGATGGAATTGACTTTCCGGAATTGAAATACACGATTCCACAAGTAGTTTTTCTTAAGAAATCATCTCAATGGCAAGCGCTTTTTCACACCACCGATTTCACCCAAAATGAAATCACCAGCGTTATTAAATCGGTAGAAAATACTATTGTAAAACAGGAGTATAGCATCGGTAAACAGCAAAGCCGACTCACCAAACAAGAATATTTATCGGCAATGAATTCGCTGCAACAGCACTTGCAGCGTGGCGATATTTATCAAGCAAATTATTGCCAAGAGTTTTATTGGGAAAACACACAAGTTTCGCCCGCGGACCTTTTTTGGAAAGGGTTTTCTCAAAATCCAAATCCGTTTTCGGTCTTTTATAAAATCAAAGAAAAAAGGTGCATTTCTTTTAGTCCTGAGCGATTTATTGCAGCGAGCGGAAAAACCTTGGTGTCGCAACCCATGAAGGGAACAGCGGCACGTGGCGCAAATGAAAACGAAGATCAAACGCAAATTGATTTCTTAAAATCGAGTGAAAAAGACCGAAGAGAAAACGTGATGATTGTGGACATGGTTCGCAACGATTTATCTCATTTTGCAGCAAAAGGCAGCGTAAAAGTTCCTGAACTATACCGCATAGAAACGTATCCGAAAGTGCATCAGATGTACTCTACGGTGACTGCCGAATTAAACCACAAAAACCAACTGAACGATGCGCTGCTCAAATGCTTTCCGATGGGTAGTATGACTGGCGCGCCTAAGGTTAGAGCGATGCAAATTATAGAATCACTTGAGCATACAAAACGCGGATTATTTTCAGGAACCATCGGCTTTTTTACGCCCAATGGCCAAGCCGATTTCAATGTGATTATTCGTTCCCTTTTATACGATGAGCAAACGCACTATTTGAGTTGTCATGTAGGCGGTGGCATCACCATTTTAAGTGATCGAGAGGCAGAATATGAAGAGTGTTTAGTAAAGTTCAAACCGATTCAACAGCTGATTGCTAGCATCGCTGGTGACTAAATCTGACCTACTTTAGCGCCATGCTTTCTGTACTAAAACAGCACCTTTCAGAATCACAATTGCTTACCGAAACCGATCATGTTTTGGTAGCCGTAAGTGGCGGAAAAGACAGCATGGTATTGTTGCATTTGCTCCATCAAGCTGGCTACACACTAACTATTGCGCACATTAATTATCAATTGCGTGGAGCAGATTCTGATGCAGACGAAGCCTTGGTGACAGAAACAGCTGGTCAATTAGGTTTAGAAATCCATGTAAAAAAAGCCAGCATTGACAAAGCGCATAGCAATGTGCAAGAAGCTGCACGCGAGATTCGCTACCAGTTTTTTGATGAACTCTGTAACACATATAACTATACCAAAATAGCTACTGCTCATCATGCAAATGATGCGCTCGAAACACTTTTTATTCAGCTCATGCGCGGTACTGGAATCCATGGTTTAAAAGCTATTCCAGCGCAACGCGAAAACGTGGTTCGGCCAATGCTTTGGGCAAGTAGACAAGAAATTGACGCTTTCGCGGAAGCGGAAAAAATCGCTTTTCGACAAGATAGTTCGAACCTGAGCGATGCGTATTTGAGAAATAGAATTCGCCATCATTTACTGCCGTTGATCGAACATGATATTGACCCAACAGCAATTAATAAATTAAAAACCAGCATCAAATTACTTGCAGAAGATGGCGCAGCGGTAAAAGCCATGGCCGAGTCTCTTATTATTAAAGAGGCCGATGGCTTTTCATTGAATTTAAATACCATTCCTGAAAAAGAAAAACACACTTGGGTTTACCATGCCATTTCAACATTTGGGTTTAACCGCGATCAAGCGAAAAGTATTGTTGAAGCCAACAAAAACGGGAAACAAATTTTATCGCATTCTTTCACTTGCGTGAAAAGTAATAGCACACTTTTTATAAAATCAAAGGCACAGCACAGCGAGCATATTAAGATTGAAAACGCAGAAGATTTTGCGTTTGAAAACCTTCCTTTTACTGTGAATTTGACAACTGTTACCAAAGATCCATTCGCATACATTTCTAAAGATTTGATGACTGCTGCCGTTGATGCTGACAAGGTGAAATGGCCGCTCACTTTTGGTGAAGTATTTGGCCATGAACAGATGCAACCAATAGGAAGCAATCATAAAGTAAAACTTAAAAAATTGATTACTGGTTTAGCTTCCAAAGCAGCTTACAGCTTAAAAGACGTTGAAGGCGAAATTATTTGGTTGCATGGTATGCGCACCAGTGAAAAAGTCAAAATCACGAACGATACAAAACGCATATTGGTGATAGAAAGCAAAATATTAAACAATAGCTTGAAATAAGCTGTTGGTCAATTTACATGCTATGTTTGTAACCAGAACTACGCCACGGATATGGAAAAATATGAATTCATAGAACGCCAATATTTAGGTTTTAACCGATTTGGTTTACTCAGAAGAATGGTGATTACCATTTTTTGCTTCGTATTTTATTTCGTTTCAGACAATGCAGCACTCAATCGCGATTTATTCTTTTACTTAGGCTTGTTTGTACTTGTGCTTTCGGCTGCTGCATTACTTATTCGGCATCTTGAAACCACTGTAAAAGATGGAAAACTCAAGTTGATTGGCCCAACTACTTTCAAAAAAGTTGAGCTTGATCTTGAAGAGTTACAAGCGGTAGAAATAAGACCGTATTCTCGCTTTGTGATGAATAGGCCAATGTTTAACCTGCACCGAAAAGGGCAATTACGTTTTTATACGCATGGCAACATGTGCGTGATGTTTAAACTCAAAGACGATCAAGTAGTAAAGCTTGGCACTCAACGCCCTGACGCACTCAAAGCGGTTCTAGAAAAATACATCAACCCGACTAGGTAGGTTGTGGCTTTCACTCATTTCTTATGAGCCTACTCAAGCCTTTGATTGACTTGGCTCATGATATTTGGTGCAGATTAGTTTGTCCTTTGGTTCAAATATCAAAGACATGGAAACTACCAAACAACAACCAAAAGTTCATATTGACGATTTACATTTTGAGCACACTGCTTGGGTTAAAGAATTGGCATTTTACAAAGACGAATTGCAATTTTTTAGAGCTCGATTAGAAGAAGTTGCATCACGATATACTTCAGCCGAAGTATTGAAAGGCATCGAGCACTTTCAAAATCAATTCTACATCCAAAGCAACCACCTTGACACATTGTTGCACGATATTAATGCACATGAAAGCAGTATTGCTCAATACGCTGAGGAACATCCAATAGCAGTGGATCACGTACTTTTTACTGACCATAAACCTTTGCGAGAACGTGTAGAAATACACCGCGACTTATGGAGCAGCATGAAAAAAGAATATCAAAGCTATTTAGCAAAATGGCTTTAGTATTAGAACACTTTTTAAAAAACCCTCGATTGATGCAAGATCAATCGAGGGTTTGTTTTTTTAGTACATCAACCCAAACATCCAAAGCGGAATAGTGCGGTTGTTTCCAAATTCAATATCGTCTAAAGCCAAAAAACCATTGCTTGTGTCTTTCAATTGCTTGGCGGTTTTGTTTTTGCCGCCAATTTCAAACAGCATGGTTTCATTCACTAAAAAATCGCCCTTTTCAGGGAAATTGATTTTGTTTTGAAACCCAATTTGATTGGCAAAAAACGTTTCTCGAAGCGCACCAATTTCTGTTTTTGACGACAGCATATATGCCAAGTTGGTATTATCTAAAAACACTTTGTTGGGCTTTTGCAATTGCGAAATACCCTGACCTTGCTTAAACAGGTTGATGATCAATCCTGCTTCTTCGAGGTAGTGAACATATTGCAAAAGCGTAGTGCGATTAATGCCAATGCGCTCGCTAAGTTTGGTCATATTGGGTATAAATGGCGAAGATTGCGCTATGACCGCAAGCAGCTGCTTAAGCTTGGTAACGTAGGCCACATCAAGTTTTCGCAATAGCGGCAATTCTATATCAAGAATCAGGTTGACCACACTTTCAAGCTTGATTTGGTAAAATACTTCGCCTTCGGTAAAAAATGGGTAGTAACCTGTTTTTAAGTAAGAACTAAAAAATGCCAACGGCCTGAGCTGCTTGGTCACATCCGCTGCAATATCTTGATGATTTGCTACAATATCTTCCAAAGAAACCTTAGGCAAATCATGACTGTGTTTTAACCCTAAGTACTCACGAAAAGACAAACCTTGCAAATCAAAAACTACTGCTCTGCGGCTTAAATCAGCACGTGCATTTAAAATTTCGAGCAACGATGAGCCAGTAAAAATGACTTTGAGCGAAGGCATGTCATCGTAAATGTTTTTTAATTCTTGAGCCCAGCCATCGTATTTGTGTACTTCGTCAAGCAAGAGCAATTTGCCACCACGTTTCACAAAATCATCTGCCAAATGGTAAAGCCGCTGTGTGCTAAACCAAAAATTATCTAGACTTACATATAGCACAGTGCTTTGCCAGTTTGGCTGCAACTTGGCATATTGCAAAAGCAGCGTGGTTTTGCCTGTGCCTCGCGAACCTTTTATACCCAAAAGCCGATGATCGGCATTGAGCCACTCAATGGCAGAACGCTGAAAGGTGAATTGTAAACCTTGTAATCTGCCTACAAAACGATCTATTAATTCATCCAAAATTGTGTGATTTGATAAACAAAAATAAACTATTTCGTATAGCGCAGCATACAATTATTACTTTATTTTGTTTATTATGCTATACAATTTTGAATTTAATCGTAATGTTTGGCGAACAAAAAAGAATGATCGAAGCGTGAATAGTGCCCCAGATTGAAGCGGAAATCTTTTTGAAAGCAAAGCATTAGTGCAGCCGAAAATGCACAGCGACCGGCAGGAAGCTCGTGTATTTTCGTTAGCTGCACTTTGCTTTGATGAAAAAAATTGGAGCAAAAAGCTGGAATTGGCACCCAACATGAAAAAGGCCCACACTTAATGAAAAGTGCAGGCCAAATCTGAATGTATGTATGTGAAAGGGTTTAATGCTTTACGAACGTGTTTGTATTGCCTTCAGCATTGCTGATAAAATACACCCCTGGTGTAAGGTTAGAAACATCGATCGTGTTGGTAAATACGGGCGAAACCACTACTCTACCAGAAATATCATGAACGCTATACATAGCCTTTTCAGAGAGGCATAAAAAGCTATTGGTTGGGATTGGAAATGCATTGAAGCTGGTTTTATTAATCTCGGAAACGCCCACAACTCCATTTACTTTAAAAACAGAAACCGAACCCGAAATTTCGTTTGAGGTAACAATATAGGTATTGCCATCAGGGCTTTGTGAGCCGCTAATGAACAAAACGTCTTCTACACCTAAATCGCCCGCTTCTGGAGTGTCAGCATCTACAGAGAAGTTTCTGTTATTGATATATTGCACAAATTGAGGCGAAGTAGGATTGTTTACGTTATATACCATAACACCACCTATTCTTTCTAAACCTATAAAAGCATACCACTCGCCATTGATATTGGCAACTTCTGCTGCTTCTGGTTCAGGACCTTTGTTGTCTGAACGGCCTTCAAAATCGTCATTGTCATCGTTTCCGCTGTTGAAATAATCAGGAAGAGCAATGGCAGTTTGTTGCTCAAACTGATCACCAGAATCCCAAACTAAATTGCCATTTGCATCCCAAATAGTGAAAGAACGTGCACCAAAACTGTAAAGCTCATCATAATCGCCATCGCCATCGGTATCGCCCAAAGTAGTTGTTATATTAAGGCGTCCAGCGTTTTCATCAGCTTGTAGCGTTGCTGCGTTAGGAAAAGCAATTGGGTCAAGATCTAAGTTTTTGATGCGCTCTTCTTCAGAAAAAGCATCATAATCACGCGCATCGCCTTCGTTTGCAGTAACCAAATAGGTAGCTCCATTTACGGTGTACGATGTTATAGCATCAGGCAAGTACAACCCGCGAATTGGGTAAGTAGTAATGTTGATGGTGTCGTCTTTATCGCTAGCATCTAAACCATAACCAGCAACACTGTGGTCTTTATAGCCAAGTGCCTTTACCGCTGTAAGTGTGTTTGTAGTAAGATCTATGATAGCAACAGCATTGTTTTCTTGAAGCGTGATAAAAGCAGTAGCATCATCTTCTGAAATGGTAACATATTCTGGTTCGATAGTAGCTTCTATAGATTGATTGCCCCAAAACTTGAAATCATCAATTTGCCAAAGCGTAGCACTATTTGGTTCGGCTTTGTAAAAGAAAGCAATGGCAACATCGCTACCTACATAAGCAGATATGTCTATTGCGCCAGAATTTGTGTCAAGATAACCACCTGGCGACCATACTGCTTGGTTTGTAATAGTATCCCAATTAGCCGAAGTTGGGTCGCCAAGACCATCATAGTCGGAAGAGATAAGCAAGTTTAAAGAACCACCATTGAAATTTTTAGCACTGTAGAATGAGAAATAAGCCTCGCTAAAAGTTCCAAGATTGATAAGCGGAGAAACCAACCAATCAAGGCTAGAAGTATCGCCATTGAAACCGTTGATTTCAGCAAAATAGTCATCATTAAATGAATCATGAAACCAATTGCGGTTGCTAAATTGGCTGTAAGACACAAACTCATTTAAGCCTAAGGCTGTATCTTGAAAATCTTCTTCGTAGGTTGTAATGCCTTCGTTTCCGAAAATTCTAACATCCAAGCTAAGCATAGTATTTTCAAAACCAATCATGGTAACGTTGGCTTGAGTTATGGAAGCAATACCTCCGGAAACATCAATGATGGCTACTTGCCCAGGTTCGTCTGTGATAAAATCACTTTCAGGCTCGCCTTCGCATGCTACCACAACTTTGTTTCCATCGTGTGTAAAGGTTACCATATCTGGCAAGTTGCCAACCGTAACTTGCGATTGAAACGCACCTTGAGCGTTAAAGAAAACAACCTTACCCGGAGCGCCATCTATTTCAACAGCTACAGCAACAAAACCGTTGTAAACAGATACAGAATTAACCCCATCACCATAGGCATCAAGGCTAATTTCATCAATAAGTTCTAATGAATCGGGATTTGAAAAATCTAAAATGCCGATTGAATTTGCATTGGCATTTGTAAAGAATAATCGTTGTGATGCGTGATCATATGACACAATTTCGGCTGCACCTTCGTCAAAAACGTTGGTTTTGTATGCAGACAAGTGCTCAAGCGAAATGGTTTGTGCTAGTGACACCATTCCGCTGATTAATAATGAAATAGATAAGTAAATTTTCTTCATAGCAATCAGCTTTTCATTTTTTTTGAAAGGGCGAAGGTGCCAGTCTAAAACCTGAATCTACTTAAGCGTTAGTTATCAAAAATTGACCATCCGTTTAAGCCAAGCTGAACTAATTGTTATGAAAGTGAAGCGAAAGTTACTGCGCTAAAATGGCACGAGAGTAATTCCTAAGCTGAATGCGTTTTGTGGGCCAGACAATGTTCTGTCATCAAAAAGATTAGACAAAGAATAAAAACCTGAAAGCGCTACCGAACCATAACCAACACGAGCTGTAACACCATAACGCCATTTGTTTAATGTAGGATAGTTGTAATATTTCACTTTAATACCCTCATTGTTAATGATTTTTTCGTGCACTTGCACTAAGTAGCCGACCTTGGCGCCAACTGCAAATTTCCATCTGAAATCCTTTTTGTCAGGATTTGTTCTGAAACGCAATTCGAAAGGAAGATCAACGTAGTTTAAGCTAATCTTACCTTTTTCTTTCACTATTCCACCTGGCACAATCCATTCGCTGGTCAAAGCTCCTGTTGAATCTGTGTAGGTTTCAATAGTGGCATCGGTATAGTAGTTCTGCGTTTGAAATCCTACCCCAATACCCAAGCTGAAATTGTTGTTTTTATTGATAGGCTGGTCAAACATAAGCCCAAGATTTACGCCTCTGCCCCAATATTTTTGCGTTACAATGCTTGGCATACCTAGCATGTAATCCCAATTTAAATCGATAAAGAATAAATCTTGTCTTTTCTTTTTAGTTGATTGATCAGCAGCAGTATCGATTGCTGTGTTGTCAATATTAGTAGTATCGGTTTGTGCAATAGTGGCACTCGAAAAAGCGGCAATCAAAGCAACAGAACAGAATAATTTCCTCATGTAAAGTATTTAATAGCGGCCAAAGGTAAGTGTTGCTTTGCCTTTTAATATGTAAACAACGTTACTTTTGATTGATACGTCTTTTGTGCATGAAAAAACTTTCACTTCTATTGCTGAGCCTGTCACTATTACAAACTGCCATTGCTCAGTTTAATAGTGGTTATGTTCATAAAAACAATGTTAAAGTAATCCATGGAACAGATACGTTGCTCAATCCTTGGAGCGGTGGTTTAAACAACCCGCAATTTTCGCCTATTGACATAAACCTTGACGGATTTGATGACATTTTCATTTTTGAAAAAGACGGATACAAGCGCAAAACCTTTGTTTACAATCCGTTAAAAGAAACTTATCATTGGGATTCTGTTTCGCATAATCGTTTTCCGAAACCAGAAGGCGGCTTCATGCTCATGCGCGATTATAACGCTGATGGCAAGTTTGACATATTTACCCAGCCCAACAATGCGGCCGGAATCAATGTTTTTAAAAACACCTCAGATACCAACCTAAACTTTGTGCAAACAGGCAAAAACTTGCTTTACAGAAGGCCAGGCGCATCTTCGCTCTACTTCTTTGTTCAATACAATGACTTGCCTTCGATAGACGATATGGATGGCGATGGAGATGTGGATGTAATGTTTCAAACTTCGGGAGGAGTGTTGGCTAACAGCAACGTACTTTTTTATGTTCAGAATATGAGCATGGAAACTTATGGAGTTCCTGATAGTTTGATCTATACTCTAAAGAATGAATGCTGGGGCGCAATAAGTGAATATGTGGTAGACATAGGATGGACCAATATCGATTGCAGCGATACTGCCGATTCTGGTGATGGTTTGGAAAACCGTGGTGGCGAAAGACACGGTTCTACTACACTCACCACCTTAGACTTAAATGGCGATGGAAACTTAGACGTTTTGGTAGGTGATTCTTATGTTGGCTCGATGTTGAGCTTAATTGGCGACAATAACAACCTTTCTACTGAAGTGAATCTGACACAAAGTGATTTGAGTTTTCCGAGTTATGACACACCCATCAACACGCCTTCGTTAGCTGGTGCATACTATTTTGACGTTGATCATGATAATGTTAAAGACTTACTGGTAGCGCCTAATCAGCCTACATACTTACAAGCCGAGCCAGATACATCTCTTAATGTGAATGTTGACTGGTTTTACAAAAACAATGGAGTTAATGAAAACCCTGATTTCAACTTACAGAAAAAAGGCTTTCTTGGCGCTGATATGATGGATGTTGGCTCGCGATCTTTCCCAACTTTGGTTGACCTAAATGGCGATGGACTAAAAGATCTGGTGGTTGGCAATGAAGGATTCAAAATATATGGAGGCACTTCTTCTGCAAGCCTTACCTACTACAAAAACGTGGGTACAAACGGAGAACCCGCTTATGAACTTATCGATAAAGATTTTGCAGAAGTATCTCAATATGGTTTTGGATTTGCGCATCCTACATTTGCAGATCTTGATGCTGATGGAGATCAAGATATGATGATAGGCGATGATCAAGGCATGCTGCATTATTTTAGAAATGTTGGTTCTGCGGCTTTTCCACAGCTGCTTTTGGTAGAACCTGAATACCGCGGTATAGATGTTGACCTAGGCGCACATCCACAATTTTTTGACCTCAGCACCGATGGTATTCCAGACCTAATTGTGGGCGACTATTACGGCAGACTTCAATACTTCGAAAACAGCGGCACCGCCCAAGTTCCAGACTTTAGCCCAACGCCAAGCATTCAAAAACTTGGCGGACTATTGCTCTATAATAGCTTTGGCGGAGAAGCAACACCCTATTTTACTCGAGCCACAGACAGCACTGCAATGCTCTATGCATTTGTAGGAACAAAAAATGGAACCGTGCTTGCCTATGGCCCAATCAGCAATATCTTTTCACCATTGGTGGCCATTGATTCTATTGAAGTAGAAGCCACTTATACTTCGGTAACTGGCGCAAATCTGTCAGGCGATATTCGAGACGAACTCATTATTGGTCAACGCACTGGCGGACTTTACTACTTAAAACGCGACAAAGACGTGATTCTAGGAATCGAACACAGTGAAGCTGCAATAGAAAAGCATTTGAAAGTATTCCCAAATCCTTCAGATCGAGACATCAACATTTTGCTTGAGCAAGTGAAGAATGATTCAAAAGCTGAAATAAACTTGTATGATTTGAGTGGGAAAATGCTTTCGCAAAAAACAGCCACAACCAGCAATGGCGTGCTCAACACCAACTTTTCGTTATCAGGCTTTCCTGCAGGTATGTATCTATTGACCGTAAAAGTGAACGACACAATTTACCGAAGCAGTATCATCAAACAATGAGGTTTTCATTAAGCATTCTTCTTTTTCTGTTCGCTTTAAGCGGAAAATCCCAATCTGGATTTCATGAAGGAAACACCCTTGTGTTTTCTGACAACAATCCACTAAAATTCTCTACTGTAGGAGGCTTTGACAATCCACAATTTTCTGAAATAGATCTCAATCAAGATGGTGTTTTAGACCTCTTTGTTTTTGATAGAAAGTATGATGCGGTGCGCACATTTATTTATGAAACTGCGAGTGCAAGCTACAGCTACGCACCTGAATATGAGCGCTATTTTCCGCAAGGATTGCATGATTTTGCGCTTTTGCGCGATATCAATTGCGATGGAAATGCTGATTTGTTTACCTTTTTTCAGGGCGGTTTTAGACTGTATGAAAACCTAGGTACAAATCCGCTTAGCTTTAATCTGAAAGCCAGCAAAATTCAAACAAAATATGGCGCTATAAATACCAGCGCATTTGTACTTGCAGGCGATGTACCAGCCATTACTGATGTAGACGGAGATGGCGATTTAGACTTCTTGACATTTGGAACAGTAGGTTCTGAAAACACGATTGAATTCAATAAAAACTTGTCGATAGAAACCATTGGCAGCTGCGATACTTTATTGTTTGAAGTAGAAACACAATGCTGGGGCAATGTGCAAGAACCTGCAAATCAAGCAGTGTTTGAAGCCGTGAGTTGCCGTGGCATTTATCCTCCTCCGCCATGGGAAGATCGGGTTGGTCGCATTCATCCTGGTTCTACAGTTTTGGCCATAGATCTTGATGCTGATGGCGACAAAGACTTGATTACAGGCGACATTGCTACCAAAACACTTTTGCGGGCTATAAATAGCGGTGACGCTGGCTCGGCAAATATTGATGTAACACAGCAAACCAACGCATTTCCCAATGCAACAAATCCAGTAAACATGCCCTATTTAGTAGCTGGTTATGAAATTGATGTAGATCACGATGGCATCAAAGACTTGGTGTTATCGGTAAACAACGGCATCGATAGCTCGGCAAACAACAGCCACATTTGGTACTATAGAAACACATCTGTTGGTGCGCCAAACTATGTGCTCCAAACCAAAAACTTTTTGCTTGACAATATGCTTGATATCGGTTCTTCAACCGTGCCCGTGATGATCGATATAAATGGCGACCAGCGCAAAGACATGTTGATAGCGATGGATTATAAACGCACCGAAAACACGTTTCAAAGAAGCAGAATTTACGCCTATTTGCAAGCTGCTGACGGATCGTTTTATTTAGATACCGACAATTTTTCGAACCTATCGTTTTTCAATCTAACAGCCATCAGTCCCACGCTTGGCGATTTGGATAACGATGGCGATTTAGACATGATCATTGGTGCTGGCGATGGCTTTTTGCACTTTGTAAAAAACAACGGAACGGCTGGAATACCGCTTTTCAGTTTCACTACGCCAAACTACATGGACATCAACACCATAGGCTCAAATGCTGCGCCCACTTTGGCCGATATTAATGATGATGGTTTGCTCGACTTGATTGTTGGCGAACGAACGGGCATTCTTTCGTATTTCGAAAATGTTGGCACTGCCTCTTCTGCCCTATTCAACTCTTCGCCCACCATCGATAGCTTTGGCAAAATTGACATCAGCTACTATTGTTGCACAGGTTTTTCTGTGCCTCGCGTGCTAGATAACCCAAACGCCTTTGGTCCAGGAAAATACTTGATGGTGGGTAGCGATGAAAAAGACATTGAGATTTACCGCATTGCTAGCGACTTAAATGCTGCTTTTACGCGCGTAGATTCTATTGGTGTGAACGCTGGCAAACTCGCGCCTTGGGTAGAAGACATAGACAACGATGGCGTTTTCGAAATTATTTGCGGCACAGCCGAAGGCGGACTAAAATACTTAGAACGTCAAGGCAATTATCCTTGGGCTATTTCGCCTCTTGAAACGCTTCCAAACATTAAGGTTTTTCCAAATCCCGCTTCCGCGAATGTTACCATAAGTGGCGTGCACTCACCCAGCCATTTCACGATTATAAACTTGCTTGGCGCAACTATTTCAAGTGGAACATTGACCCAAAAATCTACGCCTTTATCACTGGAAAACATGGCTGCAGGACATTACATTCTGCATGTAGATGGCGCAAAACCCACGCCTTTGATCATTGTGAAATAGGCGTTTACTTCACGTAAACGGTCTTCACGTTTACAAAAGCTTTAATGCCATCTTCGGCCAACTCGCGACCATAACCAGAGTTTTTGATTCCGCCAAAAGGCAATCTAGGATCGCTTTTCACCAACTCGTTTATAAACACCGCGCCTTCATCAAACAAATGCACTTTATCCAGCACTTGTTGCGGGTTTCTAGTGCAAATACTCACGCCCAAACCAAAGTGAGATTGATTGCTTAGTTCTATCGCATGGTCTAAACTTTCGATGGGCATAAATGGCGCTACTGGACCAAAAAGCTCCTGATTGAAAACAGGCATTTCAGTAGTCATGCCCTTGAGCATGGTTGGTTCGTAAAACGCGCCATCTCGTTTGCCACCAATCACCAATTCAGCGCCAAGCGCAACAGAATCTTTCACTTGCTGCTCCAGCTTTTCAGCCAAATCAACGCGCGCTAACGGACCAATATCGCAGGTTTTGTCTAGCGGATTCATGCGTTTTAACTTCTCAATCTTCACGCGAAACTTGCCTATGTATGCATCATACAATTCTTCGGCAATCAAGAAGCGCTTGCCCGCAATGCAGCTTTGACCACTGTTTAAAAACCGCGCGTTAAACCCCGTTTGAACTGCTAAATCAAGTTCAGCATCTTTTAGCACAATCACCGCATTGCTACCACCCAATTCAAGCAAAGTAGGCTTAAGCACAGCGCCAGCTGCTCGCGCCACAGCGCGTCCGGCACCTTCGCTACCAGTAAGCGAAACTGCACTGATCAGGTGATGCTTGATCACTTGGCTGGCAAAATCATTGGTCAATAAGATGGTAGAAAACACATTTGCTGGAAAGCCTGCCTCGGCAAACAATGCTTCTATATCAATGGCGCATTGGCTTACGTTGGGCGCATGTTTTAACACTACTGCATTGCCTGCCATAAGCGCTGGCACAGCAAACCTGAAAACCTGCCAAAAAGGAAAATTCCAAGGCATGATGCCATAAATCACACCTAAAGGTTCATAGTTTACAAAGCTTTTTGTGGCATCTGTTTTTATGGTTTTCGGACTCAAAAATGCCTCGCTGTTATCTGCATAATACTCGCAAAGCCATGCGCATTTTTCTATTTCGGCCAGTGCTTCTTTTATGGGTTTTCCCATTTCCATGGAAATGGTTTCTGCACAAGTTTCTTTGCATTCGCGCAGCAATTTGGCCAAACGCATGAGCGGCAAGGTGCGCTCGCTTACCCGCTTTTCGCGCCAAGCGTAATGAGCCGTATGCGCATTTTTTATGATTTGATCTACTTCAGCAGCACTAAAGGTTTGAAAATCACCTAACAACTCTTGGTTGTAAGGATTTATTGATTTCAGTTTGGGCATAGATTGCATTGGCTGAAAGTATCACTATTTCGGTCGGTGCAAATGCGTTTTAAGCTTTTCTAGCGATTGAGTAGAAAACTACATTTGCTACCATGTTTTTTACATTCCTCAGATTTTGGTTCACACATGTTACCAGCGGCTGGTTTCGAAAGCTTTATGTGCTTCATGATGCGCCTATTCCCAAGGACGTGCCGGTGATTTATGCCAGCACGCATCCAAATTCTGTGATCGATTATTTGCCAGCACCCTTTTTTCAGAACCATGCGGTAAACGTGCTGGTGCGTGGCGATGTGTTTGAGAATAAATACCTCGATAAGTTTTTCCGATTCATTTGGATGTTGCCTGTGTACCGCATTCGCGATGGCTATTCGCAATTGAGCAAAAACGAACAAAGTTTTAAAGCTTGCTACCAATCTTTTGACAGAAAAGAGCACACTTTAATTTTTTCTGAAGGGATTTGTATTCAAGAAAAAACGCTGCAACCGATAAAAAAGGGAACTGCACGATTGGCGCTCGACTACCTTTTTAAGCACGGTGGCGAAGAAATTTATGTGGTGCCTACTGCTAGCAACTACACGCATTACAGAAAGTTTAGAGCTTCGATGACCACCTTTTTTGGAACGCCCATAAAATGCAGCGAATACAAAGCTTTGTATGATCAAAATGCGAATCAGGCTTACGAAAAATTGACAGCTGACATTACCGAAACCATCCGCAAAAACTTTATAGAAGTAAAAAACTACCGCGATGATAGCTGGACCGAAAAGGCGCTAGAAGCGTTGCGCTTAGGCCGGCTCGACACCAGAAAAGAATGGAACCTAGCCGACAGAAGCTATTTTGATGAAGAAAAAGCGCTGGTGGAAATATTGAACGAAAAAGGCGAAAGTGCGCTGAGTAATGACTTCAAAACCTTAGCTAAATCGCTTGACTTAAATCACAAACATGAAGGCTTGCTCACGGCAAAATATGGCAGCGATGTATACTTGGTGCAAGCCATTATTTTGAGTCCAATTTTCTTTTTGATTGGCCTTTTACATGCCTTTCCTCACTTTGCAGTGCAGTGGGTTTTGAAAAACAAAATCAAAGGCATCATTTTTCACGATACCATTACCGTGTTTGGAAACGGCATTTTCTTGTTACTACAAACCATCATTGCGCTCATCATCAGCCTTAGCATTTTTGGCCTTGGCGGCATCTGGATTCCGGCAGTGATGGTGCTGCTTTCGCTCATTGGTATTGCGCTTATAGACGAATACGTTTTCAGTCTTTACAACTGGAAAAACATCAAGCGCAAAGCAGATTTCCAGAAGCTGTATGATGAGGTGAAGGGGTTGATGAACTTAAGCTGACTTTGCTTGATTAGAAAGTTTCTCCCAGTTGTCGAAACATTTCAATAGTTGAAGTATGAATCACACCAAGTGAATCACAACAATCGGGCATTTTAATCTTGTTCTTTCTTTGTGGAGCACTTACCTCTTGAGTAACAAGTATTCGATTAGATGAATCAGCCAGAGTATAGGCAATCAGAAATGCATCAGCTTCATCGACATCCATGAATTCATTCAACGCGTTTGGCAAATAATGATGATTCATCGACATTGCCCACGCCACAACAGAACCGTATTCAGCCATAACTTCAGCTGAAACCTTAAAAAAATTATCTGGAAGATTAGACCGACACCAATCTTCTAATGAATCATTTTTGTTATAAATTTCATCTTTTACTTTATCGATACTGATGATTTTTCCGGTCTTGGCCAGAAGAGAAACCTTATTCCAAAAGCTGGTAGCGATATCGTTCTGTGTATGGTGCGTATCTCGCAGGGTATGCACTATACACCTTGTTGTGTGGCGTTTTTAAGTATTTTGTCGTCAATTGCTTTTGATATTAAAAGGCTCTCAGCATCTTTCCTTTTCAAAAGGGTGATAACAAGTTTTAAATACCCTGTCTTGTTTTTCACATCAGTCAGTTCGCAAACTTTAGAATTTGGAATCATAGCGTTCTTAAGGTTAAAGACTCTAAGTACACCATCATAATCATTAGAGTTCACTATATTTTCAAATTCAGATTTGATATCATCAAAAATTTGTTGCTTATCAATGCCTGAATAATAAGCGTCAATTTCAGGAATCACATTTGAAATTGTTTTTTCATTAAAGTTTGAAGCTTCAATAAATTTTTTTCTGAGTGTTTCTTTGAAGTGCAGTAAAATTTGTGATTCTAGTTGGCTGTTGAAGAACTGAATCAAGTTGTCTTTTACTTGATTAAAAACATCATTTGGGTCTTTACCCATATGTTTCGCTACTGATTTAACAATTTCTTCCAATAAGAGTAAATTCTCAGATTCTGCAACATCTAAAACCCAAATGGATTTCGAGTTAAGCCTAATAACATCATCTTGAATTCTCCTATCTCTATCTATTATTCCAAACGATTCAATATGGTGAAATCCGTTTTGTTCATTGAATGACTTAACGGAATGAATTACTTTTTCACAACTTCCTAGAGGTTTTAAAGTATGGTCGAAATAGATTTG
>Ga0100380_10003300_pt1 | contig 17154 bp, 10 predicted proteins | sample CryGeymeta201504_FD_80417 | JGI IMG/M metagenome (GOLD analysis project Ga0100380, IMG submission 80417) | Groundwater microbial communities from Crystal Geyser aquifers in Utah, USA - Crystal Geyser metaG 2015-04 | ecosystem: Environmental > Aquatic > Deep subsurface > Groundwater | place... | reverse complement strand
GAGTACCATCGGCAAAACCTAACGTTGCCGAAATGATAAAAAAGGCAGCAAGGTCCGCACGCGTCGTGCTAACCATTGCAGCTACACCCCTGTGTCTTCGTCGTACCAAAGCAGGAACAAAAACGACCAAAAAAGAAAATGCCAAACGAATCACGGGACGTTTGGAAAATCTCAATACGTGGCCTGCAATCGTTTTGGGTGGTGGAGACGATGGCGTTGTTGTTGTTGTTGTTGTTGCCACGTCTTGATGATGATGATGGTGTGAGTGACCGTGGCCCATGTGCATAGACAATTGATTACCACTGTTAGTAGTAGTAGTAGTAGTAGTAGTAGTAGATGAAAGCGTATTACTGCGTTGGATGTTTTTGGAAGGATTATGAGTGAACGAAACCGCAGATCTTCCACCAGCCAATGATAATGATCTTCTAGATGCTGACGTTGGATGAAAGGAATACGCCCTGGCAGATGGCACTACCACCAGCACCATGAGGAGAGCGGTAACGACAAGGCTGCATAGCAGCAGTGCCTGTCTGTAAATCCTGCCACTCATTTTTGTTTGTGTCAAACAGTTTCGAATGTTATTTATAATAATATAATAATATATTCTTTCGTTGTTCCTCAATGAGTTTTCTTGTTAAAAATAATAAAGATTTTGTCTTCTGACTTGCTGCTGTAAATCTGCGTGCAATTAAATACAGTAGACTAGCTACCAGCCAGCCAGTAGTAGAGTAGTACAGTAATACAGAAAGAAGCCCTTTTATTTTAGTATTCGTTACTTATTAGAATTAGATAATACTACTGGTGGTATATGGTACTAGCTAGACCTACTATCCCGTAGTTGAAGGAATGGTGATGCAAGGATTGTGTCATTCTAATCTATTGCCCGGGTTATTTGGTATTCGAATCTGTTCGAATCTGTGCTCTTCGTTCAGCGGGGTCGGAATAGCAGGAGTGGTGAAAAGCGAACCAAGAAGTACCATGGTAGACTTTTAGTCTAGTACTAGACGAAGCTCCAGACAGGCGCAGTTTCAGCTAGACGGCTACAAATACTCCAGAAGATTGTAACTAGCTAGTATTAGTAGTGAAGCTAGCTAGCTAGCTAGTAGTAGCTGATGTACTTGGAAAGAGATACCCGCCGCAGAGCAAAGTCTTTTTGGAACAATCATACGTCGATCCGCCCGCACCTCTGTTCCTTTCGGGGAAGCTTTACGGAGGAAACAAGTACACTAGTACAGTAGAAATTGATACTTGAAAGTATTGGAATGGTATTTTGTTTCTCGTATATGTCGTGTCATCTTATATAGTGCCGAAGCACTGACTCACGTAACAAGCATACTGTACATGCTAGGATAAATAATCGATAATCGTCATGTCAAGAAACAACGCAAGAGGGCATGTATGCATGATATAGCATGCGGAGACACTGGAAAGCCTCCAGCACGTGTAAGATCTAATTGATGTGATATCTAAATTATAGATTCTAAAATGTATAATGTCGTGATCATCTAAATTTGTATGGAACAAATTGTAGTGTACAACTTGAGAGGAGAAATAATTATGTCTCTGTGGTTCTGTATTTTGTAATCATCTTTGCCCTGGTGTTTCGCATGGCAGGCTTCCAGGTGCTTGGTTTTTCAGCAGCGTCCGCAATCATCTATTTTGAAGCTTGAAATACCTTGAAATGAAAGCAGCCCTACTCGTGCAAATAACGATTTGCTCGTTCAGGCTAACTACCGGGCCCTGCTTGACCTTGGATAACACGTCACAGCAACATACTTTATCAGAAGCCGCAAACTTTTCCAGTCTTTATCTATAAAGACATCTACCATCGAGAGACACATATCATGTATGAGATGAAACTATGTACAGTAGAACGTAGAACATATTGACTGCCTAATCCCATCGCGTATTTACCCATGCCCAGGCTTGTTTGATGCTGAGCTGCTGAGCTGTTGCTTGCTTGGTACTTCAGCAATCATCTTCGTCAAAAGCATCACAGCGCCTCAATGTCCACATATCCTCTTGTTCTTGACTTGTGGCAAGGTTCCTGGGAGGAGATCGTACTATAGAGGACATGTCATCTTTCGTGCGCCACGATGTCAGAGGAGTTGGAGTAGGATGACTGGGACTAGCGGGAGGAGTCATCTCGCTTCTCGTGACGACAGTATGTATATCGGACTGTTTGGCCGCCGAACCTGTAGCATCGACGGTTGAATCACTGCTGCGATTGCGAGTAATGTCAACAACCTGTTGCAGCTTGGGCTGTACATTCTTCAAGTGGAAGTTAAGGAGCGGCATGATGGTCAATGAGTACTCCACAATGAATTTTTCCTTTGTTGCGTGAATGTTGGTCTTGCTGGCCTAAAAGCGATGCGAAAGATCATTCGTACTTTTAGTAATAGAATGGTCGACATAGATTCGTTGGCAGCCATAATAATCGGGTCACTTAGAAATCGATAGAACCCCAAATAAAATTAGTTTAAGGGACTTTGAGAGTCCTTAGACATATAAATTGTCGGCTCTAATGTTTTTTTGACCCCTACAAAACAAAGAAAGAGGGAAAGCGCCAAAACATGTTCTAGCAAGCCGGATTAATGTTTAGCGCCAAAAGAACAGGGAGGGGCGCCAAATACAGTACAAATAATTTATAGTAAAATCCAGCCTGTCTCATGCGGACAAAACAAAACTCCAATGAGCTGGTAGCACTACTACGTAGTAGTGGTAGCCATGGTAGAGGGAGTGCAATACTAGTACCTGGTAGTAGTACTAGTAGTAGTAAGGAGGAGAGAGGACGACGAATTAACTACCAGTACTCTTTTGTTTCATTAAGCAATCGCTGATATGATTGTTAGTTATGTCCTGTACCTGGTAGGCCCAATAATAACAGGCAGCAACCACAACATCTACTACCAGGTCGTACGGTACTAGTCTACTACCAGTACGCTCCACTTGTTTGATTTATTTTTTCATCCTTAGTTTTTGCACGCCAGCCAAAGTCACATCAATTCAATTTTTGGACCGGCTTGTACGGTACCTGGTACCGTACCACTTCTTTTACTTTTCGCGGAACATTCCCGACCAATATTTGGAACACCAAAGCAAGTAAGAAATGACAGCATCGCAATATATACGTGCGTGTTGAGGTTCACTTTTGATGCTTGATGCAAGGCATAGAAAGTAAAGGCTCTTCGATTATGGCAACCAGCTCCGACCTAAGTTTGGCCGAAGCTCTTTCTAGCAGATGGCAGAACGGCCAGTAAATGAAACGTGCCGTCGTCGACGTTAGTTACCAGGTACATTTCACTTGTTCACAAGAGACGACAGAAAATGGTCGTGTATTTTAAGTATTTCGTCTTAGGCTATCTAGCGTACCACAGTAACACCGTCGACGCATTTGTCACTCCAGGATTGCTATTGCACTCTAGACATTCGTCCACAAATTTCAAACAGCCAGCATTGTCATCTGTTGGGCAAGCCTACTTAGATGGACTCGCAGCAGCGGCAATATCGCCACCAACAATAACAGCTCCAGAAGCGGGCGCTTCGTCAAAACCAACATTAGCATCATCTCTGACAGTAGACAATAGATGCGACGGTATTGACGATATTGACAATGCATCCACGGTCCTAGCTCCCGGAGAAATCCAGTCCATGATGTGGCAGGGCAAGAGACTTGCAAAGAACGCCTATCGCATCGGTCTGCCAGTTCAATTGGTCGCTGAGCTGCAGCTGTATGCTAACAGAATGGGAATAACGGACTATTACCACAATCTGCTCGTCGATAACCAGCCGCTAATGCAAGGAACACAACGGAAAGTAATTTTCAACTGTGACGGTGATGCACAAAAACAAGAAAATCGAAATTGGTTGGTACAGCGACCAATGCAGCATTGGTGTTCCAACATGCACTGGGCATCTCCTGCCGACAAGCCAGCCCATGATGAGTATTTAAGTGTTCTCAGTGCTGGAGGATTTGATCGAGTTCTGGAAAGTATTGGGTCTCACTTTGACCACATAGAAGCTTTGAGCGCGTATCATTTGTCCTATATTGGGGTCTCGCACTGTGAGAAAGGATTTATTCACGCCGACGTGAACGATTCGGGAAGAATGGCATTCAATTTGATCATTCCTTTGATGTTAAAAACAGACGCTGGGTCGGAACTGGAAGTTTTAGCTGACGAGGATATCAACGATCGCGACAACGGGACCAAGGTAAGCAGCGTAAACGGCGATTTCCATAAATCCTTCTATAAATATAGAATAAATGCTGCTTCAATGGTTGGCGACGGAGCACTTCACGCAACTGCAGCGTGCGACTATAGAGGACACGCAAACAATACAGCCAGTGGTGGTATGCGACTGGCGGCCACGGTCTACGTGGGGGACATTACACCCGCCAATGTAAATCAGCTTCTCATGTCTTTAACACAAGCGTACCCACCACCGGGAGATGCACAATATCTCTTAGAACAAGCTGGCCAACACTGGAGTCGCTCCGACCCCTGCAAGCGTTTGCCAATGCAGCGCAGAAACTAATGGCTGGAAAGGCTATGATGTAGCAGCTAGCTAGATAGTCAGCTACGGACAAAAAAAGGCATTCTTAATTGCCATTATTCACAACACATCTTAGTTCGTAATGTATTCTACTCGGTTGGTTTACCCTCAACTGGCAAATTCTTTTTTTGCTTTTTCCTGTCTCTCCATTCCGCGAAACTGGAACTGGTCGAATCTTTCTTGTCAAGTTTCTGTTCGCTCTCCTCCTCCTTTTTCTTATCATCTAGCGTAGCGCTCGCTTCGTTGTCCACTGTTTTTCCATCACTTGCCTTGTCCTCTTTCGTGTCCTCCAAGCTTCGCTTTTTTTCGCCTTTTTCAACGTTGGTACTATTTTCATTCTTTCCATCGTCGCCATTTTCGCGCTCATCGTCGTACTCGTCTTCATCGTCGTACTCATCTTCATCGTCATCATCTGCCTCTTCTTCGTTCTCCTCCTCGTCCTCGTCATCCTCCTCCTCGTCGTCGTCATCATCATCATCGCCATCCTCTTCGGTACCTTTGTCATTTTCAGCTGAAACTTTCGTTCCGGGACCTTTCTTATTATCATCTTGTTTGGTAGGGTCATCAGCGGAATCAACTGGCAGCGGCAATGTTAGATCGCTCACGGAAAGCACTTCCATAAGCCATGCTGACATGGTGTCACTGTTTGTAGTGTATGGACGACTTGCCATTAGTTTCACCCACGTTTCCTTGCGAGCCTCGAGCAACTTATCACGCTTTGCACCCATGGGCGGGAGACTCGTGGCCCCTGCTGCACTTGTAGCAGCTGCCGAGTTTTGGGCGAGCAGCCCAAGAGGTAAATTCCCAAGACCTGCCGCGGAAAGTGCTGCACCATTGCCATTCATCGCACCGGCTCCCGTCAGTGCGGCCAGTATATTCTGTGCACCACCCGCAGCAGCAGCAGCACCACCACCACCACTATTCAATAAATTTCCAAGAGCCCCTGGAATCTGCTGCTGAGCTTGCAGAGATGCCAACACAGCCTGATGTTCCTGGAATTGCTTTGATGCAGCTTCTTGCTGTGCCAACTGCGCCATTTGGGCGTTTGCTTGTTGTTGAGCCGATGCTCGGAGGGCGTCCTGAAAGTCAGATTCTGGCGCGGCATCCGCAGCCCCGTTCATGGAGAGCCTAGAGACTGGCGCTGCATTCTTGGTCGTCGTTACCTGCGACGGAATATCGTCCATCTCAGCGTCTGCGTTCGCTCCAGCACTATCATCTTCGTTTGATTCATCATCATCGTCGTCTGCTACACCTTTGGGAACACTGATTCCATGCCGGTGCCGTTTACGAAAATTACGCTTTGCCACTGGCACTTTGCAGTGAGAGCAGTACCTAAATTTAACACCAGCATTCCTGCATGCAAAGTAGGAACAAATCAATTCTTCACCGTGACGAACATTCTCAGGAATGACAAAATAGGCCGTCTGTACAGGAGAACACATAAAAAGGTTTAGTTGCAATTATTCCCAGAAACGTTTTTCAGGCTTCAAGAACCTAACAATAAAGATAATCTTGTTTTTAAACAAACCTTGAAATTGTGATCCATTGGCATCCCGCGAGCGCGACACGGAACCACGACAGATCCTGGATCTCGGCGTTGATCATTCTGCTGGTCGCCGCTGCCGCTGCCGACTGCGGCAGCTCCATTTGCATTATTCGCGGCTGCAGCAGCAGCAGCAGCAGCAGCCATGACAGCCGCGGACGACGATGGAACACTTGCGGCTTGTGATTCTGCTCTGGATGGTTCCGGATCTCTCTGAGTTTGTCCCCTGAGGCCACCACCACCACTACCAACCTGCATTTGCGAGTGTCCTCCGCCTCCTGGCATTTGATTCAGTCCAGCAGCTAACAAACGCTGACGACGCTCCAGCTCTCCAAGGTTTTGCAGCTGCTCCAATTCACCGAACCTCTGCTGTTGCTGCTGCTGCTGCTGATCAACAAAGCCTCCACCACCGAATCCGGCCAGACCACCAACACCACCAGGGACACCACCTCCTCCGACTCCTAGCAGACTTCCAATACCTCCAGGCCAAACTCCTGCTGATCTTGCCAGGGCCATGAGATCAGCATTGGACAACTGCGGGTTTTGTGTTTGCCGCAATTGAGCATTCGCCAGAGCGGAACGAATGTCCGACTGCGAGAGCTGCTGTTGCAACTGCTGTGAAAACTGTTGACTTTCATTAAATTGTTGAAGAAGACCCGTTCCAGCATTTGATTGTTGGTGTTGTTGCTGCTGTTGTTGTTGTTGTTGCTGCTGGTGTTGTTGCTGTTGCATGGCTTGTCGTAGGCTTTCCTGCTGTTGCTGCTTTTGTCGCATAAGTTCCTCGTGGAGACTACTCATATCACCGCCACCAAATCCACGGCGCAACAACGACTCAGCCAGAGCTCGTTCTTGAAAGCCCATCGGACCTCCTCCACCACCCTGACTACCACTACCACTACTTTGACCATCGGCAGCATTCACTAAAAGGGACAACGAAGACGGTCCTCCAGATTGTCCAGATTGTTGTTGCTGTTGTTGCTGCTGCTGCTGCTGCTGCTGCTGCTGCTGTTGCTGTTGCTGCCTTTGTTGATGTTGTTGTTGGAGCTGCTGATGTTGTTGCTGTAACTGTTGAAGCTGTTCGAGCTGCTCTTGCGTTGCCATCTTACTACTGTAGTTGTTTACTCGTTCACTTGTTGCAGTAGTATCCTTCACTTGCTCCTAGTAGTAGTAGGAGGCAGAGATGTTGTAGTAGGAGGCCTACTTAATTATTGTTGTTGTTACCGTACTACTAAGCGGCGAATCCGCGTACCTGGTAGGTCTACCACAGGTAGGAGGACTGCTGGATGGTGCACAGGCGAAAAATAATTACTTTAATAATATGACGAAAGTTCTCCAGAGAGAGTCATTGTTTCATCACAGGGTTGATCGTTACTGCAGGGTACTAGTACCTGGTATTTACATCCGATTGACGGTTGAACCGTTAAAAATGACATACTACTACTACTACTACTACTAGTGCATCATACACAGAAAAAAGTTTTTACAAAACCCCAAAGTTTTATAAACCCTAGCAAATCCTACGGTGCGGCTGCGCATTCTCATCACAGTACTAGTCATTCTCATTCATCACAACATCATTATTAGCTGGTACCAGGTATCTCTCTGAACACTACCACGGTACAGTGTACTTGCCGGGGTCACAAAAGATTCCATTGGATAATCGAGAGTATTGCGAATCTAAAAAAAAAAACGCTGTTTGAGATGAAGGACTTCTGCGGAAAACGATTCTTTTCTTTTCAATGGTCGCCACAAGAAGAAATTGCGGTTTACGTTTACTACTAGCTACTGGTATAATTTTTTAATTTCCCCTAATGGAATGTAGTTTGTCGTCTTCTGAATGGCAGATATGGTGTTGGAACTTTTGATCGCACTTTGATCGCTTGCACGACTATGCCCCGAAAGAAAAAACGTAGACCGCTGAAATGAAAGCGACGATACTTCATCTCAGGGGGCGCGAATAGCGCGTCTGGGCTTCGTAAAACAACAGTTGAGAAATATGTACGAGTAGGTCAGATTTCGCTGCGGATCTATTTTCTTCCTGCTCTTTTGCTTGCTCTTGCGCATCATGCAATAGTTCATCATTTTATCCTGCTGCAGCGCCCTTCCTAGTAATAATGGGATGGAGAGGGGCCGCGAACAAACATTGATGACAGCGAATCAGCCAGGCAAAAAACACAATAAGAATGAGTGCGACAGGGAGAAGGACCTGCTTCTTTTGTGCACGAAATAATAATAATGGGGTCCTTGGCAGCTCACCTTGGCTCGGCGGATGTGCACGTGAGCTTGAATTCATTCTGACCTCTATCTAGTACGGACTCTACTGTAGAGTACTTGGTACTACTAGCTAGTACGGTAGACAGGAGTAGTTTGGAATACACTTTGTGCCAAAAGATGGCTAAGCTAGACTACTAGTAGAGACTACGTGGAACTAAAGGTAATTTAGTCGGACATTCCAGTAACAGCAGTACTACTACTACTAGACTGCTACGACTACCAGCCAGGGTACTAGTAGTACTACTACTAGTACTAGTAGAACTACTACGCACGACCACTACTCTAGTAGGAGTAATTAGTAGTAGTAGTACCAGGTACCTGGTACCAGCCAGGCAGTAGGTACCTGGTACTCTAGCTACACTCTGTACCAGTAGATCGTAAAACAAAAGAACTTAATATTTTATGTCAAGCTCGCTCTGCCAGTGAGAGATCAGCTGTTTACAAAGATTTATAGAAATAACGTATATTTAACGCTAAGAATGGTAGAGAAGAAAGGGACGAATGGCTGGTAGCCAGAGAACTGCATTTCCGTCCAGGCATATTGAGACTCGCAGCGCGGCGCCGGCGGTAGGGTACATTAAGGAAGTAAACAAACAAAGCACGCCCGTTCACAGTAGTCAGTACTACTAGTAGTAGTAGTAGTAGTACCGAAAACCAAAAAAGGACATCTCGGTGCAACACCTGATATAATACCTTGTATCTTATATCACTCGATAAACAAATTAGATTAAACAATACCAGGTACAAAGCTTTCGGCTTAACTCAAGGCCTACCAGGTAACTGTACAGGCTTTGCAAGACAAGTTAACAACGAGACCACAGAGGTCAACCAGACCGAGACCAAAGTGTCTACAACTTCTTGATCACTCGTGCTGACATTTGAAGGAAGACAAACTCTAAGAAGTGGTACTATTTTTCACCGCTAAAACAGCAGATTAATCGCATCCTAGCAGCTCGATACACCTTTGTAGGTCGTCAAATAAGAAGGTGCTATTAAACTGGAAGCATAGCAGCATAGCAAGAACGAATTTGTGAATTCTCTCTCCTTCAAGTTGATATTGCACCGGCTCAGCAGCTGAACAACACTTTTTACTTTTTACACACTCTAATACCACCACAGCCGCCACCAACAACTTCAGTACAGATCCACCAAACTAGCTAGAAAGTCAGCGGACAATATCCCTCTACAGACCTTAACCTCAACTTATTTTACTACTCGAGTACTTTATCATGCAGCACCTCCAAGAGCAGCTACAGGCACAATACAGCCGCCAGCAGCAGCAAAATCAGCAGCAGGGCCAAATGAATCAGCAGATGTTTCCTGGAATGGCCTCAGCTATGAACGACCCTCAGGCTGCATCTCTTCAGCAAGCGCAGTTTGGCAATCAAAATCCAAATCAGTGGGGACAGCAAGGTCTAGGCGATCAGGCGAGTACCTTGGCTATGATGCAACAACAGCAAATGCAGCAACAGCAGCAAATGCAAGGAATGGGATCCAATAACATGTTCAATATGGGCTTTGGCGGCGTCGGTGGTGGAATGCAGAATAACCAGGCAGCTGGTATGTCATCTGCCGTCGATGCCAGTTCTGCCAGTGGTGCACAGCTCGCTGCCTTTGCCATGGGTATGGGCGGGAACATGGGCGGAGGACAGAACATGGGAGCCGCCGTCGCTGGAAGGAACGATAATATGATGGGAAACACTAATATTCAAGCCTTTCTCCAGCAGCAGAGTCAGCAACAGCACGGTATTCATGGTATGCCAGGAATGGGGCTGAATCAACAGCAACCGAGTATTATGGGAAGCCAGCAGCAAGGCCTTGGCAATGTCAGCGGGAATGCCAACGCCCAAATGATGCTCCAGCAACAGCTTGCTAGGTTGCAGCGGCAATTCAATGGCCAGCAAGACAGCCAACAGCAAGGAGGAGCTGGTATGGACGCATCTCATCGAGGGTCTGCGGCCGCTAACGACCTCTTGCAAGGCCAGCAGCAGCTCATTCAGCAGATGAGACAACGTGGAAGTACCGCGGGTCTTCAACAGTTGCAACAGCATCGTGGGAGCGCAACTGGCGTTGACCTTCAAACCAGCGCTGCGAACCTCCAACAGCAAATGGCGGCTCAACAGCAGAGACAGCTCGCTCAACAGCAGCAACGAGGAAGCGCTGCGAATCTTCTGGGCCAGCAGAACCAGAGAGGGAGTACGTCCAGCCTTCATCAGCAGATGCAAAATCAGCAGCAGGGAAACGGAAATGGCCAAATGGACCAGCGTCAAAGTGCACTTGCTAGACTCCAGCTAATGGGTGGAGGTTCATCGTCGCAACAGAACGACAAAGCTAGTATTGGATTGCATAGGCAAGTCTCTGGCCACGTTCATGGCTCCAGCGCTCAGTTAGACAAGTCCCAACTGCAGCGGAACGCCTCGCAGGCGAGTGTCCACAGCAATACCAACTCCTCCGCGGGGGGTATGCAGAGACAGCAACAAGTTGGAGGTGACACTAATTGGATGGCAACAGCAGGCATGAACAGTCAGCAATTCAATCAGAACGTCAATGCTATGCAGCGTCTTCCTCAAACGTTCGGCAGCGATGCCTTCACGGGAGTACAAGGTGGCAATATGAACCAGCAAGAAATGTTGATGCAGCAGTTAAGACAACACCAGCAGAGCCAACAAGATCCTCTGATGATGGGCGGGCAGTCGTCAGACTCTGGAAACTCGAACATGCAAATGCATTTCCAAAATATTCAGCAGCAGCAACAAGGTGTTGGAGGTGGCAGTGGTGATAACTCCAGCATGCATTGCGTTAGTGGTCGAATCGGCCAAGGTATGGGAGGAATGCAGATGGGTGGCGGTTCTTCTTCGTCATCGGGCAATCAAGACAACAACGCTGCTGCAACCGCAGCACAACGATCCTTTCTTGATGGTAATTTCGCAGGTGGATGGCAGTCTAACGCTGATTTGCCAGATCGACGGCACATCATCTTTAGTATTTTGGAAGTCATCAAGCAAATGCGACCAGATACCAACAAGATATCTCAAAAGTAAGTTTCTTCTGCATTCCGATGTACGTGACGTTCTTAAAGACTGTCTGTATCTCAGTTTTTTCCTTTTCTTGCTCCTGATTACTTCCACCAGACTGCCTCACATGGCCAAGAGTCTAGAAGAACATTTGTACCGTTCGGCGCAAACGAAAGAGGAATACATGAATCTTTCCACACTAAAGAAGCGGTTGCAAATGATTGCCCATGGGCTGGAACTTCACCATCGCTCCGGAAGTGGATCAAAAAATAACGATGCGATGGGCCAGCCGCAAAGCCAGCAGCACCAACTTTTACTGCAGATGGCGAGCGGTAATCTCTCCGGCAGTGGCCCTACAAACGACCAGGACAGCGGCCAGCAAGGCAACGACGGTATGATGGTTGGCGATAATATGAGTTCAAGCAATGCTCCATCCTCTATGTTTCCCGGCAACGACAGTGTGTTAGGAAACGGTCCTTCTGTATTGGCTGGAGGCAATTCTTCGAAGTTTCAAGACCCGGTTGCCGCGCAAAAAAAGAAAGTCATTAGGCAGCAGCAGCAGCGCCTCTTGTTGCTGCGGCACGCGAGTAAATGTACCGCTGGTCCTACGTGTTCAACAAAGTTTTGCGCCCAAATGGTCACACTTTGGAAGCACATGAAAAAGTGCCGAGACAAGAATTGCTCGACGTCTCATTGCCTTAGCAGCCGCTGCGTATTGAATCATTACCGAATTTGTAAAAGCCAAGGAAGAACATCTAACTGCGACGTTTGTGGTCCTGTCATGGAGCAAATCAAGAGGCAAGAAACAGGTGACGAAATTGGTTCGGCAGACCCTCTAACGCAAGATAAAGAAATGCCTGTGTTGGACAGTTCAATGCCCAACTTGGACGGAAGCGATAATATGTCTTCTTCATCTCAAATTCAGCAGCAACAGCAGGGACCCGGCCAGGAGCAGTTGCAGCAGTTGCAGGTAGCACAGATGAAACTGCAGAATCAATTACAGGTGTTGAAGCAATTACAGCGTCAGCAAGAGCAACTGTTACAACAGCAACGGCACCTTCAGGAGCAACAAAGCCATATCAAGGATCCGAACGGCCAGCAAGGTCAACAGCTCCAACAACAGCAAGCTTTGTTGCAGCAGCTTCAGCAACGCTGTCAGCAGCAACAAATGTTGCTTCAACAAGAGCTTGCTCTTCAATCAGACGCCATTAACAGCGCGAAGCAAAAGCAGGCCAACCAAGCAAAAACAGGCGCCGGCGAGCAAGCCAACGTTGCGATGCCTGGAAAAAACTTGAACAGTTCTTCGTCGTCAAGGCGAGGATCGACCACACAAAGAAATCCAAAGTCGGGCAAGCGAAAAAGTGGAAAAGGAAAGGCTGTTCGAGAAGCTATTGATAAAACATTGAAGGAACAAAAGCCCTCAACCCCCAATTCTAAGAGACGTCTTTCTATTGCTGGAAACGGCATGCCAGAAGCCGCAAGGAAGAAAATCAAATTGGAGCCCCAATCAAACAACCAAAAGGGTGATGGACAGGAGGAGGGAAAACTTGTTGGCGAGGTCGACGACGATGAAGCGAAGAAGAGATTCATGTTTGATGACTCAATCGAGGACGGAGGAGAACCTCATGTGCAACCTGCGCCAACGATGTCTCGGGAATCTATTGAAAAGCATTTGAATTCTCTTGATAAGCCTGCAAGGATATCGACTCCCGATGAAATTGCCAAACATTTTCTTCCACTAGTCACTGACCTGATCGACGACCCATTTGGTTGGGTATTTCGTGACCGTGTTGATCCAGAGGCATTGGGACTTCCGGATTATTTTGAAGTTGTCAAAAGGCCGATGCATCTTGAGCTCGTTAAACAAAACCTCGAGGATCGAATATACAGTAATGTTGACACATTCCGAAGGGATTGTAGCCTCGTCTTTGAAAATTCTATTCTCTACAACGGCGAGAGCAGTGAAGTTGGCCAATTGGCCTTGACGATGCTGTCTTCTTTTGCTGACAAGTTTGAAGCCGTTTTGAAAGGTACTGACAAAGTTGGATAAAAGGCTTGTGTTGATTCGGTTTGCTTTCTGTTTTCCTCACGCACTCGTTGTAATACTTGTGTTTTCGTCGCATTTAATGCAGGTGAAGCAGGAGAGACCAGCGTCAAACCAACAAAACTAGACGAAGAAGAATTCGATAGCATGGACGTCAATTTAGAGGACAGCAAGAGTTCATTGCTTGCGGAAGAGTCGCTTCTCGATACTTTTGATACTCAACTCGGTGATTCGGGAGACAAGATTGAAGCTCCTGGTGACAGCGACAAAGTGACGAAGGAAAGCGATAAATATTCTAGGGAAATCCAAAGCTGCGACGTCAAGAAGGAGGATTCTGGCGAAGGAGACGGAGACGACGGAAAGTCTTACCACAACGACAACTTATCTGTAGATGAAGCCGGCAAGTCAAATGCAGATGCTGTTCCAAAGTCAAAAGAAAAAGAGGATGTCACTGCCACTGGGGATAACAACATGAAGGAAGAATCAAAAGCAGAAGAAAAATTCAATTTGGAATCTAAAAAAATTGACACCAAAGAGAGTGCCGAAATGCCGAAGGATGACGTAATCGCAACGAAAAAAACTATTGAAGCGAACGCATCGCTGGCTACAGCGGTGAACAAGGTCAAAGAAGAACCAGATGCAGAAGACTCCAAGGAGGTAACAAATGACATTTTTTCAGAGGCCGAGGAGTCAGGAAGCGAGAGGAACAAAGGCAGCGGCGATGAAGCGGCTACAGCGGCGAACAAGGTTAAAGAAGAACCAGATGCAGAAGACTCCAAGGAGGTAACAAATGACATTTTTTCAGAGGCCGAGGAGTCAGAAAGCGAGAGGAACAAAGGCAGCGGCGATGAACCGGCTGGCACCGCCAGTTATATGAAGGTGCAAAACGAGAGTGCGAACAAAGAAGGTTTTGAGAACGCTTTTCCAGACACTGCCGGCGAAAAAGAAGAGAAAGCTTGCAATGCTGCCATCAAGGAAAATTCTGAGGATGTCGATAGGATAGAATCGGCTGAACACGACAAGAACACGATCGAACCGAAGGGTGATGATGCAATCGAGCCAAAAGCTGATGATGCAGTCGAGCCAAAAGCTGATGATGCAGTCGAGCCGAAGGGTGGTGATGCAGTCGAGCCGAAGGAATTGTCTGGCGGCACTTCATTAGATGAAAATCCCGCAGAAAGTTCAGCGAAAGACGACAAGACTGCTGTCGAAAATTTTGATGTAGCAATGAATTTGTCCGCGGGAAGGAAGGAGGATGCTTTATCGGAGTTTAATTCTAAAGAGCCAAACGAAAAGAGAGAGAAAGCTGAGAATCCCAAGGGCGACAGCAGTGAATCTCAAATGACCGAGGACCCGAAAAAAGAAGCAACAGACGCAGATACCAAGGCTGACGAATCGAACTTTGATAATGAGGTGGAGATAGCAAAGGCCTGTGCTTTCGAGGACGCTCCCAAGTCTATAGAATCTAAAGATGAGCAGAAAGATTCTACATCTGACCCAGCCGCTGAAGTTGAAAACGAAACGCACGTAGACAACAATACAGCTGATCTGGCTGTTCATGCTGGCTCGGGGGTTCCTTTGAATTGAAAATAAATCATCGTTGAAATAGATACGCAAGAACCAAAATTTGTTGATTGGCAACTTCACCCCAGCTACGAACATATCGCGTTGTACAGGATTATAAGAGATTGGGGGCTGCGAGGTGGCTGAAATGGTTATTATATTATCTAAATTTGGTAGTATCGCAGAAGTAAACTAGTGCATGTAAAAATAACATGGAGAAAAACTGAATTCGATTTAAGTCTACCAACCGCCAGCCTCCACAGTGATTTCAATTTTATTCGGACAACCGGCTCAAGTACTTGCTCGTGTCTGCTGTAGATGATAATAACATCGTGTATTGAGTGCAAACAAGCTGGACGCTACTACTAACATATTTCAACTGGTGTCAGCATGCTGCCGCCACTGTCCTCTGCAGAAAGTGCTGGGGTGGGTATCCGTTGTGGCGATGGAAACGACTTACAAGTTGAATCGGTTCTTGGGCCACTGTAGGGTGTTTGCGCTGCCATTGCAGCAAACGGATCGGAACTAGAGGACTGGAAGCATCTCTTGGGAATAGGATCGATCCAGCCCGAGTCTCGGTGTGGCGAGAGATTGGGCTCGTCCTGATAACGGCCTCCTTCTCCAATTTGAAACTGAGCGCTTTCGGCCGAGTCCTGTTGTCGCTTTTGTCGCCGCAGACATCTGCTTGCACCGGAAGCAAAAATGGCAATCACGAGAACAATGGCGAGGAATAATAAAATGACTTCAAGTATGATAAGACCACTATCTTTCAAGTTAGTCGAAGCGTTCTTAACTTCGCTATTTGTTTTCGTTGATGATACAGTGGGGGCGAAGAGAGTAGAAGTTTCGTCCTCCATTGAGCCGATGTGAATTTCACAATGCGGTCCTCCCCAAGTGGCCTCACAGCTACAGCCAGGATGTGTTTCGTTCGCTGATATTACTGCTTTGCATTGACCACCATGTAGACAAAAACTCAACGGTCTACTAGGGCCCCAGTCATCCTCACGGGTACAAATACTGGTCCCATCTTTGCTGCTGCTTGCCGTTCTTAACACTTCATGTGTTTGGAACTGGCATGCATACCCAGTGAAGCCTGCAGAACAATCACAACCTTCGTAAATATGGTCCTTGCAGGTGCCCTGGTTGGTACAAAAACGGTTCTGGCCATCAACGTCAGAAGTGCCGCAGGGGGTTGTCTTTTCGTATTCACAAAATTTTCCTGCCACATCCTTTTCTGCGGTGGAGCAATCGCAATGGTAATGCAGATTACCATCCATATCTGATTTCTCGATACATTGGGCACCCCACTGACAAGCCCCTTCTCCACACATGCCATTTTCCTTGGCCAAGTCTGGTTGTTGTAATTGCTGTTGATACTCACAAAATTCTCCATCGTATCCATCGCGGCACAAACAGTGTTGCATATCGTCACGGTTTTCCAACTGGGCATCTCCGAAATGATAGACACCGGACAGACTTGTATTGGTCAAGGGTAGCTCGCCTAATACGCAATGACCTCCATTTTGGCAATCCAATGCACATGTGGGTACCGATCCCTTGACATATTGACAGTGCTCTCCCACATAGCCTTTATTGCAGAGACACATGGGTCCAGTGTCATCTGCATTGCACTCTCCCTCTACGCAAAAAGCTACTTTACTGCTCATTCCACTGTTGCCACTGTCGCAATAGTTGACGGCTGGATGTTCACAATATTTTCCAACGTAACGATTCCCCTTATCGTCTGTCGCATGTTGACAATCACACCAATGTTGATCATTTCCGTATTTGTCGACCAGTCCATCCACACATAGTCCCCCGTTGTAGCATTTGTGATCAACCAAACAGCTCTGAAATTCTACTTTGCATTCAATGCCCGTCCAGCCGTCCTGGCATTCGCAGTGAAATCCATGTCGGGAGGTTTCTTGATGAAACGCTAAGATGGGTCTGCCACGACCCTCTGCTCCCGAAGTTGAGGGATGATCGAGGAAATCAGCCTCTCCAAGTGCGCAAGTGCCGTAGGGACCACACGACAAGGGACAGTCTTCAACGTGTTGTTCTTGTTGTTGTTGTTGTTGTTGTTGTTGTTGTTGTTGTTGTTGTTGTTGTTGTTGCTGCTGCTGCTGCTGCTGCTGCTGCTGCTGAGCATTGACGGCGACAGT
>Ga0100380_10003287_pt1 | contig 17198 bp, 11 predicted proteins | sample CryGeymeta201504_FD_80417 | JGI IMG/M metagenome (GOLD analysis project Ga0100380, IMG submission 80417) | Groundwater microbial communities from Crystal Geyser aquifers in Utah, USA - Crystal Geyser metaG 2015-04 | ecosystem: Environmental > Aquatic > Deep subsurface > Groundwater | place... | reverse complement strand
TAATTTCAAATTACAAGGTTTAGCTACTCTGTAGCTCTAATAAAGTTCATTTTTGAGGTTCTACAAAGGTTACGTTGCGCTGCAACTGAAAATCAAATACTTAAAAATGTCACTCATGTTGGTCATTAGTCTAAATTTTTATTGTATTCTGCTCGTTTTTTTTTATCTTTCCTAAATAAAATAAAACCAATACAACAATACAGAAAAACAAGTCTTTGTAGCAGACACAAAAAATTTATGTCGCATTCATTTTCACTTTCTATCAAAAATAGCTTATTGTCTTTTCTTCGTGTAACTTTCTTTCTTTGCTTATTCATTTTTCAAAATACGATTGTATTTGTTTTAGGAAACGAGAATGAAAAAAATAAAGCTTTGGGTTTGTATGCACAAGAGCTTGTTTTGGATTGGCGTTTTGATAAACTAACTTCTCAAGATGGATTATCTCAAAATACCGTTACGTGTATGTTGCAAGATAATCTTGGTTTTGTTTGGATAGGAACTCAAAACGGACTTAATCGGTACGATGCTAGTAACTTCAAAACGTATAAAGTAGAACAAGGTAAAAATTCCATTCCTGATAATCATATTACTTTTCTGCTCCAAACGGAAGATAATTTTATTTGGATAGGAACTCAAAGTGGTGGACTCTCTAGGCTGAATACAATCACAGATAAATTTGAAACTTTCCAACACGACCCACAAAATCCTCTTAGTTTGAGTACAGGTTCAGTTACTTGTATTTTAAATGATTCTAAAAATCGTCTTTGGGTAGGAACTTCTGTTGGTGGTCTAAATCTTTTCAATCCTCAAACCAAAACCTTTGACCATTATAGAAATGATGAGCAAAATCAAAACTCATTAGCTGATAATCATATTACAGATATAGAAGAAGACTATCAAAATCGCCTTTGGATAGCAACTTCTGAGGGAGGGCTAGACCGTTTTGAGGAAAATGAAAACAAATTTATTCATTTTAGACCCAGTATTTATGGTCGTAGCTCCAGCGCACCAAGTAGTGAACAAATTATTGGTTTAGAAATTCAAAAAAAACAAGATTCAAGAAACAATCAATTATCAAATAAATTATGGATTGCAACTCGTGATGGAGGAATAAATATTTTAGATTTAGATACCGAAATTTTTACCATCTTAGAAACAGAACTACAAAGAACAATAGACAAAACAGGCAAACCAACAACTAGAAATCTTTTCTCTGGAAAAATAGTTACTACTTTTGAGAGTTTTGAAAATGATATTTTTGTAGGAACACAAGAAAATGGAGTTTTGATTATTAATTCCTTAACAAACAAAATAAAAAGACTTGAATCAAATCCTTCGCTGCGTTATTCACTAAGTAATAATTATATTACAAGTATTTTTAAGGATAATCAGAATAGTTTATGGATTGGAACACTTGCCGAAGGAATCAATAAATTTAATCCTATCAAAAATAAATTTGCCTATTTTAGAGAAGAAGCTGATAAACCTAAAAGCCTTCCAGATAGCAGAATTACAAGTATTTTTAAGGCAAAAAATGATAATCTTTGGATAGGAACAGCAAGTGGTGGCATCGCCATTCTGACACCTGAAAATGTAAAAGAACGCATTTTCAAAACCTATCAGCATAGAGAAAAAGACGAAAGTACGATTGCCAGTAATAAAGTTTCAGTAGTTTTTGAAGACAGACAAAATCAAATTTGGGTGGGAACTTCAGAAAGATTAGAGCTTTTTAATGAAAGAAAACAGACTTTCGAACAAGTTTTAATTTATAATGAAAAACTAAGCAATCCTAAAAAATTATCTATCAAAGAAATTTATCAAGACACAAAAAATAATTATTGGATAGGTTTGTACCAACAAGGATTACTAAAACTTTTACCCTCTGGAGAAACGCAGCTTTTTAAAAATGAAACCTCCAATGATTTTAGTTTGAGTAATAATTATGTGCGTGTAATTTTTGAAGACCGAATTGGAAACCTTTGGATAGGTACAGAAGACGGACTAAATCTATACGATAATAGTCCGAATAGTGAAAAATTTGTACGTTATATGCACCAAATTGAAAATCCAAATAGTATTAGCAATGACGAAATTTTATCTATTACAGAAGATGATGACGGTAATATTTGGATAGGAACAGCAAACGGACTAAATAAATTTGATGTCAAAAAAGGTTTTTTTACAGTCTTTACAGAAGAAGACGGTTTGCCAAATAATGTAATTCACGCTGTTGTATGTGATGTACAAAACCGTATTTGGGTCAGCACAAGTCAAGGAGTAGCAGAACTTGATCCGTATGCAAAAACGATTCGTTCGTATGATGTTTCAGACGGATTACAAAACAATGAGTTTATTTCGGGTTCAGCTTTTCAAGAAAAAAATATTGATACAGTTACAGGAGAAGAAAAACAAGGTTTTATTTATTTTGGAGGAATAAATGGTTTTAATCGTTTCAACCCTGATAGTTTGAGTTATAATACCAATGTTCCGACACTTGTTTTTACGCAGTTTTCACTCTTTAATAAAGTAATTTCGCCTTCTGATAAAGATTCTTATTTAGAAAAAACAACTCCTTATACCAAAGAAATTAGATTGCCTTATGATGCCAATGTTTTTTCAATTGAGTTTTCTGTATTAGATTTTATTGCGCCTCACAAAACAAAATACGCCTATTATTTAGAAGGATTTGATAAAGAATGGCATGCTACTGACCGAAATTTTGTTACTTATACTAATCTTACATCGGGAAGTTATACTTTAAAAGTAAAAGGTTCGAATAGTGATGGAATTTGGAATGATGCAGGAATTGAAATGAAAATTATCGTAACACCTCCTTTTTGGCGAACATGGTGGTTTATTACGCTTAGTATTTTTCTTTTTTTAGTCATTACAATAGGAGGATATAAAGTTAGAACTTATCAAATTCAAGAACAAAAACACCGTTTGGAGCATCAAGTAGAAGAAAGAACAAATGAACTTGCTGAAAAAACATGGGAACTAGAAAGCCAAACCAAACAGTTAGAAAGTCAGAATTCACTATTAGAAACACAAGCAAAAGAAATTCAAGTGGCATATGATAATGTAAATATCTTGAGTGAAGTAGGACAAAAAATTACCTCTACGTTGGATATGCGACAAATGATAGAAACGGTTTATCAAAATATAAGTGACCTGATGCCTGTCGATAGATTTGGAATTGGTGTTTTTAATGAAGAATCGCAACGCTTAGAATTTCCATTTTTTGTAGAAGGAGAAACCTATTTTCCATTTCATACAAAGTCATTGAGAGATAAAAAACGACTTTCTGTACTTTGTTATGAAGGTCAAAAAGAAATTATTATTCAAGATTTTGAGAAAGAAAACAAACAATATGTAAATGAATCTGCTAGTAAAGGAATAGAAATGGAACTTGGCAAAACTCCTCATGCAGCAGCGTATTTTCCTCTTAGTGTAGAACAACACGCCATCGGAATTCTGACAGTTCAGAGTTTTCAAAAAAATGCGTATTCTAATCAGCACATTACCATTTTGCGTTCTTTGGCAGCCTATACTTCCATTGCCTTGGATAATGCAAGAGCTTACAAAACCATCGAAACCAACAATAGAAATATTACCGACTCGATTCGTTATGCCTTGACTATTCAACAGGCAATGCTTCCAGAAAAAAAATTCTTAGATTCTCTTTTTAATTCTCATTTTGTAATTTTCAAACCTCTTTCTATGGTTTCTGGAGATTTTTATTGGGTAACAAAAATAGAAACAGAAGTAGAGGGAATAATTAAGACACGAGTTTATGCAGCTATTATAGACTGTACAGGACATGGCGTTCCAGGTGGGTTTATGTCTGTTATTGGAAAAACGCTTTTGGATGAAATTGTACAAACACACCAAGTAAGAGAACCAGCCAAAATTTTGGAACTCTTAGACAAAAATACTCGTGCCGTTTTGAAACAAGACCAAACCTCAAACGATGACGGAATGGATGTTGCTTTATTTTGTATGGAAGAGATAGAAAATGAGGAAAAAAATCAACAACAGCAATTCAAAATTACTTTTTCAGGTGCAAAACGTCCGTTGTATGTTATTGAAAAATCAGATAAAACTCCAAAACTAAAAACAATAAAAGGTGACCGTCGTTCGATTGGAGGACGAACAAGAAACAATCCGATTCCATTTACTGATAATGAAATTATTTTGGTAAAAGGTTCATTGATTTATCTTACAACAGATGGATTCGCAGATCAGCCCAATCCAGAACGCAAAAAAATTGGCTCTTTAGCGCTTCATAATTTTATAGAAACCAATGCGCCCAAATTAATGACCAAACAAAAAACGGAATTATTAAACCTTTTAAGAGAACACCAACAAGAGAGCGCACAGGTAGATGATATTAGTCTGATTGGAATTAAACTATAAATTAGGTTATTCTTATTCCTAAGCTTATTTGGGAACACTACAAAAATAAATACAAAAATAAATACAAAAATAAATTTATTTCACTCCATTTTCTATACAATCTTATATCTGAATCTTATATCTTCGGATGGCAATTTTTCTAGCTTTTTCAATACTGACATTGATTTCAAATCCAAAAAGAATAACCAAAGAAATTGCAAAAAGCCAAAACATAAATCCTATAAAAGTACCAATAGAACCATATAATTTATTATAGGTATTAAAGTAATTGATGTAATACGAAAATCCAATCGAAACAATTACACAAAAAAGAGAAGCCAAAACTGCACCTACACCATACGTGCGCCAAGGAATTTTGAGAGCAGGCGCAAAACGATATAACATAGAAATAGTGAGTAAAATAATCAAAAATGCAACAAGATAACGTAAAGTCTTGATGCTATAGGAAGAAAAATCCTGACTCAACCATTCTCTAAGTATCATAAAACTCAAAATATGTTCTCCTACAATAATGAGAATAATGGTAAGCAACAAAAGAACAGTAAAAATAAGTGTTAGACTAAGAGCTGTAATTCTTTTTTTGATAAAATTTCGCTTATCAATAATTCGTTGCGAACGAGTAAAAGCATCCATAAAACCAATCGTTCCACTAGTCGCAGCAAAAAGAGCAGCCACAAAACCAAAAGATAAAAGTCCTCCTCGCTGTTTGCTTACTACATCATAAATAGTTGTATCAATAAAAGCATAAATTCCATTTGGAACAATGGCATTGAGTTCTGTAAAAATACGCTCTTCTAAATCTGGAATTTGTAAATAAGGAATAAGCGTAAACAAAAAAATCACAAATGGAAAAATAGCTAGAGTAAGATTAAAAGCAATCCCACTTGCTCGGTCTGGAACGGCATCTTTTTGTATTTTGGAAAAAAATATGCCCAAAATTAAGTACAAATTAAATTCTGGGTTTTTTCTAAAATAAATATTTTCCAAAAAACGCTCAAAGCCCTCTATTCGTCTATGATTACGAATGCTGTGAGAAGTTTTTTGAAGCTGTTCTTGTATTTTTTTACGCATAAATTCAAAATAGTTTAGCCAAATACGATTAGCTAATAAAGTCTGTTTGTGTGTCTAATTTGTCTAACCTCTACAAAAAGCAAATAGTTTTATATTCAAGTTAAACAAAAATCTAGTTAGAAAACTAATTATTTGAGTTTCCATAGATTAATCGCACCAAAAAACAAAGTTTTTTGTATTTGTTCAAGGAATTTTAGCTACAGAGTAGCGTAATATTTGTAGAAAATATAATTATTTCCGTTTATTAAAAGCTGTGTAGCTGCGTAATATTGATATTTTTTGTTGTAAATTATTCAATTTCAATATTACGCAGCTATGCAGCTTAAAATGCTTGACTTTTGGTTCTTTTCTACAAACATTACGCAGCTACGCAACTTGTAAAATCAAAAAATACCTAAATTAGATGCGATTAAACTAGCTTTTCTAAGCTAAAAATGCCTATTTTTAATAGTTTACTGTTAGATTTTTAGAAAAAATAATAAGCTAACTTAAAGACTACTATAGATTTATGGTTTAGACTTGTCATTTTTCAATTAAGAAACTACCTTTGTCTTATTATACTTATTATATCAAAAAATAATAGGTTTCCAACTTTATGGATGCATAACAAATTATCGCTTAGTCAATTTATATTACGTAGGGAAAAGGCAAGCCTTTTTCCTACAAAAAACGACAATTTGTTATACACCCAACTTTATGCTCATTCATTTCAAAAACACATTTTATTCATGGCTCAAATTCAGCATATTCACGCACGTCAGATTTTAGATTCAAGAGGAAATCCAACTATTGAAGTAGATTTACACACTTCAAAAGGAAATATGGGACGTGCTGCCGTTCCTTCTGGAGCATCGACAGGAAAACACGAAGCCGTCGAACTTAGAGATAATGACCAAGCTGCATTTTTAGGAAAAGGCGTTTTACAGGCTGTAAAACACGTAAACGAAATTATTGCTCCTGAGCTTATTGGTTTTTCAGTTTTTGACCAAAATATCGTCGACAAACTAATGATTGAAATTGATGGAACACCCAACAAATCAAAGTTAGGTGCAAATGCAATGCTCGGTATTTCGCTTGCGCTTTCAAAAGCTGCTGCAAAAGAGGCAAACCTTCCTTTGTATCGTTATATTGGTGGTGTAAATGCAAACACGCTTCCTGTTCCGATGATGAATATTTTGAATGGGGGTTCTCATGCTGATAACGCTATTGATTTTCAAGAATTTATGATTATGCCAGTTGGTGCAAAGCGTTTTTCAGATTCATTGAGAATGGGAACGGAAATTTTTCATCATCTAAAAACTGTTTTAAAGAAAAACGGACTTTCTACCAATGTAGGTGATGAAGGAGGATTTGCGCCAAACCTTCGCTCAAATGTAGAAGCGATTGAAGTCGTTTTACAAGCCATTGAAGCAGCAGGTTATCAAGCTGGAAAAGATGTTTTTATTGCGCTTGATGCTGCAAGTTCAGAATTTTATGATGCAAAAGAAAAAGTATATCATTTCCATAAATCAACTGGCGACAAACTTACGTCTGACCAAATGGCCGAATATTGGGCAGATTGGTGCAAACAATATCCAATTATATCTATCGAAGATGGAATGGATGAAGACGACTGGAATGGCTGGCAAAAACTTACTCAGCTTGTTGGCGATAAAGTACAATTAGTAGGAGATGATCTTTTTGTAACGAATGTGAAACGACTACAAGAAGGAATTGAAAAGCAGGTTGCAAATTCAGTTTTGATAAAAGTAAATCAAATCGGAACGCTTACAGAAACGATAGATACTGTAAATTTGGCTCACCGAAACAAATACAAAACCGTTATGTCGCATAGAAGTGGCGAAACAGAAGACAATACGATTGCAGATTTGGCAGTTGCTTTGAATACTGGACAAATCAAAACTGGTTCGGCTTCTCGCTCTGACCGTATGGCAAAATACAATCAACTGCTCAGAATTGAGGAAGAATTAGGCGAAGCTGCTTATTTCCCTGGGTTAGATTTTTAAGAAGTAATAATTGAAAATCGTCGGTAAGACACCTACAACGGCAAAATTATATCAAAAAAGGAATTTCAATTACTGAAATTCCTTTTTTATTGAATATTTTTACACACTTTTCACTTTGTAAATAAAATTACTTCTTATTCAAAATGCTTTTCATTCGTTTTGTGATAAAATAAGGAGAGTTTGGATCTAATTTATTTTGAATTCTTTTCAAAATAGAAGGTTTTCTAAATTGCCCACTAAATGCTTTCTCTACTTGTCTTCTTCCTTCATTATCTGCCGTAATTGGAATATTTTTTATAGTTACATAATCGGTTTGAGTAGTATTGAAAAAGGCATCTTCTTCATTACAATGTGTACCAGTTGCATCAAAACCTATATTTTTAGCTAAAGAACGTTTTGGATATAAAAAAACTCCATTGTCTAAAAACATAGAGGCTTGAAAAAGTCCGTCCCAAACATCACTTTTTTTATCTCGTAATACTTCTAGTATTTCATAATAATAATAACTTCCAAAATTATAATCTTCTCTTTCTACATTATTATTCTCAAATCTTTTGAAAATACTATGTACATCTAAATCTGCTTTATCCCAGCGAGATTTCCATGTAGCCCATCCCCACGAACAATTTACAGGTAAAAAAAAGGTTTCTTCTTGAACTAATTTTTCATTTTTTAGAGGAAAAGCATACGCTGAAATTCCCCAAACTTTTTCTTCATTTTCATATTTATCTAAGGCTTCATTCATATATTTTACAAACCCCTTTTGTGGAACAATATCATCTTCCATAATAATTACTTTTCCATATTTTTCTAACTCTTTTGCTGCACCTTTCTTCACAGAATAAGCAATCCCTCTATTTTCCTCTGAAAAATGAAGTTCTAAATTTTTAAAATTATGAGTTTCTTTATAATCTAATAAAACCTGTCTTGTTGCATCTATTTCCTCTTTATCTTTTTGAGTAGCTGTTTTTTTCAAACCATCTGCATAAATAATCACATCTGTTTCTTGTATGAAATCACAATTTGAAAGTGCATCAAGAACTATTTTGGTGTGAATAGGACGTTTGTAAGTAAATAAAACAACAGGTGCAAACATAAAAAACTGTATATGTAAAATAAGAAATAAAAAAAATCGTAATACAAACTTTATCACTTTGGTAAAGTTTGTATTACGACTAAAATTCTGCAATTATTATGCGACAGTTAAAATCTATTAATAATAATTATTCAGCATTACTGGCATAACAAGCATCAATACATCTTCTTCGCCAGCTTCATGTGGATACAGCAAAGCTGCACGATTTGGCTCTGAAAATTCAAAATGAACGGTATCACAATTTAAGTTAGATAACATTTCCATTAAGAATTTACCATTGAAGCCAATTTCTAACGCATCGCCATCATAATCACAAGGCAAGTTTTCTTTTGCTTCGTTTGAAAAATCAACATCTTCTGCCGAAATAAGCAAGTTGTTGTTTTCTAATTTGAAACGAATTTGTTGAGAAGTTTTATTAGCATAAATAGAAATACGCTTCAAAGAACTCAAAAGCTGCTGACGGTCAATGTTTAAGTTTTTGTCGTTGCTTGTCGGAATTACGTTTTCATAATCTGGGAAACGCTCATCAATCAAACGACTTACCATTTTGATATTTCCAAAATTGAAAAATACGTTTGTATCATTAAATTCCAACTGAATTTCTTGAGGAGAAGAAGGCAAAGCATTTTTGAGCTGTTCGAATGCTTTTCCTGGGATAATAATCGAAGAGTTGCTATTTCCTTCTGTTCCTTCATAACGATAACGCACCAAACGGTGTGAATCTGTCGCTACAAAATTTGTCTTTCCATCCGATAAATTGACAAAAATACCATTCATAGCAGGTTTCATTTCGTCCGAACTAACAGCGAAAAGCGCATACGAAATAGCACTTGAAATAACATCAGACGAAAACAGTAAGTTTGTCGTATTTTTTGGCTCGGCAGGACGAGGAAAATCCCCTGCATCTTCTCCAGCCAAAGTATAACGACCATTATCTGACAAAATTTCGATGCCGTGAGATTCTGTATCGATCGTAAAAGTGATTGGTTGCTCTGGTAAATTGCGAAGCGTATCCAAAAGCATACGAGCAGGAACAGCCACATTTGCTTTTTCATCTGTTTCAACAGCCGTTTCTAAAGTCATTGCGTTTTGTAAATCGGAAGCCGTTACACGCAAAAGACCATCACCAATCTCAAATAAAAAATTTTCTAAAATGGGAATAACAGGATTGCTAGGAACAAGTCCCTTGAGCGAATTGAGTTGTTTGAGCAGCGCAGCCGATGAAACAATAAACTTCATATCGTATCTATATTAAATGATTAAATTATTTTTCTTCTTAGGACTACAAAGATAAAAATTTGTAGTGCTTTAACATAACATTTTCCTAAATTTATTCATTTTTTCTTTTCTGACAAAAGAGAAGTTTTTGTTAGATAGGTACGATTTTTGGTTTATTTGTTAACGTTCATTCATTTTTATCTAATTATGAATACCTATACACGTATTTTTACTCTCTTTTTGGCTTTTCATATTCTGAATTTCAGTTTGGATATTCCTTCTTATGATTTGTCGTCTAGTGATATTAAAACCGATAAATATGGAAATCATCCGAATTTTGAACAAGATGAGATAGAAAGTATCATGGAACTTGTTATAGAAACGGCTCTACAACAAAACGATTTTTTTCCTAATACTGAAGAAAACGATGCTCAAAATGATTCTTGTTTGAAAAAAGTAGATTGGATTTTTCATTTTTTTTTACTCAAGTTTTCTTTTTTTGAGAATATATATACTTCTTCTGATTTTGTAACTTATACGGTGCAACTTCAAAATTTGAGTCAAGACATTTCGCCTCCTCCTCCAAAAATTTAGTTTAATTTTTTATAGAATTATTCACTTTCATTTAATAAAATAAATGAAAATGCTTTTTTATTTTTATTATTAAACTAACATTAAAAACATGAAACCTTTTTTGAAATTTTCATTTGTGTATCTATGCCTTTCTATTTCCTTTTCAACTCAAAATCAGACACAAGCTCAAGATAGTTTGTCTCAAGTTATAGATAGTCTTTATATTGAAGAAGTCGAAAACGACAAAACACCTGACAAAGTCTTGCACGCTGAACCTTTATATATTGACCTTATACGAGATTTGGGCGCAAGAAAAGGCGAGAAAGAATGGAATGTAGGCTTAGGATTAACCGACAAACTTGATTATGATGAATACGAATTATTGGTAGAATATGAGTGGGCACCTATCAATCGTTTGGGATTGGAAGTTGAAGTGCCATTGACTTTTTCTTTTAGAAATAATCCTGAATTTGATGATACTCAACCTCCTTCACATCGTGTAGAAAGCCTAAAAACAGCCGTTCAATGGTCATTTTTTGTTTCTGAAAAACTCAAAACTTCTATGGCTTTGGGTTATCTCAATGAAATAGAATTTGTTGATTTGAATGCAATGACGAACAGCACTATTCTTCAAGGTAATGTTTCGAATCCCTTTTTTGTAATAGCAAAGCGTTGGGGAAATAATATTCATACATTGCTCTATACAGGAGGAAAGTTTACACGTCATTTTGAAGGAGGAAATACTGATTTTTCGTATCAAAATAATTTTAGTTTCCATTACATGATTCCAAGTACTCGGAATTTTATAGGATTAGAAACAAATCAAGTTTTTAAAAATCAAAATTCTTATGTTACGCTACGTCCTCAAATGCGTATTAGTTTGGCAGATAATTTAATTGTAGGAATTGTGGCTGGAATTCCTTTGGAAAGAAAAAATGAAAGATTGAGTTCTTTTGTGAGGTTGATATACGAACCTTCACATAAACATTGATTTTATTTACATCATTAAACTAAAAAATGCTTGTCAAAATCAGATTTTGACAAGCATTCTTGTTTTTTAACCTTCCCTTTCCCTTCTGTATTATCTCTACGAACGAACTAGTCAAAAAGAAATCGTGAGCTTCAAGAGAAGATTTTGGGTAATACTAACTGAAAAAGCTTTTCTAGTTGTATAAATTGTATAAAAACGAGAGTTCAAATTTTACTTATTCCTCCGTCTTTTTCGTTTTTTGCTTTTTGATTTTGACAGTCAGCTCTGGTTCGCCTTCTTTGTGGTCTGCCATTAGCGTATCGCCTTCCTGTACTTCGCCTTTCAAAAGCTCTTCTGCAACTGGGTCTTCCAAGTACTTTTGGATTGCTCGGTTGAGTGGTCTTGCTCCATACTGTTTGTCAAATCCTTTTTCTGATAAAAAGTCTTTTGCTGCTTCAGAAAGCTCCACCTCATAACCCAAAAGTTTGATTCTATGGAATAATTTACCTAAAGAAATATCAATAATTTTGTGAATATGCTCTCTTTCAAGAGAATTAAAGACAATTACATCATCCAAACGATTCAAAAACTCTGGAGAGAATGCTTTTTTGAGTGCTTTTTGGATTGTATCTTTCATTATATCGTCGCCTACATCTTGTTTGGCTTGAGTAGAAAATCCTACACCTGCCCCAAAATCCTTCAACTGACGAACTCCAATATTTGAAGTCATGATAATAATAGTGTTTCTGAAATCTACTCTACGACCTAAGCCGTCAGTAAGGATTCCATCATCCAAAACTTGTAATAAAATATTGAAAACATCTGGGTGTGCTTTCTCAATTTCATCAAGTAAAATAACACTATAAGGTTTACGACGCACTTTTTCAGTAAGCTGACCACCTTCTTCATAACCCACATATCCCGGAGGCGCACCTACCAAACGAGAGATAGAGAATTTCTCCATATACTCACTCATATCGATACGGATAAGCGCATCTGGACGGTCAAAAAGATACGTAGCCAAAACCTTTGCAAGTTCTGTTTTACCTACACCTGTCGGACCTAAGAAAACAAACGAGCCGATTGGTTTATTTGGGTCTTTTAAGCCTACACGAGTACGCTGAATAGCTTTTGTAAGTTTGACGACAGCTTGATCTTGTCCGATAACCTTTCCTGTTAAGGCTTTTTTCATTCCCAAAATTTTCTGTCCTTCGCTTTGTGTAATACGTTTTACTGGGATTCCTGTCATCATCGCAATTACTTCTCCGATGTTATCTTCTGTAACTGGATAGGTCATTTTGCGTGTTTCGTGTTCCCACTTGTATTTTGCACGTTCTAATTTTTCGATTAGACGTTTTTCTTTATCTCTAAGTTGTGCAGCCTCTTCGTATTTTTGGCTTTTGACAACTTGATTTTTTTCTACTTTTACGTCTTCGATGTCAGCTTCTAGTTTTGTAATTTCTTCTGGAACGTGGATATTATTAATATGCACTCTTGCACCAGCTTCATCCAAAACATCAATCGCTTTATCAGGCAAAAAACGGTCTGTAATATAACGCTCTGAAAGCGTTACACAAGCCTTAATTGCTTCTTCATCGTATTTTACGTGGTGATGACTTTCGTACTTGTCTTTGATATTTTCTAAGATTTGTACAGTTTCTTCTACGTCAGTAGGTTCAATCATAACCATTTGAAAACGACGAGCCAATGCACCATCTTTCTCAATATACTGACGGTATTCGTCTAAAGTCGTCGCACCAATACATTGTATTTCGCCACGAGCTAAAGCAGGTTTGAACATATTCGAAGCATCAAGCGAGCCCGATGCGCCACCTGCACCAACAATAGTATGAAGCTCATCAATGAACAGAATAATATCTCTATTTTTTTCTAATTCACTCATAACAGCTTTCATTCGCTCTTCAAACTGTCCACGATATTTTGTACCTGCAACAAGCGAGGCAAGGTCAAGCGTAACAACACGCTTTCCAAACAAAATACGAGAAACTTTACGCTGAATGATTCGAAGTGCTAGACCTTCGGCAATGGCAGTTTTACCAACCCCCGGTTCACCTATCAAAATAGGGTTATTTTTCTTACGACGAGAAAGAATCTGGGCTACACGCTCAATTTCTTTTTCACGCCCAATGATTGGGTCTAATTTGTCGTCTTCGGCAAGTTTTGTAAGGTCTCTACCAAAGTTATCTAAAACTGGAGTACGTGATTTTTCGGTTGATTTTCCTTGAGTTCCACCGGTACCAGAGGGTTCTCTTCCACCACCAAAAATACGTCCTTCATCATCATCATCATCTGTTGCAGATGTGATGGGTTTGTCTGTGTGATATTGGAGCATTTCTTTTACTACTTCGTAGGTAATATTAAATTTTTCTAAAATATGAGTAGCAATACTATCCTCATCTCTCAAAATAGATAAAAGCAAATGTTCTGTTCCGATTAAATCAGCTTTAAAAATTTTTGCTTCTAAGTATGTGATTTTCAAGACCTTTTCAGCCTGACGTGTGAGGGGAATATTGGCAAGATTGCGAACATTATAGGTGGCTGTACCTTGTGAATGGCGTTCGATTTCGGCTTTCAATTCTTCAATCGTAACTCCTAATTTCTTTAAAATAGTGATGGCACTTCCTTCTCCTTCTCGTATCATACCGAGCAGAAGGTGTTCTGTACCTATATAATCATGTCCAAGCCTCAAAGCCTCTTCCCTAGCTAGAGAAATTACTTCTTTGACTCTGTCTGAAAATTTGGCTTCCATAAGCAGGTTGTATATTGATTTAGTAAAATTATATCTTGTTTATTGTCTGATTTACCAAATATTATTTTATTTAATGCTAATTTAACATCCAATAAAAAATATTGGCTGGTTTGTTTTCTTTGCTTTTTCATTACTCTTCATAAATAAGCAAAAAATATCTCTTATTTACAACTCTGAACGGCTTAAAGCTATAAAATGTTTGCTCTAATCCGAACTACTTAACTGATTAGTAAATGATTTTTATAATTTATATGATAAAATAAAGATAAAAAATTAACAAAATCCATAAGAAATAAATTTTAATTTATCTATTCATAATTTATAATTATTTACCACTTATAATTGTCAAAGCATTTGTACCTTCATTAAATAATAAATCCAAGATACTCAAATTGTTTTCGAATATAAATTTATTTTCAGTATCAAGATTAAATCTATTTTCAAACTTATTGCCAAAGATTTGATAGTATTCTTGATGTGCAAAAATGGCAGTTTTTTTTGGAGAAATTGTATTTCGCTTATCTAAAATTTGGCTATCTACTTCTTTTTCAAAATTTTCTGTGTTTTTGATTGGAATAGAAATACGCAGCAATTTCTGACAGATAGTCAGTAGTTTGTAATTAAATTCCCATAAAAGAACAGGAGGGTTTTCATAAATTGGTTCTAAAAAATCAGCATAATGAATAAAAAAAGGACTTTTTCCATACGCCGATTTTATACTTTGCCAATGCTGTCGATTCCAATCTGTCGAATAATCAATTTTTACTTCTTTGATATTTATTCTTTGACTTCCTTTCTGAACTGGAACAGTCAAAGCTAGTTTTCCATTTGCCCCCAAAATATAAGTACGGTTTCGGTAGCTCTGTTTAGTATAATTTTCGTTGGCTTCTAAAATAACTTTCTTGCCTAGATTATGAGCTTCCAAAATGGTTTTCCAATAATCTAAACAAGGGAGGTAATGGAGTTCTATGAGAATTTTTGTCATTTGTAGCATACGCTTTAGCGTGTGTATTTTGTACCTAATGCTTTAGCTTTCGGCTGATAATAAACTATTTTTACGAAGACTGGAAATCTTCTCTACATTCGAACTCACGCTAAAGCATGAGCTACATTTTATTTTTTCTACATCACAAATTGATAAATATCTTTTACATTTACTTTACAGCCCAAAATCTCTAAAACGCCTTCCAATCCCAAAACTTCTTCTATAAATTTATTCTCATTTTCTAGTTCACGAACATATACTTTTGGCTCTTTTTTAGTTTTGGGTTCTCCGTTTTCGTCTTCTTCTGTCAAATCACTTTCTATCATAATGTACTGTTTGAGTGATTTCATTTGTCTGTAACACTCAAATTTTTCGTCTTTATCGTAGGCAGTTGTAGAAGCTGAAAGTATTTCTATAATTACTTTGGGTTCTTTGAGGGCATACGCACCTTGTTTCATTTTTTCTTTTTTGAGTTCTCCACAATAAATATGAAGGTCAGGATATAAAAATGCTTTTTCACAGGCTTCAGTAGATAATTTTACATCTCCAGTTATTAATAAACACCCTTTTTCTTTTAGACACATAAATAAAAGCCTATTGATGCTACTCATAATAATATTATGTTCAACAGTCGTTCCTGCCATCGAACGAATAGTACCATTTATATATTCTAATTTTTCGCCTGTGGTTGTTTCCATCATAAGGTATTGCTCTACACTTACTTTGTTTTGTGGAATTCCCATTTTTTTATTGTTTATTTTCGTTAATTATTTACTAAAAACACAAAAAAAAGATACAAAAAATAACCCTCTAATCTATTTAGCTGCCCTATTTTTTACGAAGACCAAAATCTTCTCTACACTCGAACTCACGCCAAAGCGTGAGCTACATTTATTTTTTATTTGACTTCAAAATATCAGCAATATCTACAAATGTTCCTCCTTCTCCTGAAATAACAGGTAATTTCCCGTCCCATTTTTCAATCGCTCGTAATTTCAAAAGTTTGTCATCTAAAGAAAGTTGTAATAATTTTTGTGCGTCAGATTGTGCTTGCGCTCGTACTCTTTCTTGTTCGCCTTCAGTTTTGATACGCTCCAAATCGTTTAGAGCTGTCAATGCTTTTTGTTCTGCAATTTGCTTTAATTCAATAGCCGAATTAAATTCTGGCGAAAAATTAAAATCTATAATGGAAAAATCAGTAACGGTAATGTTATTTTGAGCTAATCGTTTTTTGATATATTGATATACATCTTCTTTTACGGCAGGTCTTTTTGTGATTAATTCCTCAGCCGTATAACGAGCAGCAGCCGATTTGATAGATTCTTGCACCACAGGTTCGATAATGGTTCGCTTGTAATCCAATCCTAAATCTCTATAAATAACATTTGCTTTTTCTTTGGATAAAAAGAAATTGAGAGCTACTTTTGAAGTAACAGGTTGCAAATCTTTCGAAGAAGCTGAGGCTTCAGCTTCCATTTTTTGAATACGAACGTCAAGTTGAATGACCGTAGAAATAAAAGGATTAACGGCGTGCATTCCCTCTGGAAGCAAAACATCTTGAACGGCACCAAAATTAGCGACTACGCCAACCTGCCCAGACTCTACGACGACAAAAGTTCTGAATAAAAATACGAGCGCAATGATAATAACTGTAAAAGTTCCGATTCCCAAAAAGACTGTTTTTGGGGAAATAGAAGGTTTGTTTCTTGAATTAGCCATAAAGTTTGTGATTGAATGAAAGGTAATTTTAATTGATTAGTTAAGCAATATAACGTAAAATAACTGATTTGGGTTAGTGTCTTTGCTTTTCGTCCTCTCAAAACTGCTTTTGGTATAAAATATTGGTGTAAGAAAATAGAAAGTTAGAGTTTAGAGAAAGTTAGAGTTTAGAGAAAGTTATTTAATGCAATAAGTAGTCGTACAAAATTAATAATACATATAACTGATTAGCGAGTGATTTTTAAGATAAGACACAAGATAAATAAAATTACAATTACTAATTATTATTTTTTATGCGCATTCAATTTTCTTTGTATTTATCTTCATTCATCATATAGATCATAAAAATCATTTACCAATAAGTTCAAGTCGTT
>Ga0100380_10003286_pt1 | contig 17202 bp, 9 predicted proteins | sample CryGeymeta201504_FD_80417 | JGI IMG/M metagenome (GOLD analysis project Ga0100380, IMG submission 80417) | Groundwater microbial communities from Crystal Geyser aquifers in Utah, USA - Crystal Geyser metaG 2015-04 | ecosystem: Environmental > Aquatic > Deep subsurface > Groundwater | place: USA... | reverse complement strand
CTCAGACTCCGTGCGTTGATCTGCTTTTTCAGTAGTCTAAGAGCACCCACTAACTTTTCTCGACTAGTATTATTTGCGCAGCATTTTTTTGCTTTGAGAGAATACTGCTTTATTGAGTTAGGGTTAAATAAAACAAATGCAACATAAATTAATTTGCAGCCTTTCGTTGCTTTTATTATTAATCATATCCAGAAAACTGATTGAGATTATTGTGTCAAGCTATCATTCACGACTTTCTTCATGACTTCATGCGTCGCAAAATCTTTAAGGGCCGACTTTGCTACTTGATAGGCCATGGCGCTGCCTGCCGTTACTCTAAGGCGCCCCCATCGACTGCCAAGTTGCCTTGTCCATAGAGACCCCAGGAGGTATATTCTGGTCCTCGTCCTGTTGCTTGGTGGAGGATTGCTATGGTTTATGGGCAGGGAAGATGTCATAATTGCAACGAGCAAACCTGTCTCTTTTGTTCGACCTCCACAACTACTGTCGACACCGCAAAAGCAAGCTCCATCGTTTGACATGTCCCAGCCGCAATTTTTCGAGAGAAAACCTTCCTCGTTGATGCAACGCAAATCTCCACCGCCGCCATTTTTGTCATTGGCAGACTTAACCCAGACAGACGATGCAGAAAGAGAAGAAGAGGCCTGCAAAACCAAGGCATTTGTTTATCTTGCGGATATAACATCTTCGACGGACGCTTCTCGTCATTCAAAAATCCCTCCCATAATCCATCAAACGTCCAAATCAAGATGCCTCACAAAACTGTTTGCGAAAGTTTCGAAAAAGTGGCGGGATCTGGATGGTTACAAGTATTACTTGCACGACGATAATGCCGTAATGAAACTACTTTTGAGCGACCAAGCTGCCTACGACTTTCCCTTGCTGCACCAGCTGGTGACAGCCAACTGTTTGCCCCACGGGACCCTCAAAGCTGACATTTGGCGCTACCTCATTTTGTGGTTTTACGGCGGTTTGTACGCCGATATTGATAGTCAACCTACCGCACTTTTCAATACCACACAACCAATCCTGACAGCAAACGATGATGGTTGGTTTCTGGTAGAGCAGTTTCATGTTCTTTCTCAGTATGTTATGGCAGTCTCTCCTCGGCACCCCCTCATGTGGTATGCTCTGCATCATGCTTTATTGAAAGTCGCGATCCAGATGGATACCGGGCGCGTCAATGCAGCTCTTGTCACGGGACCTCATGCACTGCACAGAGCCTACCAAGACTTTCGACGAGACGCGGGTGCCAATGTAGATCCTCAGGGTCCAGGCTACAAGCCAGTTTGGGCAGGAACCTTCCAGGGTACCAACCAACGTTCCATCACCGTCGTGGGCAAGGGTGAGTGGGAAGGACAGTACGTTACACGAGAGATGATGGACTTGTCGCTCAAAAAGAAACAGTACGCAAAAATGAACATGACGAGCTTTCGAGATGATAAAGATCGAAGGTCGGGAAAATCGTGCTTGTCGGCATTCTTCCAGTACCAGGAAAACCATTGAATCATAAGCTATGGATCTATGACAATATGAATAATTATGTGGAACTGTTGTGATTCACTCAAGGACTCGGATGTTTATGATGTTTAATTAATTGACTGCAAGGCTTGTGGACGAAACAACCACTCGGCCAACATGGCTTCGCGTCGATATCTGAGCAAGTTGCGTACAGCTGCTATTGTGCCGTACCACCAAGTTCCACCGTTGGATGTTGGAAGGTCCAATTGAAAGGCCAGTTGGGGATGCACTGCATAGTTGTTATTGGAATTGGCCAGTGTTCTGTCAAAAAAATCGTTAGGGTACTCCGTACTACTGATTCTCTCCATGCCCCGGCGACTCAAAACGTACGAGTGAGCGTAGATACTGTAAGAAGTATGCCACACGCGAAGGTGTCCCTTTATTCCCGTGTCTGTCATGGGTTTCAAGGGGACGTGTCCAAGATACAGGACCAACCATTCAGGATCCACCTCTGAGAGAGAATGGATACTCGCGGACACGTCTGCCGGTGTAGCGACGTAATCCCATTCGACGTCGTCCTCTAAAATGAGTAGAGAAGTGAAATTGTTTTCCAAACCATACCGGGCGGCATTTCTCTGGGAATGAAAGACACCACGACGAGGATCTTCTTCGTCCCTGTCGTTTATCAGCACTCGGGGGCGAAAGCCAAAGTTTTCGGTCCTTTTTAATGTGTCTTGATAGCGTTCTTCATGACCAGGGATGGAGAAAATGACAGAAGGAACGATGTCATGTGGCGAAAGGAGCAAATGCCTTTGCTGGAAAGTGTGGTTCATACTGCCTACACCAAGTAAGGAGAGCTTCGAAATGTAAAACAGAGCAGCAATGACAAAAGCGACAGTTTTGAATGCATTTTTCATCATGATCTGGGAGACAAACTTGTGCATAAACCGCTGTTGCTGCTTAGGTTTCACGGCGACCATTGTTTGCGGGATAAAAAGTTAAAAAATAAACACGATAAGCTGACCTGACCATTGGATACAATTATTGTTATTATTTGAACACGTACCTGGTAAAAAAAAATGCTTTTGATGCTGCGACGAGAAAAAGCGAAGAATCTATTAAAAATAAGGACGAATCTCGAAGTGCTACTACTGTAGTACTCACTACTACTAGTAGTAGAGTGAGTGCTAGCTAAAAGTGAAAAGTACTACTAGAATACCCCCCCCCGTACTACTGTTCTACTGTACTGAGGGAAACCTGGATTTTTACCAGTAGTACCTGGCTGGTACCTACTATTACTAGACTAGTACTTAAGTGAAAAGATGTGGGTTTAGCCGGTTTACTTGAGTTTACAGGTATTCAGTAGTAGGAGTATTTGCTACCTGGTACCAGAAGAAAGACGTTAAAAAGTGTAACTGCCACCACCAACTTAAAATTTTATTTACAGTAGACTAGCGCGACGAGTTCTACGAAGTTAAGAATATGAAAGTAGTGAATCTATTTTACCGCTCACAATCTTCTACGGTACCAGGTACCAGGGGTACCAGGTAGTAGAGTACTACCAGTTACCAGTAGTAGTAGTAGTAGAGTAGAGAGCAGCAGTTTTCCACCGCCAAACAGACCCACCAAGATTCACTGCCAAAATTGGTCGCCACAAATGTGCTGCGTGCACTAGACCTGCTACTAGCGAGTAGTCTACTACAGTAGACCTATTTGGCGATTTTATGCCCCGAATCAATGCTGCAATTTATTTGAAGTTGTCCGATACTTCAGCTTTCAAGTGCTACTACTAGCTAGTCTACTAGTAGCTAGTAGTAGTAGAGGAGTAGCTAGTCTATTACTGGTCTAATCGTATTGTGGTTTTGGAGCGCAGTACTGAGAGATCACTCCTCGTCCAAGGCAGAAGTGTGTACCAGTACTGAGTACTCGTACCACGATACGTAGTACGGCAGCCACCCTACTCACAGTATCCGACAATGGTACGGTCGCTGTTTGTTCTTGGTTAACATGTGCGTCTCAAAAGCTTGTATGAATCCACGTGGATACCTCGAAAATAAGATTATTTCACCAAGTTGAAGTTAGACCAGGCAGACGTTGAAAGCTGAGCAAATATCATTCATTTACATTGGAATAAGTAATAACTATTAAATATTCTGATATCTCCGCCACTATCATCCCAGAGAAAGGCACAAAGTAATAAACATCGTCCAAAATATTCATTCGAAATCATGAAGCTCTACACTGCCATCTTTACTCAAGCCCTCTTGGTGTCCAACGTTGCCGCCTTTTCGGCTGTTGTCCCGAATACACCTTCGACGACTGCGGCCACCAATGCAGGCCCCAGTATGGAACCAATCGACAAGACCATGCAAGGCATCGATGCCGAAGGAACGTTTGATCCTACCGCCGGAGAAAGCCCTGCCTTGAAGCGCAACAATAAAGATGAAATTTGGGTGGATCAGGTATGGTTGATTCTTTGTGTGAAGATTTTCGGTGCACTCTTTTTTGATAAACGAGAGTGCATCTTTGTACGTTGATATCGATTTCTTCTTCGGATTTTTGCTCACATGCTTTCTCGACGCTTCCATTAAAAAGAGAGCCCGCCCCCGCCGTAACCGAAAATCTCCTGCTATCCGTGGAATGATTCGAGAAAATATTGTCACTCCCTCCAATTTTATCTACCCTCTCTTTATTCACGATGAAGATTTCAACCAACCTATCGAGTCTATGCCTGGATGCGAACGCCATTCCCTTGATTCCATGTTGAGAGAAGTCGGGGAATCCTTTGAATTGGGAGTCAAATCTTTTGTTCTATTCCCCAAGGTTCCCGATGAGCTCAAGACCAACTTGGGGGTCGAAGCTTATAATCCCGACGGTATTGTTCCCCGTGCTATCCGTATGATCAAAGCCAATTTTCCTGACGCCGTGGTCGTGACTGATGTTGCCTTGGATCCTTATTCTGACCAAGGACACGACGGTATAGTCGAAGACGGAAAGATTATCAATGATGCCACTGTCAACCAACTTTGCAAGCAAGTCATCTGCCAGGCAAGAGCAGGTGCCGATATTGTTGCACCCAGTGATATGATGGACGGACGTGTCAAGGCCATTCGCGATGCTTTGGATTCCGAGGGATTCACCGATGTATCCATTCTTTCCTACACTGCCAAATACGCTTCAGCTTATTACGGACCCTTTCGCGACGCACTCGGCAGTCACCCTGGATTCGGAGACAAAAAGACATATCAACAGGACCCTGCCAATGGACGGGAAGCTTTGATTGAAGCTGCCCTGGATTCTGCTGAGGGAGCTGATATGCTCATGGTCAAGCCTGGTATGCCTTATTTGGATATCATTCGCCGCCTGAAGGATTATTCCCCCCTTCCCATTGCTGCCTACCACGTTTCGGGAGAATACGCCATGATTAAAGCTGCCTGTGAAAGAGGATGGTTGGACGAGCGAGCTGTTGTCATGGAGACACTGACTTGCTTCAAGCGAGCTGGGGCTGATATTATCCTGACTTACTATGCTAAGCAAGCAGCGCAATGGATCAAGGAAGATGGTTTGTACTAGACAATGAAAACTTATCTTAAATGAAAGACACGCATCGCTTGATTCCCTGAAACGCCACTCTGTATTGTGTAGTATGGACGTGCTGCTCTCCCTTCCTATAGGCTACTCGATCTCCTTTTTTCGCATTGTCTTTTCATGAAATGTGAAAATAGTGTTTCACTTTGTTTTCGACAGTTTGGGCCCGTCACGCCCTGAAATATATTTAGTAGAAGGCTATGTCCAATATTTACAGTGTCATTCCATTATTAGGAGCCACATCTTTGAAACAAAGTGGTTGTAACAAAGAAGAACATAGCTAATTTGTCTGTGCTAGTGCTGCTTCTTGTAACAGACATAATATGGTTTACTTGCAGAGAAGAAATGCAGAGCTGCTTTATGAAGAATTGCCTTTCCTCCCAATGACTTCACTTATTCCAGGCAAGATACATACAAAGATCAAAGGATTGAAAGTAATGTCATTTTCAAAGTATGTAAATAGCAATTAACTGTGCATATCTAGGTAGCAGCGTACTAGTATCTCTTGGGATAATTCATCTGCTAAAAATCATCCACAATTAGATTTTCTTCCAGGCATCAATGGCCTTTTTGAGTTGAGAAATGATGGCCTCTTCGCTCATTTCTTTGATCGTTGTATCTTCATCGGTTTCACATCGTCGGGCAGTCAATTGTACTTCGCCGTTGCTCATTTTCTCAACACTAATCTCGACCCCACCTTCCTTGGGTGGTCCCTTTTTCTTTTTATCGCTGTCGCCGTCTCCTCTTTCTCTGGAATCTTCTTCTTTCTTACTATTGTACCCTGTCTTGGTGGGCTGAAAAATAATACGAACGCCAGATCGTTCGATCAAATCGGCACTTAATTGCTCGTCATCTCCTCCTTCTTCCAAGAACGATGAGATCTTAACTGGAGTCGTGAGTCCCATACCCTTTCGATCTTCTTCAAATTTTCGAGACCACGTTGCAATAAACCCCGAAAGACTCTCGTATTTGACATTGGTATTGGACGTGGCCAATTTTGGAAAGTAGGCAAGTTCTTTATCTTTGGTATCGGTTGTTTCCTTGTTTCCAAAAAAGAGGTATAGTTTTGTCGGAACAGGAACACTCCGTGGAGCCGTAGAGGGCAAATAGGCTACAAGAGGGTTCGCTGTGGAGCGAGTAGAACGACTCGTAGGAATAACAAGAGAGGACCGAAAGGCAAAGGTAGTAGTAGAGCTGCAGAGCATTGTCAAGAGAAGACAACACAGTCCTGCAACGTGATGTACAGCAGCAAACATTGTTATATTTTTTAGGTGATGGTTCTCTTGGGATTGAATTGAGTTGTTTGAACTTTGCAATTTTGCAATTTATGGGCTTTCTATCACTCGCGTTTTTTCTTGTTCCAACGAGTAGATCACATCACAGATCACAGAGGATGAAGGATGTTGTGATTGATAATTAATTGATACACCACCTGCTACCAGAGTTCAGAAGCATTGCAGTCGTATCTTGGTGTTTCAATAAGTTTTGTCGGATCGATGTTTTTTAGCCGTAACTCTACTGGATCCATTGCACTAGATATAAATAGGTCGCACATTTGTCTCCTGTTAGGTTCTGTGCAGGGAGCGACAGCAGTCGATTTTATCACCCTATGGTTGCTATTAATTCTACTACTCGAGTAGCTAGGAGTATTATTTACTTTTTGGAGTAATAAATACCTGAAATTCAACCTTCAAACAGCACCAAAACACCAGGGTACAATGAGCTCATTGTGTTTGAATTTGATTCCAGTAGCCTGTGCTACATCTACCAAAGCCATAACAGGCCGTCCTGTCTTGGTTTTGAACACGCACAACAATCGAACTCTCTTTCTGGGTTATAACAAAAGTTCGGGGATCGTGGACGCTTCCATTTCCCCCAACGTCGTGAAGATATACCAGAAGCGCAACAAGCTATTGGCCTTTGGTTGTCGTGATTGTCGTGGTATTGTGACCATCAATGGAAACTTGCTGGATAAGGGAACCCGTCGGGAACTTCACAAAGGAGATGTAGTAAAATTAATGTCGGATGAGAACGATAGTGAATACTTCTATTGTGTCGCAAATGACGTGGAGGAGCAGGAGCATGAGGGCGATAGCAATGCTACTACTGGTTACAATACTAGTGGTACAGCAACACTGGTTGTAGAAACGAATAGCCAAGAAAGCACCGCAACATGGCCTGGTGCCTCGGCTCCACAACAGCACCAGCAAGTTTTTCCTCCCCAGATTTCCGAAGACACCATGTGTGCTATTTGCATGGAAATTCTCATGGAACCGCAAACCGTTGTTCCTTGTGGACATTCCTTTTGCAAACAATGTCTGCATCAGCAAGCTCAATGTGCAGAATGTCGGGGTCCCGTTCGAGGTACGGTGGCGTGCCGGTCACTCCAAAATCTCATTGATGATCTCATCCATGTCGATACCCAAACATCGACGGGAGTTTTTGATCGCGAAGATTTGGAATACTACAATCGTCGCAAACAGAAAAAGGATCGCTCGGCCAAAACTCGAGAGACGACGGCCCCGTCACGCAAAAGGCGACGTCAAATGCAACGGGAATTAGTAGCGGCCGGGACGTCTGCAAACAATGATATTATTGATTTGGCATGAATAGTAATTTATCCATGACAAAGGGATGTTGGAACCAGGGATTTTTGTAGTCGACTCCTAGAGTCGCTTCATATTATAGTAGGGATGTATGGCTCGGGTAGTGCGATAACTGAAAATGAAGGAATATTTTTGATTGAGTTGAAAAACCATAGACAGTACGTTTCTGTCGAATTGTCGCTCGTTAAGTTTTCGTTAAAGCCGGAATTGAAAGACAAAGTTGGCTTTGATTACTTCATTAGCTTTGATTATCCAATTGTTGTGTAGTACCTGGTACCCAAATCAGAATTGGAGAATTCTCCGAGCATTTCCCTTCTTGCGGACTCACTTTGTCGTGCATCAACGAAAGGGAATATTATCACCGTACGGCGAGAAAAAGTGAACACTATACACTGCAGATTGAAATCGAATACTTATGATGTTCTCTATAAACAAAAGCATAGCTAGCGACTCGCCACGATGTACTCGCAGAATACATGCGAGGAGCGAGGTAAAATTTTCAGGTCAAGTATTGTACATACATGCATCGCCATCAAAGAGGCAATCAATCCGTTTGGCGACGCTGTTGCTTCTTCATTGCCTTCATGGGAATCTTGGTCTCTATAGATCCCTCATTCATCCAAACTTCGCCCTTCATGCTCGACGTTTGTCCATCCCACCGTGCTGTTTCGATCTCCTGATCCTTCTTTCGCTTCGGTTTTTCTTCCGGAATTGATTTTGTTTTTCGGTCGTCTATCACAAACGAATGATCTTCTTGAACATTAAATGTTTCCCGTACGGATCGTTGGTAGACTTGAAGTGCCGCGTCTACGTTGCCTGCACGCTGCTCCATGAGTTCATAGGCTCGCCACAAAATCATTTTGGCATCGCAGCCTGGCGAAAAATCCTTGAGCGATCGCTCAAACAGAGCTCTTGCATCCTTGTGGTTTCCAATATCCTCTTCCATTTGAGTCCATGCAGTGACGGTGGCTACACTACGGCTATCAGCGTCCAAGGCACGGCTAAAGCAGCGTCGTGCTGCTGCGTAGTCACCTTCCTGGGACTCAAGAACACCCCAGGCTTGCCAGAGACGAGCGCAGCGATAGCCTCCGGATTGGTTTCCGGCAAGTTGAGCGCAAGCCCAGATTCCTTCCTGAAATATTCTTCTGGCTTCCTCTGGATGACCGTGTCGCATTTCCAGAACGCCCCAAGCTTGCCACGCCGGAGCGTGTCGTTTTTGTACTTCTGTGGCTCGCCGCATTCTAAAAAGAACGAGATAGCTGATTGTGAGTTTTTCTTAAATCCTAATACTTAAAAGCAAACACCACGACAACGAATGCAACGTACAATTCACGAGCCGCTTCAACGTCACCAAGCTCAGCAACATAGAGAGCATAAGGCTGTAAAACACCAGCGTCACGTGAATTCACTTTCAAAGCTCTCTCGAATAAATCAATGGCTTTACGACTGCTGCCATCGGGCCTCCTTGTTTCCATAAGAGCATATGCCTGGATGACGCGAGAATTTCTTTGATCAAATTTTAGAACCGTCTCAAAGCATTTTTTTGCTTCTTCCCAGTTTTCGTTATCGGCTTCCATTACTCCAAGCTGCAGCCAGGCAGCAGAGCATTTGGGGTCCACTTTCAGGGCATTTTGAAAGAGTTGACGTGCTCTTCGCACGTCTCCAGCGCCCTTGTATTCCAGCGATGCCCAGGCAGTGTAAACGTGGGAACTGTCTTGCATTCCAGCCTTTCTCAATTCTCGTTCAGCTGTCTCGTAGCACACTCGGCCGGCAGCTACTGTCTGTCCTAATTTGCGGGTGCGCAGTTGCGCCAGTGATACCCAAGCGGCTGCATGGCATGAACGAGAACGAGCTGCCTGCACATAGAGTGATTCGGCTGCTACGAGGTTCCCTCGTTTTTCCTCGAGTCGACCTAGTGCCTGCAGCAAAAATGGATTGGCGCCCGAGTCAGGCATGGCATTGGCATTTGTCTGTTTCGCAACCGAGTTTTGAATTCCTGCTCGCAGCCAGTCTCTGGCTAGTTCGTAGTCACGACGACGCTCTGCGCATTTAGATAGGCCCAAATACGAACGGCCATCGCGTGGATCCATCTCGACGCACGTCTCGTATAGCTCTTTGGCCTCCTCAACACGACCACGTTGCATTTCCTTTTTGGCCATGTACGTTAAGCGGTCAGCGTTGACCGAAAGTGGATTGCCCAACCGGACACCATCCCGAAATTTAATCGCGCCATCCCCCATCAGAGATGTCTCGTACTGGAATTCTCCAACATGAGTTCGCCGGTACCCGAACATTTTGTCTTCCACCATGCGAGTCAAACTACGATCTACCTTTCCAGTTTTCAAAACTCCAGTAGCATTTTGTTTTGGTGGTGGAATCAAGACACCAAGAGCATCGACAGCTTCTTCTTGAGCCTGAGTGTCCACGGTAGTAGTTTCTGCGGTATCCGATGCAAAAGAAAGGGGCTTGGACGAATCACTGCTTAACTCGGGTTCTTTGAAAAATTCCAGAGCCTTGGGCTTGGGCTTATCTAGCAAAGCATGCTGGGGTTTGTTCTTGTTTGTGGCCAAAGGTTCAGCGTTGCTTCGCAGACTCTTTGGGCCATTCTTTGCTGCCTTGGCAAGGGTCTTTCGATCTCGTTCCTTAGCCGAGTACAAATCTTCCTTGACGGAGTCTTCGTCGAGCACTGGATCAGGAAACAGCGATTCAAAGCTCCATATATTTGGAGTTTTGCTACCTTCTGCTTTTGCATCTGCTACCACCTGCTGATATTCTGCTTGTCGTATTAGCTGCAGCCTCCGTGTCTCCTTTTCAGTTTCGGGAATTCGCTTTCGCTTATATTTTTTCTTGCGCACACCGTTGTTATTATTATTTTTCGTCAATTGGTCAGATGTTTCCATGATGCGCTCACGTACTTTCTGTAGACCTGCTGCTACCTCGTTGGAATCGTTAAAGTCAGAATACACAAGAGCTGAGTCCGACATTTTCATGGGTGATCGATTTTGGAAGGACCGGCCACCTTGGGATTGAGCCTTTACTCGCGTATTTTTCGCCGGGCTCAGCGCCATTGTCTGAGAAGAATGGGATATTAACAGTAGGCATCCCACAAGTAAAAGCCGTTGGCAAGTTGTTCGGCTGCTGTAACTGTCGCTGCCTTGCCATGATACCGGTATCTCTGATATTCTTTGATTGGGCATTGTTTCGGTTGCTTTGTGCAGTAGTACTCTATATATGATGGTCGTGTGCTTTCAAAGAAACTTTTGGTCTCTACTAGTCTCTACCCTTCCTCGAAAATAAAAAATAATGGAATCGGCTACAATCGTTCCTGTATAAACAGAATTGGCTAATCGGATTTTGAACGGTTCAAATTGTTGTCTTGATCGCTCTAGCTACTACTCTACTTTACAATATTATTATTATTTGTGATGCCAGCAGTAATACTCCACTACTTGGTACTACTCTAATAGCTACGTACCTGGAAATGGACTCCAAGCTCCAAGCATACTGCCGGTAGCTATTAGCCAATTTTAAGATTGCCGTGTATCCCGCTGGCGAATAAAATTCTTATGCAGTGTGAGCGCCAATCGTTGAATTTTGTGAGGGAAGCCTTCGATCTTCAACATGGAATGGAAGAATGCGTCATCAAGGTGCAGCAGTAGCTGTAACCCGGATTTATCTGGTATCCACCCGGACTACCTGTTAATGAGGCACTCGAGCCGACTGCAACTAGTAGTAGACCTACTCCGAGTACATCATTAGCTAGAAGTAGACTATCATACCCCCAAAACCTAAAATATTTTGTGGGTTCTTCCTCTTGGACAGAACAGACATGGGGAACCCAAAACATTTATACTATGGGAGCTTTCCGTCATACTTTTTAATGTTTGATCTGCTGCGACCATACTACAGCAAATTCTCTCACAAGTGCAGCAAGCAAGTACTGTCTATGGTTTGTTCTCCACGGACCGGTCGCCATTACTCTACACCACAACTATTCCCAAATCAATAAAAAGTAGTTGTGTAGGATGTGCTAATAAGCTGAAATTTTCACCAACTTAAATGTCCATGTGTGTAGTCTGTACAAACCAGCCAGCAGTGTGTTCAAGCGAGTAGTAATGGCACCAACAAGATAGGAAGAGAACAAGCTGCTCGTTGTTGGTTGTTGACTCTCAATCGCATCGCACACTGGCAATTTATGAGGCAGAACGAAGAATTGCTTGATTTTTGAAATCTGTACCCCTCATCGGTTTTCTAATAATGGTGCGCGCAAATGCAAAATCAGGCACGGCTCCTTTCAATTAGAATTACTCTTCGGCAACCCAGACGTTGTTTTTACGCGCATCGTTAGAGAAGCGCTGCGAATTGCATGTGACGTTGAAAGTCTTTCGAGTTTTCCTGCAACGCCATCATATGGTAGAGGTGTCAAATTTGCGGAGCCATTTTTCAAAAAGGTTTCGACGGAAGTCCTGTTACTGTTCCTTTCGCAGTTAGCATTCGTCTCCTGAAAATCGTGCAATTTTGTTAACCGAGACATCAACCCACGAAGACTGGGCGCGAGTTTTCATTGACTTTCCACTTTTGCCTTTGGATTTCTTGAAGGAAGCCTCATAAGACCCGGGTCGTGAAATAAGAAACTTCCTTCTGTCTTCGTTGCTGCTGCTGCAATTCACACGACAGAAAATAATTTCGCCTTGGAATATGTTCCATTTATAATTTGCAAAATTTTGATGTGTACTTTGCTTCATTGAACTTTGCCTGCTCCGTAATCGTCGCTCCTGAAGAACTGGAATTTTCTATTAGAAGATTCGTTTCTTATCTATCGGGGTATTCCTCCTTCATTTCAGAGCCCAATCACCCATCATGCATCATGTGAATACCGGACCTGTTTTTCTTCAGCCAATGGATGCTACCACCCATAGTGAAGCCTTATTCATGATCAAACGAAGAAGGAGGAGAGCATCATCTGTGTCTGGTCGTAATATTGTGTCTTGATCCGAAAAATGAAATTGCGAACTCCAACCAAACGGGAAGTATCTCCGGGCCTTCTCTCAAGCTCATACGTAATATTCAGTTACAAAACGATGATTTGTCAATGACAAAACGCAACTAGCGTATAATTAGCTACAGTAGCATACCTCCACCGTACCTGGTACATATTATACAAACATTTCAGTAAGAAAAGTTTTTAAAAATTAAAGCCTGTCGGTTTATTAAAGATACTCTTGTCTACTACACAAATCGAGGAACGAGGAACATGAATCTTATCTCCGACATCTCAGGTCAAGGCTCGGCCAAAAAACTCCTTTCTTGATTTAATCAGAAAGGTAAGTATCCCAGGCATTTCCTTCACTCAACATGAGCCGCCTTCCATAAAATCGTTTCCTCAAGCAATCTTGGCTTCAAAATAAAAGTCGTGATTGATTTTAGTTTCCTCCTTCAGTTCCATTTCCCTCAATGTGGAATCCTTCAGGACGAAGGGATCTGTCGGCCTTCAAGAAGTGAGTGCTCTTCTCGCCTTCCTTGGGCCTTTGGTCCTCGGGGACTTCTTGGACGTGGGGCTTTTCTGCTTCTGGCATGATTCTATTGTTGTGGTTTTATTCGATTGATCAATTTATGGGTTTCATGGTGACAAGTTAAGATTGCACATCTGTTTCATACGAAGTCTTGAAAAAACCCATCAAGGTATCAAAAGAGAACCTTGCTTCTTTGCGAGGATCAGTGCAGTCATGAGTCATTATCCATATTACTTTTCAACGTTTAGTAATGGTCATGCATCCCTCGCCGGTCACTCTGGGAAAAGCTATGCTTGCTCGCTTGATGGCCACTGAACAAGTGAGTATGAAAGACCTAAACACTAGCTAATTCTCGGCGCAAAAAATGTCCCAGCAGCTGGAAGTCGCATATGGTTGTCAAGCAATGGCTTAGCTCGAGTACTACTCTAGTAACAGGTAGTCCGTACCTGGATTTGGCAGCTTTACTACAATACCTGGTATATCAGGTAGATGTGCTGTTCGCTCACAGATCCTTAGAGCAATCGTAACAGTCGCGATAACAGGTGCGGTCAGAAAATGCCAAGGGATAGACTGCAGAGGAGATGCAGTCTCCTGGGAAAAAATATCACAACTCTCTTTCTTTGTACTGTATTGGAAGTAGCCAGTGACTGGAAAGTTGCATAGATAACTTTAAAAGTTGGATGAAAGCTTATTGGCAACACTTTTTATCCAACCAACTAGCTGCATTCGGCGTCTATCTGTTTACCTAGCTAATGTAGTATGTTAGCTTTTACTCGAGTTGGTAACAGCATGGTGAAGTAACACTTCTGAGTGCGGTCAGTAGACTACTGTCCATGAGAGACATCATACGAATCTTGGATAGAGTACTCTAGTAGAGCACTAGTACTACTACTGCTAGACTAGCTACCACTAGCTAGTAGACTACTACTAGTCTACTACTACTCGAGTAGAGTAATCTGCTAGAATTATTAGTACTAGCTACTAGAGGCTTGGAGTGCAGTAGTTTTCGGACCTCACGTTTAAGATATTGCAACACTGTAAACAAAAAAATGATGATGATCTCGAATTTCGACCATAACAGAACTTTTGTTTGTGATTGCTCCTGCTTTGTCACCATTATTTGTGGACTTGATCACTACTATCTATCTCACACCATCGAATCTTCCCCATAGGCACACGCCTGGGATAAGTAGTAGTATAGCTTAGAGATCTCGGATAGATAGATTGGGCTATCTTTGTATTCGCTACATACACTTCAGTTTGGCAGCAGTAGTGTTAGTGGTATCCAGTTTCCACTTTCCACTGTCCATCATACCATAGCTATACCATACTTATTACGGAATTCAATACATGTATGTAACACAAGCAAAAGTAAGAGAATCCCAACAACAGCGACAAAAACAATATGGCATATCCTCAGCACCTTGATCATGAATCGTACGATTGTTCCTCCCTCTTGGAGCATGTCATACAAGAGGAGGCTAAGCTCGAAAGTGTCAATGATATGATGGATTTCGGACATCCTCCTCCGCCGAAACTGGGCATGTTTCGTCTTTTCTCTGTCGCTCCTGGTAGCGACAGCGGTAGCGGTGAAGATGATGCAACTATCCAGCGAGATCTTATATTGATGGTAGCCTTTACCAAACGGTGCATTTCCGCACAAGTATTAAGCGGACAATCTGCTTCTACAAAAACGGATCAAGATACCATCAAGAGATCACAAACTCCCTTTTTGGTCAGCACCATTTCGGATTCTTCCCCCGGCGACCATCACGAGCAGCAGCACCAAGCACAATCATCCAAATCTCAAGAAGTACTTGAAGAATTGATAACGGGTCTGACTATGGTCGCACTGGAGGACTTGTCGCTTGTTACTGTGACGGAAAATCTGTCTCAGGTTGTCTTTGATAGCGACCCGAAAAAGAGGCGTGTGCAGTTCGATGAACCCACACATCTGACCACGCAGCACAGCAAAGACAAAGACAACTCTACAGAACAATCCACCGCCAGAATCAAAAACTTACAACTGCGAGGATTTGTAGACGAGCAGAGAGTCGATACCTCGTCATTGCAACGCATTGCCGTTATTTTTGGTACCAACAAATCAAGAGTTCTTTCAGTAGAGTTGCGATGGCATCCCGATAGAAATGAAATCATCTTGCCTTTATCCGACTCCTTGGATCCGTTACCTCTGGATCCCATTGCATGGATCAAGAAAATTCAGGCAGATAAAGAAACACCCTTCTGTCCGATTGGCGGTGTCAATCATCTTTCTACCTTCATGGGCGGTGGCAAATCAGTCAAGGCGGGAGATATGAACAACACTTCAAAGAATGCTGATAAACTACCACCGCATCCTGATATGGCCTACGTTTGGATCACCTACGGCGATGGCACGATACTACGAATTCATCACTCGGCCTTTTTTCATTCGGTGGTTGGAGATGCATTGCTGACTAATGTCAATCAAGGAGGCTCGATGATACTACGCACTACCAAACCAACCTTGGCCGAACGACTAACTATGCAGCACGTGCAACTTTTACTTAGATGCGAGGCTAAATTTATGAAAAAGGACACTGCAGCGTTTTCGATCGTTCCTCTACCAAAGTATCATCCATCGCCGTTGGCACCTCTTCTGCCTTTTACACAATCACAACAGGACGAGTCTACACCGAAGGCTGGAGTCTTGCCCGATCAAGAACATAAAGGCAATGACAAGGAGGATGACAACCATCTTCTTGATATTCCTGAAGTTTGCGAGGCTGTCTTGTTTGCCACACCGACGGCATCGGCTGCGACGGCCGAATCATTTCCTACACTTTGCTTTTACACGTCAGAGGATCAATTCGCCGGTCGGGTGGCCGGGCATGGCGCGGAATCTGCCGCGATGAATTTGAGTGACACACCAATTCTGGGAGCAGTAGTTGGAGGGACAAAGGCCATGGTGGGTGGATTGTATGGAGCCTTAACCTGGGGGTTTAGGTCCACGCCGGCTCCGGCTCTTCCTGTATCGAAAGAAACTGGCGAAGAAGCAGATTTGCCTTTTGTAGGACCGTTTCCTTCCATGCGAAAAAAGACCATACGAAAGCTATTTGCCGGAAGTGAATTCCACGATTCACCGCGGCAAGTGGAATCCTTTATTGTGGATCCCGAAGGAAATTTAGGGGCGACAACAGACAGCTTTGGACGCGTCATGTTGTTTGACCTCTCAACAAAGCAAGTCGTGAGGATGTGGAAAGGATTCAGGGAAGCTTCCTGTTGTTGGCTGCAAGTTCCTCGGAGTGTGCTAGGATCGAATGCTCAGCCAGCCAAGAAGTCAGTCTATCTGGTAATCCATTCCAAACAGCGACGAGTGGTAGAGGTATACAGGGTTCGTCACGGTCCCCGTGTCAAGTCAGTTCAGGTCGACCGGGATGCGTCGATTGTTGCGTGTAAGGAATTTATTTGTAATTCGGAGCAAGGCGGTCCGGGCCAGTATGTATCGAGCTGCTACATAGTCCATTCACCACTAGACATTGAAAAAATCTGCGTTGACGAGCAGGATGTTTTTCATGCACGAGACGAAACGCAGAAGCTGGATCGTCAAAACCATGCTTCCACTTCAGCTATAAATCCAAAGGAAGCAGCCCTCAGACTGCAACGGCTTCAACAACTGCTTGCCAACACGAACGTGCCATGTCAATTACAAGATGTTCACAATGCCCTGTTACAAATCAAGTCACTGAAGGATCTCGCAACCTGTCTCGATCGGCTCGCAGTTGCTTCTGTTTTGGAATCTAAGATGGGTGTCACAGGATCAGAATTCCAAAAAGTTGTGCTGGCGTACTGCCGAGAGAGCTTGAAGGAGGCGGTCAAGAATTCTAAGGGCGATCCTGCGTCTAATCCTCACGTCAAGTTAATTGCCGCCAAGATTGTATGGCATACGCAAGTCATAAACGCTTTTGATATTCTGCGACGATTTGAGCTGAGTGAGAAATCGGAAGAAGATCAGCAGGTTGCCCCTCGATCGCCTTGGACAGAAGAAGCGATGG
>Ga0100380_10003274_pt1 | contig 17237 bp, 18 predicted proteins | sample CryGeymeta201504_FD_80417 | JGI IMG/M metagenome (GOLD analysis project Ga0100380, IMG submission 80417) | Groundwater microbial communities from Crystal Geyser aquifers in Utah, USA - Crystal Geyser metaG 2015-04 | ecosystem: Environmental > Aquatic > Deep subsurface > Groundwater | place... | reverse complement strand
CATCAAGAAGAAAACATTCAAATAAGAACCTATAAAAAAGAAAAATCAGACAGTTTAGAAACCGTCTGATTCATATAAAATTTATCTAAAAACCTGTAACGCTATTTCAGGACAAGACATAATTTAAAAATGAATACTGTATTTTTTTATGTTAGCTAGTGGGATTACCAAATTTTATTTTATTATTCCTTAGAAGTCAAGACAAATAAATGACTCTTCTGAAAATAAATTTATATATAATATACGTATTATAATGTATGTTTTGCGATTTTTTTAGGATTTGTATTGCGATGTTTAGTATTTGAAGTCTAGTTTTAGAGGTTTCTAACTAGATTGTAGTATTACTTGTATAGTAAAAAAAGTAAGATTTTTCAGTTTTGTGGCTCTAAATACTCAAATTTATCTATAAAAGTTACATTATTTAGTTATTAAATAATAAGATTATAATATCTCCACTTCACTACTTTTTATAAAATGAATTCCTAACTCTTTTGCTCTTTCATAAATAGGTTCTCCCAAATGACCTAAATTGGGAATATCAGACATACAATCTTCTAAAATAATTACTTTTTTTGCAAGGTTTGGAGCATAATCCATAATCTGTTTTAAGCTGGTGGCAACACAATGTGACTTTGCTTGTCCTGCTAAATACAGGTTTTTATACTGATTTAAAGAATCTAAAAGGGATTGGTTGAGCTGCGTTTCGGGTTGGTCTTTTAGAGGAATTTGAGCTTGAAAAATACCGAAATGTTCGGTAATTGGACAAGTTCCTTTCGTAACAGTTTGGTATTGTTTGTAATGATTATTTTCTTTATTGATTTTTATCCAATCTTCTAAAGCTTTTGAAAGGGTTTCATCAAGGGCAGCTCCTTTTGAACCTATCAAACAATGCGTTGTCCAAATAAAATGAGGAAATTCGCCTTGTGCTTCCAAGTTTTTTAAGTATTCTTTACTAGCCTTTGGAAAAAAATTAGGTGTCCATTTTCCTTCTTCTACTTCTTTGAGTGTAATTTGTGTAAAAGGATTTGGCTCATTTCCAGTTGAATCTCTCCAAAAAGAAGGATGCGAAATATCATTAACAGGATGATTATCAAGTGTTACGCAAATATGGTCAAGAGATTTTGCATTTTTTGTAATAAAATCAGAAAGACGTTTGATGTCATTTTCGGCATTTTGAACATACAGAGCTCCAGCAGGATTACAAAAATCATATTGCGCATCAATTATCAAAAGAGCATTTTCGTTTTTCATTGTTTTAAATAATTTGATGTCATTTGTGAGATACAAATAACGGCTAGTAAATAGGTTTATTTAGGATAACGTGAAAAATACACTAAGGTTTGCTTTTTGTGAAAATTTCTCAATAAATTGTCTTTTTGGTCTTGCTTGTATGATTTTTGAGTTATAATTTATAATAAAATTAAGTTTATCATTTTAATTATCGTATGCTTTGAAGTGTCTGATAATTTTGTTTTGACTAAAAAATCTATGAAAATCCAATCTCAATTCTTTTCCTGTTCTCATTTTTTAAAATACAATATTTCTTTTTTACTAATTGTATGTTCGATACTACTTTTTAGTGGAACTTTAGTTTCGTGTGGAGGAAGCAAAAAAGGCGCACAAGCCAGCGAACAAGAAGCAGGAAAGAAGAAGAAAAAGCCCAAAAAATGTAAAGATGAAGGTTGTAAAGTAAGAATGTCGCACTATCACGAAGGAACTGAATATAAGGGTAAACGAGGAAACTTTTTTATACGCTTGTTTACACCCAAAGAATCCAAATATGGACAGGGAAGACACAGAAATCACGGTTGGAAAAAAGGAAAGAAATAAGCGAGTTTATTGGTTGGTGTAGTTACGTTTAAAATACCAACTAATAACCTTTTAAATATCATCAAAAAAACTTCCTCCCTCATCTGTTTTTTTATTTTTTTCTGCTTCGTCTTTTTCTTCTTCAAAATCTGGAAAGGCTGGAGCAGAATAATTATCTAAATCTTTTTGAGCATCTCCAAAAATATCATCATCACTTTCTACTTCGTCAAAAAAATTAGCATCAGTAGTTGTTGGAGGAACTTCTGAAACGGATGGTGTAGGTAAAGATTCATTGTCATCAGATTGTTCTTTAAAAATAGGCTCTTCAATTTCAATTTCATTTTCATCTGAATTATCTACTTCATCAAAAAAATTAGCATCGGTAGTTTCTTTTGGAATTGATGTTGATAAAGGTTTGTTTATGTCCGATTGCTCTTTGAAAATAGTTTCTTCAATTTCATTTTCATCTAATTTATCTACTTCATCAAAAAAATTAGCATCAGTAGTTTCTTCTGGAATTGATGTTGGTAAAGGTTCGTTTATGTCCGATTGTTCTTTAAAAATGGGTTCTTCAATTTTATTTTCATCTGAATTATCTACTTCATCAAAAAAGTTAATATCAGAACTGTTTGTTTTTTCTACTTCTTCATTATTTTCTATTTCATCAAAAAAACTATTTACAGAAGGGGTTTCATTTTCTTGTCTGTTTTCTATAATTGTTTCTGTTTCTTGATAATTTTCTTCCGATTTTATTTCTACTTCTTCTTCCTTTTCCTCTACTACTGTAGTTGTTCCGACCAGTTTATCAAAGGCATTTATTGATTCTGTATTAATATCTAAATTCTCTTTATTTTCATCATTCTCTATTTCTAAAGCTGCTTTTTTAGCCTCTACTTCTTGTTTTTCTTTCTCTAATTCTTGTCTATATTCTTCATCTAACCAACTACGCAACACCCTACGGTCAGCCGAACGAAGTGCTGCCATTTGTGTATTATGTTGAATAGGATTTGATTTGGCCAAAAAAAGTGCAGCCGTTTGAAAATAAGGGTACTTTCTTAAAATTCTTTCGAAATGGGTTGTATCAGAAGAAGTAATGGAGGAGAAATCCTCTATAAATTTATTGAAGTTTGATGAATTCATAAATGAATTTATATAATAGTGTGTCGTGCTTTGAAAACTATAACGCTTAGTAATAATAATTATTAGATAAACTAATACGTAATTTTTACATTTTATTTCACTTTTCCAAATAAAAAGCCTATAAATCAATGATTTTTTGAATTTATCAGCAACATGAGTGACATTTAAAAAAAGGCAAATCTTTGCCAAATTTTATTCTGTATAAATGTCTTTTTTCCATAAAGTAGGGTTTGCAAACCCTACTTTATGGAAAAAAGCAACCTATTATTTTGTCAAAAATTGATCAATTTACAGAATTTGAAAAATGTCACTCATATTGTATCAGCAATAAAAAACAAATTTTTACAAAACTGATTTTAAAAGACTTATATCATTTTACATTTTATTTTCCAACAAATGACACTAAAAATAGTAGTGTAGAGTATCTTTGTCCTTTTCGATATTAAGGCACACAAATTGTCTTTTTTAGTTTTGAGGTTTTGAATAAACAAAATATTCTTTGTGATTTCAATTTTCTCTTTATTTATTTTATTCATCGTTACTACAATTTTCATGTTAAAAATTTCAACTTTTAGTTTCATTTTATTGTCATTTATGACGTTATTTTTTGCTTCATCTGCTTCTGCACAATTAGAAATGCCACAGCCTAGTCCTTCGGCAATGATTAAACAAACTGTTGGCTTGACAGATATTACCATTGATTATTCTTCTCCTGCTATGCGTGGGCGTGAGATTTTTGGTAAACTTGTTCCTTATGGCGAAATATGGCGTACAGGTGCAAACAAAGCAACAGCAATTACTTTTTCTGAGGATGTTACTATTGCAGGAAAAAAAGTAGAAGCAGGTAGTTATGCCGTTTTTACGATTCCAAATGAAAATGAATGGACAATCATTCTCAACAAAAATACAGAGCAATGGGGAGCAGGCAAGTATGACGAACAAGAAGACGCAATCCGTTTGACTGCAAAACCGTCTAAAGCACCAATGACTTTCCAACGTATGACTTTTATGATTGAAGCTCTTGAAAATCATACAGCACAAATTTCTTTATTTTGGGCAAATACACAAGTTTCGTTTATGGTAGATGCCAATCCAGTAGCAAAAGTAGTTTCTACCATCGAAAGTACAATGAAACAAGCTGATAATCTTTGGTACACGTATGCACAATCGGCTGAATATTACTTAGAAAATGGTCAGAGCAAAGAACAAGCTCAAGAATGGATCGAAAAATCTATTTCTTTGAACGACCATTTTTATAATAACTGGATCAAAGCTCGTATTTTGGTAGCTCGTAATAATACAGGTGGTGTTTCTAGTAGTGCTGGTGTAGCCGTAGCGATGGTAAAAAAAGCAATGGAAATGGGAGAAAAAGAAAATACAAACTTCTATAAGCGTTTGAAACCTGAAATGGAACAATTTGTAAAAACGTATTCTCAACAAATGATTAAAACAAAAGGAAAGAAAAACTAAAACGCTTTTTTAGATTTTTCTTTTGACAAGTAAAAAAGCCTTTGCTAGAGCTATTCTAGTAAAGGCTTTTAATTTTCTTATTGTTTTTCCTGTTTTTTTATTTGCCTATCAATATTCTTTCTGTATAGACTTTTTTATCATCAATTACTTTCAAATAATAAACTCCGTGAGGAAATCTATTGACATCTATTTTTAATTTTTTCTCTTTTTCTTCTTTCTTCAAAACCGTTTCAAAAACTAATTTTTGATACGAATTATAAAGTTCTATTTTCAAATCATCAGTCAAAATACGCTTTTGATTTTCGTCTTCTGGCTCAAAATCTAAGGTAAAGCTATCTTTTGTTGGATTCGGATAAGCTCTAAAAAAACCTCCCCCAGAACCACAATTGACCACGTCGTACTGAAAAAGTTTCCAAGCCGACCAACCACAATAACCCATTACACGAACTCTAAAAGAAATTATACCTGTGGTATGAGGCTGAATATATATCTTATTTTGTACAACATAATATCCAAAATTCACAGAATTGATTGATTTTTCTACTTCAAAATTAGCATTTAGAGGCGCAAAACCATTTCCTGTAAATTCTACATAATTTTGAAACTCGTAATAATACGTTTTGCAAAACTGCCTTCCTATATCAGAAGTTGTGATATTTGTTCCCAAATAAAACGTTTTTGTATCTGTATAATTTCCAGACTTAGCCGTAACAGTTACGTTTCCATTACCTGTAATAGTAACTCCTTGGCTATTCTCACTCACTTTTGTACCTCCATTCACTACCCAACTCACAGGCAAACAGTGTACATTTTGCAACTTTACAGTAATAGTATTATTCTGACAAGTCGTAATATCTATACCCTTGATTTTGAAATAGTTATTTATGAAATTTGCTCTATAACCAAATTGTCCAGAAAAAAATACTGCTCGCATTCTTACTTTCTGTCCATTGGTAAATAGATTCATACAAAAATCTGGGCTATAATCCATGAAGTTCATAAACATATCTCCATTTGTTCCTGAATTAGGACAACTTACACGAGGAAAAGAAGGACAAATACCACTACCTGCTGAAGGGTTTGCTTGAACGGGAGTGTCTGAAACATAATCACCGTCATTACCATCTACACAAGAACCTGCTCTTCCCCAAGTGTGAAAGAGTCCTAACCAATGACCTACTTCATGGGTGGCTGTTCTTCCTGATGCACTAGCACCCAAACCTCTACCCATTCTACTAGCTAAGATAGCTACACCATCCGTATTAGGATTGTCTATATATTTATCTGGAAATGTACCATAACCTAGTAAATCCTGCCATCTACCGTCTTTAAATGTTTCCATACGGCTTACAACCCAAATATTAAGATATTTATCAGTAGCCCAAGCATCTTGCCCTCCTTGACTAGTATATTTTATACCTGTTGCAAACTCATCTCTCACACCACCAGTATATGCTTCACGAAAAACCCTATTTCCTACATTTCTACGAGTAATCCCAGTAGTTGGACTTCCATTTGGATCAATACAAGCCAATTTGAATTCAATATTTACATCAGCAACTACACCTTGGAAGGGTAAAGGCGTATTTACTTTGTCTAAATTTGTACGACGAAAATCTTCATTCAAAATAGCTATTTGAGTTTGAACACGAGCATCTGTAGGATTTAAAAACAGGGGAGGTTCGTTTCCATCATAAAGCAAGTGAAAGACTACTGGAATAATGATTGTTCCATTTGGGTCTACTACTCTTTCATTGTTATTTGTGTTTGATATACTCTTTAACAAATTTGTTGAATTGCATGAGTCGCTCATAACGTTTAGGATCGTTCTTTTGTAATTCTTCCATATCAAGTTCTGAACTACAACTTTTTTGTGCGAATAGATAATTTGAATGGCAAATTAAAAATGCCAGTATTAGAAATAATATCTTTTTCATTTTATTTGAAAATTTAATTGTTTAGTTTGATTTTATAGAAATAATACTTGCTTTTCTTCCAAAGCCAGTACGAGCATCTGCTGGTATTAACATTCCTGTACAATTTGTACGATACAAATCAACAAGCACTTTTTTACCTCCTTCTCTAAATTCTTTAGGCAGAGCTGGGCAAGGAACAAGAATACTATCTGAATCAACGATATACCTATCTCCTTCAAGCTCTTTTTGAATAGAAATAATGTATATTCTCTCTTCTTTTGGATGTCCACTAAGGAATGTTACTACGGTAGCCTCTTGATTGATGAGCGTATCTACTACTCTTTCATTTTCACATGGTGTACAGTACAGTAAATGATCATAGTCATTGATAGGCTCTTCTGGTGTAGGCGTACTCTCATTGCAGCCTGTAAACGAACTTGCACTTGCTGCTGTGAGGAGTGCAAAAATTAAATGTTTGAATTTCATAATAAAAAAAGGGTTAAATAATACAATAAAATTTTAATTGTATTTGGTTTTTGAATAAATAATAATTATCGGAGGGTTAATTCTGTAAATGTTTTTTCATATGTTAGTTTATTTTAGAGAGATTTAGCTTGGGTTAAGTAGTAGGATTTCCATTAGGATCAATACAAGCTAACTTAAACTCAATATTCACATCAGCAGCCACACTTTGGAAAGGAACAGGTGTATTTGCTCTATCTGCATTTAAGCGACGGAAATCTTCATTCAGAATAGCTATTTGAGTTTGTACACGAGCATCTGAGGGATTTAAAAGTAATGGGTCGTTGCCATCATAGAGCAAGTGAAAAACGACTGGAATAATAATAGTTCCATTTGGGTCGATTACTCTTTCATTACTATTTGTATTTGAACTATACTGTTCAACAAATTTGTTGAATTGCATAATTTGTTCGTAACGTTTTGGGTCACTCTTTTGTAATTCTTCTATATTAAGCTCTGAGCCACAGTTTTGTTGTGCAAGTGAAATTACAGAATAGATACACAACATTAATGTCAATAAACAGTTCTTGCATTATTTTATTTTTTTTAAAAATTTGTAAATATTTTGGTTATCTTTTAGTTATAGATTCTAAATCTAATTTGCTACCATACCACGCTTCAGGATTTGATGATATATCATTAAGCAATCCACTACAACTCTTGACACTACCACTAATTAAAATCTTTTTTCCTACTTGTTGAAACTCTTTTGAAAGTGGTGGACAAGGAATAAAAAGGCTATCATTTCCGTAAGAATAACCATCGGTTTCTAAGTAGAGCTTTTGTATAGTAATAATGTATAATGGCTCTGCATTTGGATTGCCAGTAGAATAACGTTTTACCACTCCTTCTACATTATCAAGAGTATTTACGACAGTTTCATTCTCACAAGTAACACAAGGCTCTGGAGCTTTAGGGTCAGGCGTACTCTCATTACAGCCTGTAAACGAACTTGCACTTGCTACTGTGAGGAGTGCAAAAATTAAATGTTTGAATTTCATAGCTTTAATAAATTAAATGAATGATAAAATTGAGTTTTAAATAAAATAATATTCGGAAGATTATTTTTTTGAAGGCACAAAGGTAAGAGTAATAAAAAGCAAAAAACAAGTAATTATATTAACTATATTGGTATAGTTCTATTTTTTAATCGTTATTGACTGAATTTGCGTGTCTTTTTTTTGATAAAATCCTATAAATAACGGAATAGTACAATTATTCTTTGCGTTTGTAGCTTGTTTGGCTCATAGTTGTTAAAAAACAATACATGAGATTTTTCAAACTATTGCATTTTTAGAAACTTATATTTCTTTGTGATAAATATATTTCTGACCTTATTCTTATCAAAGACCCTAGCTATTCCTATTTTAGTTGCATTATGATTAAAAATAATTGTATAAATTATATAAAAACAGGGTTTTTAGTCTTTTTCAATTGGAAAAACAAATTATACTATTCTGATTTTCTGATAGTTAGATAGACATCTAAATCAAAAAAATATTGATAAGTACTATAAATAGACTCTCAAAATTTCTTTTTCCTATCAAAAGTTCTTATCTTTGTAACTCATTTCAAAAAAGGTAGCTAAATTTCTGTAAATCAATCACTTACTCTAATTTTCTAGCTTATTAAAAATGAATTTTAATCAAATTATTTTCTCACAGTTAATTAAACACCTTTAAGCATAATTTTTTATTGATTTTTTAGTAAAAAAACATGCTACAAAGGCAGGCACAAGGCAAGCCTGAAAATAATTGCTTCTTTTTTATTTTATTATATGAGTAATTCAAACATTTCAGCAGGCGAAATCAATTGGGACGAATTAGAGTCTAACAAAACAGGCTTTGGTGCAGGTTACAAAGATTCTCGTCAACAAGAACTCGCAGACCTTTACGAAGAAACACTTACTGAGTTTTCAGAAAACGAACTTGTTACAGGTACAATCGTAGGTATCACAGACCGTGAGGCTATCGTGAATATCGGACATAAATCAGACGGACTTGTATCTCTTTCAGAATTTAGAGATTTACCAGAACTTAAAGCTGGTGACCAAGTAACGGTTTATGTAGAGAAACAAGAAGACGCAAACGGACAAATTTTGCTTTCTCGTCGTAAAGCAATGGCTCTTCAAGCATGGAAAAAAATTGAGCAGTCGCATCAAGGCGATGAAGTTATTGAAGGTATCATCAAACGCCGTACAAAAGGTGGTTTGATTGCAGATATTTTCGGTATTGAAGCATTTTTACCAGGTTCACAAATTGATGTTAAGCCAATTCGTGATTTTGATATTTATGTTGATAAGAAAATGGAATTGAAAGTTGTCAAAATCAATTATGCAAATGACAACGTAGTCGTTTCTCACAAAATTCTTATTGAGAAAGACCTTGAAAAACAACGTTTACAAATCCTTGACAACCTTGAAAGAGGTCAAGTATTAGAAGGTGTGGTTAAAAATATCACTAATTTTGGTGCATTCGTTGATTTGGGTGGCGTAGATGGATTACTTCACATTACTGATATTTCTTGGGGACGTATTAGTCATCCAAACGAAATATTAGAATTAGACCAAAAACTTAATGTTGTTGTTCTTGATTTTGATGAAGATAAAAAACGTATTTCATTAGGTATGAAACAACTTCAAGAGCATCCTTGGGATTCGCTTGAGGCTAGTTTGGAAGTAGGTACAAAAGTAAACGGACGTATTGTCAATGTTGCTGATTATGGTGCATTCTTAGAAATCAAACCAGGTGTTGAAGGTTTGATTCACGTTTCTGAAATGTCTTGGTCGCAGCACTTGCGTAACCCACAAGAATTCTTGAGTATCAATGATACAGTAGATGCAGTTATCTTGACTATTGACCGTGAAGAGCGCAAAATGTCATTAGGTATCAAACAACTTACTGAAGATCCTTGGACGAAAGAAGAAGTTAAAACAAAATATGCTTCTGGACAGCGTCATACAGGTACAGTTCGTAACCTTACCAATTATGGTTTATTTTTGGAGTTAGAAGAAGGAATTGACGGACTTGTTCATATTTCTGACCTTTCTTGGACTCGTAAATTCAAACACCCATCTGAATTTATCAAAGTAAACGAAAAATTAGAAGTTCAAGTATTAGAATTGGATACAGAACAACGTCGTTTGGCTCTTAGTCATAAACACATGGAAGAAAATCCTTGGGATACTTTCGAAACTATCTTTACACCAAATAGTGTACACAAAGGTACTTTAGTGAACAAAAATGACAAAGGTGCAAACATCGAACTTCCTTACGGTGTACAAGGATTTGCTTCTACAAAACACCTTACTTTGGAAGAAACAGGTAAAACTGCTGAAGTTGGAAACAACATTGACTTCAAAGTAGTAGAGTTTTCTAAAGATGAGCAACGCATTATCCTTTCTCATGTAGCTACTTACCGTAGTGGAAAAGAAGAAACTGCAGCCCCTGCAAAGAAAGCTAAAGCTCCTAAAGCAGAAGCAAGTGAAGAAACAACTTCAAAATCTAAAGACATGAAAAAATCTAAAGATTTAGAAACTACTAGCTCGCTAGGAGAAAATTCTGCACTTTCTCAGTTAAAAGATGATATGAAAGATGGCGATAGCAAATAATCTTATTCAATTAGAATAAATTAAACTGCTTTTTTTAAACTGCTTTTTATATACAAAAACCCTTATTTCTTTTCTTTACCCTTATTTCTTTTCTTTATTGAAATAAGGGTTTTTGTATATATGTTGGTTTTAGAATTTTAAATACTTTCTCAATAAATATCACACTTTCGAAGAAGTATAAAATTCGTTTGTGAGTAAAGGAACACACAAAATAGCATTAAATAATTATGATAACCTTAACTTTTATCCTTAACCTTTATTTAGTTAGGTTTAAGCATCTTCTTTTTTGCTCTCTAGTACTTCACGTACTGTATAAGTAGCAATCATAAACTCCTCTCCTTTGTGCTGCCTTATTTTTCCGATTATTTCTTTTTGTACAGAAGCATTATTTTTTAATACATCATACAAATTATCCTCATTAGAAATTAGAGAGCCTGAAAGGGCAATTTTTACTTCAGGGTGTATGGCTTCGCACACGTAATGAAAACTACTGTATCCTGATTTGTAGTTTACATCGCAGGGTTGCATAGGTTTTCTTGTGATTGGGCAAATGTTTCCTCTCAAAAACTCATCAAGTCTTTCAGCAAATAGTTTTGAATTGTAGTATCCCATAGCTTTTGGTATCTGTCTTTTTATTTTTTTAGCGTTTTGAATTTTTCATACTTACTAATATGCAATGTGCTAATTTATACAAATAACTTTGAAAAATCGTGTTTTTTGATATGATTAGTAGAAACCCCTCAAACAGACACTAAGATAAACTGCTAAAAGAATTTTTGTTTTCTCTGATTATTTATAAGTACTAAAGATACTATTTTTAGACCATAAAAACAAACATTTGCTAAACAAAATTATTTTTTTTGTGAAATTTATAAGCCTTTTTGTATATTTTTTTAATTAAAAAGTTTAACAAATTATTTTTTGTATAGCTATTACTAATAGAAACATTATTTTTACTACCTAACTGAAAGCAATTAATATCAAAAGAAATAGTATTACTATTTATATCTAAAGCTATTTTAATAAAAGTTAAATAGAGAACTTTTTTTTTAATTTTTGACGAATTGTGCAACCCTTCTACAAAAAAGCTGTCTTTGTTTTTAAATTAATACACACCATAGTAATTTATTATAACTTATTATTCTCATGAAATCACTTCTCACTCCTGTTGTTTTCTGTCTTCTTTTTATATTTCCTGTATTGAGCTTTGCACAAGATACAGAAGTAGAGATAGAAAATGAAAATGAAAAATCAGAAAAAACAACTAATCGTACAGATACAAAAACAAGTACAAAAACAAGTACAAAAACAAACCGTAAACGAGTAATTATCATCGAACAAGAGGAGCTAGATGACCTCAAACAAGAAATTAAAATTGATTTAAAAGAATTAAAAAATGAACTCAAAAATGCTTTCAGACAACTTGAGGAAGTAAATTGGGACGAAGTAGATCAAGAAATCGAAATCGCTATGGAAGAAGCAAGACAAGGACTGGAAGAAGCCAATGAAGAGTTAGCACACATCAGAATCGAAATTGATGAAGATTTTGAAATGGATATTCGTGAAGATATGCATGAACTTAGAGAAGAATTAGAAGAAATGCATGTCAATAACGGCTCTCTACGTATCCGAATCTTGACACAAAATAGCCGTCCTTATAAAGGTAATAGAAAGGTAGAGCGCAACTTTTCTGAATTGAAAATAGAAGAAAATCCGACTTTGTCTGACAAGATGAAGAAAGAAACCACTACTTTATTTGACGAAACTGTTCAGAATTCTGTCAAAATAACTCCACAAACAAAAGAAGGAAAATTTACTCTAAATTTTTCATTATCAGACAATAAAGCTGACAAAAAGACTACGTATATTGAAATCTATGATTCAGAAGGAAATGTGATGTATTTTGAATCTTTAGTTGATTTTTCTGGTAATTATCAAGGAGAAATTGATCTGGCTGTCAATGGTGCAGATACCTATACACTTGTTGTTCGTCAAGGAACAAACTATTTGAGTAGAAAAATTAATTTGAAATAGAAAAATAATCTTTATTTAAAACTTATGAAAGAACTTGATTTTCTATTTAATCAAGTTCTTTTTTTGTGGCTATATATCAAAAAAAACTTCTTTTTCAGTAGCAAAAAAATTGTTCACTCGTACAATAATTATTTCTTACAAGAAGTCGCCAAATGCCAAGCTGAACCTTAGGAATCAATGATTATATGCAAAAACTACTGTACTCTGCTTTTTTTATAGAACACGGATTTTACAGATTGGACAGATGAAACACGGATTTTTTAAATCATAATTAAATTATTTTGATGCTATTTTATATTTATCTGTATTTTCAATCCCATCAAACGATAGTTCAGGGAAGCTAATCTTACTAATCCTACCCTATAAAAAAATAGTAGGGTACAGTATGCAAAAACCTGTGAATTTTGATGATTTGGTAGAAAAACTATCTTATTATTTATAAAAATAAGCCAAAAAGATACTATCTTTCAAAAACCGACTATATTTCGGTTAAAATAAAACTAAACCTTTCATTGTTTTATTTTTATAGAATAATGAAGAGTTTTTTTATTCTTTAATTATAATAGAACTTATTAAGAAATATTTTTTAATTAAAATTCAATAATATTTTCAATTCCTCAAACATCCTGTCCCAATGAATGAGCCAAACTAAAATCAAACTAACAACTAAACCAGCAAATACTTTTAATAAATCTCCTTTAATCATTTTAAAAATTCCTAGTGTACCTGAATAGCGTGGATAAAGTGGATGATTCAAAATATCTTGTTCTTCATCTAAACTTTCATCTAAACTTCCTTTCTTTTTAGGCTTCTTCTTTTCATTTTTCAAACGAGCTTCAAAAGCTGCCTGCATATTTATACGAAGGTTTATCATTAGTTCACGCCCTGCCAAAAGACCTACAAAGACCCATGTTGTACTCATCGGAATATCACTCATTTCTTTGAAAACAAATAAGACTATTCCATAAATAAGGTCAATAATGGTAGCCGAACGAATGTCAGTAGTATTGGTTTTGGAAGTAACAATTTTCTGAATTTTGCCACCACGGCTATAAAAAATATAACCCAAAAGAGCTACTAACATAAGCATCGATAAGACAAAAGCAGTAGTAGAAAGGTCATTGCCACGAGGAAGATAAACATAAATGTTTGCCAAATCTTGAATCAACCATTGCGACCACAAAAATCCTGTCGAAATCCATTGTAAGACTGTCCAAATTCGCTTTTCGTTTTTCTTTATTTCTTTTCGTATAAAATTCTCTTCAAAAAATCTACTTATTAAGAAATAAACAGTAACAGCAGCACCAAAAGCAACTAAATAACCCAAAGCTGATTTGGTAACCATGCTTCCAATATTCTTGGTCGCAAAGACACTCAAGACCAAAAAAGTAGTACTGACAGGAATCCCAAAACGAGTAATAATCAGTAAAACTAAAGGAGGCAAAACGTGCCACCATTGCAATACTTCAGGAAAAGGAATTTTGTTGAGTCTTCCATACGCAACGCCTTGTCCAGAATACCAACCATAAAACAGTACACTCGTCAAAATAAATCCTGTGTAAGCCCAAAGTAAATACCAAGGTGTTTTTCCATTTGAGCTAATAAACGTTCCTAGTGTTTGTATTACATCATTACCTACCACCGAATAGGCTGCAAAACCAAAACCCAAAATCATAAATACGATGTGTAAATCCATTGTTTTTTATTTAGTTATTTTTCTAAACTGCTAATTAATGTTTGTTTTTTCAAACTTATTTTTTTTTTACTTGGACGGAAGAAGAATCTTTTTTTGTGTCTGTTTTACTTACTTTCTGCAAATCTAAGGCATTCTGTTGAAAAGAACTATAAATCATTCCAAAAGGAAGAACAAAAAACACAACTAACAAATAAGCCAAGGCACTACTTCGATTATTCATAGCTGCCATTCCCAAACGCTGTCCAAGCGAAATAGGAATTTGTCTCATAAAAGGAATGACCAAAAAAATCATAGCACCAATAAGGTTAAACAAAATATGAACAAGCGCAATCGTAATAGCGGCCTCTGACTTGAAAAGAGCTGCCAAAAGTGTCGTTAGTGTAGTGCCAATATTTGCTCCTACAACAAAAGGAAAGGCTTTTTGAATGTTTACTTTACGAGTAGCCACCAAAGGAACTACTAAAGATGTCGTAACCGAACTAGACTGAATCGCTGCCGTCGTGATAAACCCCCAACTAAATGATTTCCAAATACTTCCAAAGAAAATTTTATGCATCTGTTGTCTTTGCTTTCCTATCATTTGCTCTTTTAAAAGATTGATAAACAGTCGAATAGCTAAAAACAAGCAAAGAATGGCAAAAATTAGAATCAAAATAGGATAATCTTGTAATTGCTCTACAACAAAATTAGACGGAATAGAAATAATAGAAGGAATAAAACGACCTGATTTGGCTGAAAAAGGAAGTAATTCGCTTACAAATTTAGCCAAATTGGATAAAAAGTGAGTATAATATTCTAATGGGAAAAGAATAAGAGCTGTCAAGACATTAAAAAAATCGTGCAAACTAGCTGCTGCAAAGGCTTTTCTGAGTTCTTTCTTTTTCGAAATATGCCCCAAAGCAACAATGGCACTGGTTATGGTTGTACCTACATTTGCTCCCATGATAATAGGAGTTGCCGTTTCGATAGTGAGTGCGCCTGCTGCAACGGCTGCCACAACCATTGCCGTAACGGTAGAACTACTTTGTAAGATTGCTGTAATCAAAAGCCCTACAAAAATTCCGACAAAAGGATGTGCCGAAACTGAAAGAATGCTATTTGCTACTCCTTTTCCAAACAAACGAAAAGCACTCATCAACATATCTATCGAAACCAAAAACAAACACACAATCAATACTGCATATACGATACGAAGTAGTAGTTTTGAAACATTTGTTTTATCTTCGTTTCTCGGAGTAAGGTTAGGAAGATTATTTTGCAGAGGTAAATTCAAGATGAATTAAGTGTTTGGCTGTTTGTTGAATTGAATGATATTTTACTGACCACAAAGGTAGTATTTCATTTAGCCACTCTTGATATTTAGTAAGTGAACGATTTGTTAATTTTAGTTTATATTTGTGTTATTTTATTATTTTTCAGTAGTAATTAGTTTATAAAATGAAAATATATTTAATTCCAATTTGGTTAGAAGAAGGAAATAAAGAAAGCCTTTCGGAAGAAATACCGATGATTATTCGGCAAACAAAATATTTTTTAGTAGAAAATTTAAGAACAGCAAGGCGTTTTATTTCTGCTCTCAAGCTAGGAATTGTTATAGATGATTTAGTTCTTTTTCAATTAGATAAAAAGACTACAAAAACTGAGTTGGAAAGTTACTTCAAACAAATTCCTCAAAAAGATGAAAATAATGAGCCTACAAAAATAGGAATTATGTCAGAAGCTGGTTGCCCTGGTATTGCAGACCCTGGGGCATTGGCTGTCGAATATGCACACAAAAAAAATATTGAAGTTGTTCCTTTGGTGGGAGCGTCCTCAATTTTACTTGCGCTGATGGCTTCTGGTTTTAATGGACAAAATTTTGCTTTTCATGGCTATCTTTCTATTGATGCAAATCAACGAAAAAACGAAGTCAAAAATTTAGAATCTGAAAGTCAGAAATTAAAACGTTCGCAGATTTTTATGGAAACACCTTATCGAAATAATTCTTTACTAACTGACATTTTAAAAGTATTGAATCCAAAAACTCGGCTTTGTGTAGCTTCAAATATTACTTCTAAAAATCAATTTATCAAAACAAAAACGGTGGCAGAATGGAAAAAAGAAATACCCAACTTACACAAAATACCGACAATTTTTGTTTTGTATGCTTGAATGATTTGAACCACAGAGTTAATAGAGAAATAAGGAGAATACAAATACAATTTTTAAACACAGAGTTGGCAGAAGACACAGAGGAATACAGCTTTTCAATACAGAGAAATATATTTTTGATTTCTTTTTCTTTGTTATTTTTTTTGTTTATAAATCCTGTAAATGCACAACTTTTATCAGCAGGTTTTCTAACACAAGGAAATTATTCAAGAATACGAAACCTTGAAAATATACGTCGTTTGGCTTATGGGGTAGGTGGTTTTTTAGAAATAAAATTGAAAGAGGACTGGCGTATTCGTCCACAACTTTTATACAATCAAATTGGAGGAAATATAGGAATAGAAAGACCTAATGTTATTCCTTTACGATTGCATTATCTAGAAAATCAATATTCGTTTTCATATATTTTTGAAGGAAATTATTGGCATTATCAAGTTTCGGCAGCCGTTTCAGCAGCTTATCTTTGGCAAGTAAAGTATGATAACAACCCTAGTTTTGATTTGCGTTGGGCAACCCATGATTTTGATGTCGGTTGGTTAGTTGGTTTTGGTTTTCGATACGAAACGGGTGGCTGGCAATGGTTTTCAACAGAATTTCGGCACTATTGGGGAAGAAATAGCGTTTTTTTAGATAGATTTGGATTTCCTGTTCGTAATTCTGTTTTTTCAGTTCGCTTAGCGTATAGCTTTGCGCTGAAAATGAGGTAGTGTATGTGTTGCTTGTAAGGACACAAGCAACGGTAAAAATAGAATTTTCATAAGTCTTAAATCTGTCATTCCCCACCCTTTTATTCAAAATTTTGGTATTATTTAATAATTATATCAATTCAATATTAAATAGTAATATTTAAAGTTAGAGGCTATTTAGCTGCGTAGCTGTGCAATATTTG